>Ga0307990_1002556_pt1 | contig 14488 bp, 15 predicted proteins | sample EllFjometagen129_FD_203168 | JGI IMG/M metagenome (GOLD analysis project Ga0307990, IMG submission 203168) | Marine microbial communities from Ellis Fjord, Antarctic Ocean - #129 | ecosystem: Environmental > Aquatic > Marine > Unclassified | place: Southern Ocean | collected 2014-10-08
TATACAGGCCAATTTTTACGGCAAAATTGGTCGACAAACAGCCATAATTTCATGAAGAACGGCGGATTTTAACACCCTTTTATAATACAAGTCAGGTAATTTGATCAGACAATGAATGATAACATATCCCTTTCTATAGCCATTATTACAAAGGATGAAGCCGGGAACATGCCCGTCTGTCTTGCAAGTGCCCGATTCGCGGATCAAATCGTTGTGGTGGATTCAGACAGTACTGATGATACTGTTGAAATCGCATCGGACTTCGGCTGTGATGTGTTTGTCGAGAACTGGCGCGGGTTCGGCCCGCAAAAGCAGTTTGCCATAGATAAATGTAAACACCGGTGGGTGCTTGTTCTGGATGCCGATGAACGAATTCCTGCTGAAACGGCTATTGCTATCAAAGATATCGTGTTGAACCAATCGAATGAAACAACCGGTTACAGTTTTCCCCGGAAAAACTGGTTTCAGGGCCGATGGATCAGGCACCTCTGGGGGGGAGACCGGGTGGTCAGGCTTTTCCGGAAGGGGGCCGGTCAGATGACGCCGAATGCTGTCCACGAGGCGGTGGAGGTCAACGGGGTGGTTAAGGCGCTGGATGTGCCCATAGAACATTTTACGGAGAGCAATTTGAGTAAGATCTTGAGTAAGATCGACCATTATTCAACGCTGGGCGCACAGGAAGCATTTAATAATAATAGAAAAGCAACGGTCTGGTCAGCTTTATTCCGGGCTGTCCTAACTTTTTTTCAAAATTACTTTTTGAAGCTGGGCATCCTTGATGGTTCTCAGGGACTGACCCTTTCCATTCTGGATTCGGTTAATAAATTTTTTAAATATGCCAAATTAAGTGAACTGCACAGCCGGTTCAAGTCGTCAGGCCAAGATTTTTAGGGTGCCCTGCCATATGGATATTACCTTCGTTATTGTCAACTGGAATACAAAGGACCTGCTGAAGGACTGCCTGGATTCCATCTATAAAACAGTTAGGACTGTCCTGTTTGAAATCATTGTGGTGGACAATGCCTCCCATGACGATAGTGTGCTCATGGTAAGGGAGGTGTTTCCCGGTGTCAGGATAATCGAGAACAGTGAAAACCGGGGGTTTGGAGCGGCCAACAACCAGGCGTTTGAAGTCATGAAGGGACGGTACGCGCTTTTGCTCAATACCGATACGGTCCTGACTGAAAATGCTGTTCATGAACTATTTGGTTTTATGGAAAGTCATGACAACGTGGCCATGGCCGGCGGACAGCTTTTGAACCGGGATGGTAGCCGACAGAATTCAATCGCGAATTTTCCAACCATTTTTACACTCCTCATGAATACGGCCCTTCTTGAATACCTGTTTCCTGCAAAATATCCGAGCAAGAGATATGAGCATAAAAACCCCCTTAAAGTTGAATCGGTTATCGGTGCCTGCATGCTTGTGCGCAAAAAAGCCATGGATGAAGTGGGGATATTGGACGAGCGGTATTTTTTCTTTTTTGAAGAAACAGACTGGGCTTACCAGATGGGGGGTGCCGGTTGGAAAATATATCATATTCCGTCGGCAAAAATCTACCATCTGCAGGGCCAGAGCATTGGGCGAAATAGTCGTTCCCGAATCGAGTTTTATCGATCCAGGTATAAGTTTTTCAACAAATGGAAAGGCCGCTTCTATAGTGTGGTGGTTTCCGGTGTTATTTTTATCCGATTGTTCATAAACTGGTTTTTGACATCTGTCGAAAATATCCTGACGGCGGGAATGAGCAAGAAACTAAGGGATAAATGGGTTGTGTATTTTCAACTTATTCTTTGGCATCTGAAAGGTCGCCAATAGACTACAACTATTTTTTTTAATGCATATAGGCGACTTCCGTGGATCCAGAGAAAATATTGATGCGTAAAAATATCAAAAAAAGCAATCCGCCAAAACCAGATGTTAAAGCACTATCGCCGGATGCCAAATTATCTGCAATCTATCTGTTTGTTCTCGGTGCTTTTACCAGGCTATTCACCTGTTGTTTTACATATATTTAGTCTCACGCGAAGCGAAAAAGGGCTCCTGCGTGACTGCCTGAATTCCATCTACAAAACAGTCCAAATATCGTGTTTGAAATCATTATGGTGGACAATACCGCTTGGGATGACAGCCGGCAGAATTCAATCGCAAATTTTCAAACCGTTTTTACACTTCTTATGAATACCTCCCTTCTTGAATACCTGTTTCCTACAAAATATCCGAGCAAGAGATATGGACATAAAGATCCCTTTGAAATTAAATCGGTTATCGGTGCCTGCATGCTTGTGCGCAAAAAAGCAATGTTGGTTCTTGCAATTTGTTATTTTCGGGTGGCCCGTGTTATCCGGTTTATCCGGGTATGGATATAATTTGAGCGATCTGTTTTAAATCAGGCCTTCAATAATGTAGGCATCCAGATAATCAGGATTAATATGTCCGGCGGATATGATTTTATTGCGAACGGAAATGCCGGCCTGGTGAACCGTTTCAGGATTGCCTGAAACAAGCGGATGCCACCATTGAAGCTTTTTCCCTTCAGCCAGTAGACGGTAGGCGCAGGTGGCAGGGAGCCAGTCAATGGCCCTGGCCTTTTCCGGCGTTAGAAACAGGCATTCGGGCGCCAGGGTTGCCCGTTTTTCATAAACCAGGCAGTGACAGGCCCTGATATCCAGATGCCGGCAGGCCACACTCGTGTAGAAAACCTCGCCGGTGTCCTCGTCTTCCAGTTTTTCCAGACAGCAGCGGCCGCACCCGTCACACAAAGATTCCCATTGACGCGTGGTCATCTCCTCCATGGGTGTTGTTTCCCAGAATTTTTTTTTATGATTCGTCATGTAAACTGGCTTTTTTGACTGTATTATTACCGAATTTTTTCAAGATGGAATCCACGGCCTTATCTACTTTTTCCCAACTGGCATTGGTGTTTTCACGTTTTTTAAAAAGATCCATCTGCACGGGGCCTTTTTTGGGGTCAAGACCTGATGCGCCCACACCGATCAACCTGATGCGGGTGGTCAAAGGGTAGGCTGCCAGTAGTTTTGCCGCCGTTTTAAAGATGGCTTCGGAAGAGTGCGTGGGGGCCGCCAGGGTAATGCTGCGCGTAAATTGCCTGAAATCAGCATGTTTGATTTTAAGCGTAATGGTTTTAGCCCTAAGACCCAGCTTTCTGAGCTGCCGCCCAACATCTTCGGAATGTTTTAAAATATGCAGTTGCAACGCTTCTTTGTCGGCGGTATCGACGGCCAGGGTCGTTTCGCTGCTAACCGATTTGGCTCTGGAAAATGGTGTTACCGGTGAATTGTCCCGGCACAGGGAAAGATCTCTCAAACGGTACCCGAATTTGCCGAACTTTTTTAGCAGCATTTCATCGGAGTACCTGCGCACATCTCCAAGGGCGTTGACCCCGATTTTTTTTAAATGCTGCAGGGTTTTTTCGCCCACCCCCGGCACTTTCCCGATGGGCAGCGTTTCGACAAACGCCAGCGCCTTTTCCGGCCTTATAAATGTCAGCCCGTCGGGTTTGTCCATATCCGATGCAATTTTGGCTAGAAATTTACACGATGCAATCCCCACCGAGCAGTTGAGGTTCACGGTATCAAGCACTTTTGACTTGATCTGACGTGCCGTCTCTTCCGGTGAACCGTACAGCCGCCGGCAACCTGAAATGTCCAGGTAGGCCTCATCTATTGACACCGGTTCCACTAGCGGCGTAAATTCCCGCAGCAGGTCCATAATGATGACGGACAGTTCCTTGTAGCGTTTTTTACGGGGCCGAATAATAATGCCCTGTGGGCATTTTTTGCGGGCCATGAATATGGGCATGGCCGAATGCACCCCGAATCTGCGTGCTTCATAGCTGGCCGTGGCCACCACGCCACGCCCCGAAGGGCTTCCGATAATAACACACTGCCCTTTTAGTCCGGGATTATCCAGTTGTTCAACCGCGGCAAAAAAAGCATCCATGTCAATGTGGATAATCATGTTTTACACTGCCCGAACAAAAAGTCCTGTTCAGGTCACAGGCCCCAGGTTCTAGGTTTTAATTCCCCTGCCAGGATACAAACTCGGTAAAGTGTGAACTATCTTTGTTTTATCATAAAGGATGCCGAGTCAATAAAAAAATAATTCTAAAACAAAAAATACCCGGCATCAAGAAGTGAATTCAAGGTGCGGCAATTTTTTTATAAAACATTCATTGTCGCGGCCTTATAGGTTCTGACCCTTTGGGCAAGCAGCCGGTCAAGGCCGGCATCATCGAGATTTTCCTCGATCAACTGTTCAAAGGCACTGCCGATAACGACGCCGTGGGCAAGTGCGGCCACAGCAGCTACATCTTCAGTTGTTGAAATGCCGAATCCCACGCAGGTGGGGAGTTTCGTGCAAGGACGCAATCGGCGTATATTTTCCCTGATTGCCTCCGTGTCAAGCCCGTCGCTGCCGGTCACGCCGGTTTTGGAAACCATGTACAAAAATCCTTTTGCAGATGCAGCAATATATTCCATTCGCTCAACCGGCGTTGTCGGGGCCAACAGGCGGATTAAGGCCAGATCATGGCCCTGGCTTTGCGAGGTCATTTCCTCCGATTCCTCCGGGGGCAGGTCCACCACCAGAACCCCGTCGGCGCCGGCAACCACGGCATCATGATAAAATTTTGCCACACCATAGGCATGGATAGGGTTGTAATAACTGAAAAGAATAATCGGCACCTGGGTTTGCTTGCGTATCCTGGCCGTTATTTCTATAACTTTACCGGTATTTACCCCCTGGGCCAGGGCCCGTGCAGAGGAACGCTGAATCACCGGGCCATCGGCAGTAGGATCGGAGAAAGGGATGCCGAGCTCTAGGATGTCCAACCCGGATTTGCACATGCCTGTAATGATCCGCTCTGAAGTTGAAATGTCGGGATCACCCGCTGTTACAAAGCCGACCAGAGCGGTTTCGTTTTTTTGTTTCAGCCTTTTAAACGTTTCTTCGATGCGGTTCATGTTTTTTTGTTTCCTTGGTTTGAAAGGTTGTCGGATGCTTGAATATCCAAATTGGCAAACACAATATCCAGGTCCTTGTCGCCCCGGCCGGAAAGGTTGACCACGATGATATCGTCTTCAGATCCCCCGCGGGCGGCCTGCATGGCATGGGCCAGGGCATGTGAGCTTTCCAGGGCCGGAATAATGCCTTCCAGAGAGCAAAGGGCCTGGAACGCTTCAAGGGCGGTAGCATCGTCTATGGCTTCATAGTGTACGCGGCCACAGTCCTTTAAAAGGGCATGCTCCGGGCCGACTCCGGGATAATCCAGACCGGCTGAAATCGAATGGGCCTCTGTGATCTGACCGTCGGCATCCTGTAGCACATATGATTTTGAACCGTGCAGCACCCCCACCGATCCCTGCCCCAGAGTGGCGGCATGTTTGCCACTTGAAATGCCTCTGCCGGCCGCTTCGATGCCCACCATTTTTACGTCATCTTCCATAAATGCATGAAAGAGCCCCATGGCGTTGCTGCCGCCCCCGACACAGGCGATGAGCTGGTGGGGGAGGCGTCCGCGGGCGTCAAGGATCTGCTGTCTGGCCTCGATGCCGATGATTTTCTGAAAATCACGCACCATCATGGGGTAGGGATGGGGACCGGCCACTGAGCCGATCACGTAAAATGTGTTTTCCATCTCGCCGACCCATCCGCGCATGGCTTCGTTCATGGCGTCCTTCAATGTGGCGGTACCCGAATCAACCGGCACAATTTCAGCGCCTAAAAGTTTCATCCGACGGACATTGGGGGCCTGGCGCCGGATATCTTCCCGACCCATGTAGATACAGCATTGCATGCCGAACAGGGCCGCCGTGGTGGCGGTGGCCACGCCATGCTGACCCGCGCCGGTTTCGGCGATCAGCCGCTGTTTTCCCATCTTTCGGGCCAGCAGACCCTGACCCAGGGTATTGTTGATTTTATGGGCCCCGGTGTGGGCCAGGTCCTCTCTTTTAAGAAAAATGGCTGCGCCTTTAAGATCAGCGCTCAACCTTTGGGCATGATACAGCGGGGTGGGCCGTCCGGCATAGTTTTGCAACAGGTCTGCCAGCTCTCTTTGAAAGGCCGGGTCAGGGGCTATCTTTGCATATGCCTGCTCCAGTTCAAGGATGGCCGGCATCAGGGTTTCTCCCACATAGCGACCGCCGTATGGCCCGAAGTGACCCTTGGCATCCGGTCTCTGGCCTATGGTAAAATTTGGTTTACTTGGTTGCATCAGAAAATTCTCCATTGTTTTTGATTTGTATGGCAGCGAGCCGTCTGGGTTAAAAATTCCCTGACCCGGTCAAGGTCTTTGCAGCCGGGACGCAATTCAACGCCTGAACTGACATCCAGAGCAGATGCTTTGGATTGTTTAGCCGCCTGTAGGACATTATCAGGGGTAAGTCCCCCGGCCACGATCAGGGGGAATCTTTTGTCCAGTCCTGCTGCGTCACGCCAGTTCCATTCCAGGGCATTGCCCCCGGGCAGTTTTCCCCGGCGGCCTTCCACCAGGAACGCCGCATCCGGATACGCCGAGGCGTTTTTCAGCGAAGGATAACCGTCGATCCACAGGGCCTTAATCACCAGTAACCCTTCTGCGGCAAGGCGGGATGCCAGTTGTGGTGATTCCCGGCCGTGAAGCTGGATGGCCTGAAGACGGCAATGTTTGACCCTGACCATGATCCGTTCAAACGATTCATCCACAAACACGCCCACCGATCGGACATGCCGCGGCAGGGCCCCACAGATGGCCCGGGCCTGGTCATCTTCTACATACCGGGGACTGGCAGGGAAAAACACACATCCTATGGCCGCGGCCCCCAGTGCGGCACAGGCCTTAGCTTCTTCCACACGGGTGAGACCGCAGATTTTGACCTGGGGTATATTCATGCCACTTTCCAGGTTATGATTGATGTTCATTAGGGCTCCTTTATCCCTATGAGGAATACCTGCTTGTTCAATGGTTCAGAATTAGCTTAGCCAGTTAACATGTCTAGGCCAGTTACCTCTTTTGTATTCTACCTTTCAGTGTTTGCAGCATGACCACCGGATCAGAGGCCCGCACTAGGCTTTCACCGATCAGAAAATTATAAATTCCCGCATTAAGACCGATTTCGATATCTTTCCGATCATTGATGCCACTGGCGGCAACCGCCACCGTGTCCGGTCTCAGTTTGCCCGCCAGCTTTGCGGCCGTGTGCGTATCTGTTTCAAAGGAGGTCAGGTTGCGATTATTGATTCCGATCAACCTTGCCCCGACCCGCAGGGCTGTATCAAGATCCTTTTGACAATGGATTTCCACCAGTGCATCCAGCTTCAGTTCCCGGCAAAGTGCCAGATAATCGTGCAACTGATTTTCCGAAAGAATCCTGACGATCAAAAGAACGGCATCGGCACCCAAAGCCCCTGATTCCAAAATCTGGTAGGATGAAATCAGAAAGTCCTTGCGCAGCACCGGCAGGGTGGTTGCCTGGCGGGCCGCTTCAAGATCGATATGGCTGCCGTTGAAAAAATGCCGGTCGGTGAGCACGGATATGGCAACCGCACCGCCCTGTTCATAGGCTGCGGCCTGACGGGCAGCATCCAGATCAGCGCGGATGATGCCCTTTGAAGGGGAGGCCCGCTTGATTTCCGCAATAATATTCACACCGGTATGACCCGGCGCGGTCAGGTTTTGCCGGAAAGGGCGTCTGCTTTGAATATGCCGGTTTTTTCTCCGGAGTCTGGATTCGGGAACACGCTTTCTGGCCGTCGTGATCTCCTCTTTTTTATGTTCAACAATGCGGGTTAGAAAATTCATATCCTATCCATTGGTCTGGGTGTAGTCGATCAGAGCCTCCAGCTTAGCAGTCCCGGCTCCGGTGTCGATAGCCTTTTCGGCCATGCCGATCCCCTGTTGAAGATTACTGGCCAGATTTGCTGTCATAAGGGCCGCTGCCGTATTGATAAGAATTACGTTCCGTCGGGGGCCGTGTTCACCTTCAAGTATTTTGCGGGTAATTATGGCATTTTCTTTTGGTGAGCCCCCGGTCAGGTCGGTTGGATTGGCCGGCTGCCTGAAAAACTGTTCCGGGTTGATGTCATAGGTCCGGATCATATCATTCTTAAGCTCGGTGATGCGGGTGGGTGCGCAAACGGAAATTTCATCCAGCCCGTCATGTCCGTGAACCACCATGGCGCTTTTTGAGCCCAGTTGCTTCAGCGCATGGGCAAACATCTCCGTCAGTTCCGGTGCATACACACCTAAAAGTTGACAATTGGCCCCTGCCGGATTGGTCAATGGGCCCAGCATGTTAAAGATACTGCGCAGCCCGATCTGCTTACGTGCATTGGCGGCAAACCGCATGGCGCCATGATAAAGAGGGGCAAATAAAAATCCGATACCGATCCGGCCAATGGCTTCTTCGACTATTTCCGGTTCAACATTCAACTTTACCCCCAGTGCTTCAAGGAGATCGGCACTGCCGCACTGGCTGGAAACAGAACGGTTGCCGTGCTTGGCTACTGTCACACCGCAGCCGGCAAGCACAAAGGCGGTGGTGCTTGAAATATTAAAGGTTTTTGCACTGTCGCCTCCGGTACCGCAGGTGTCCACCACCACGGAAGCTGTCGCCTGTATCCTCGTTGCCTTGCGGCGCATGGCCCGGGCCGCACCGGCCAGTTCCTCAAACGTTTCTCCCTTGGTTGCCAGGGCGCCCATTAAGGCGCCGATCTGAGCATCGGTTGCATTGCCCGACAGGATTTCGTTGATCATCTGTGCCATCCGGGCTTCATTCAGGTTCTCTCCTTTGATGATTTTGCTTAAATTTTCTTTGAACATGGTTTGCCTTCCTTTTATATGAAAAAATAACGATTTTCACCAGCACATGAAGGAGCTGAAGAAAAAAACTTCATGAACTTCATGCACTGGTGATCTTTCGGTTTTTGTTGTGCCCGAAAAGCATGACCGTTATAAGAAAATGCTGAATGTTGAATTATGAATGCTGAATATGGTAGCATTTATGCGCTATCGATTTTTATGTCATTGATAAACGATCGTATTCGTCATTTTCATCCTTCGTTGTGAGTCTCGGCCCCGTGTTCTCCTGCAATCTTCAAAAAATTTCGCAGCAGCCGTTTGCCCAGGGGCGTCATGATCGATTCGGGGTGAAACTGAACACCTTCCGTGCAGTGGCGCCGATGGCGGAGACCCATGATTTCACCATCTTCGGACCGGGCGCTGATCTCCAGGTCATCGGGAAAATTTTCTCTCGAAACCGCCAGACTGTGATAGCGCATGGCCTGAAACGGTTTGTTTATCCCCTGGAACAGATTTCTGCCGTCTGCGGTAATCAACGAGGTTTTGCCGTGCATCAGACGAGTGGCCGACACAATCTGTCCTCCGAATGCAGCCGCAATGGCCTGATGCCCAAGACATACCCCAAGAATCGGTATCTTCCCTGAAAAAGAGTGTATCGCGGCCAGTGAGATCCCGGCGCTGTCCGGCCGGCCCGGACCCGGTGAAATAACGATTCCACCCGGGTTCAAATCAACAATTTGTTGAATGGATATCGCATCGTTGCGAAAGATGCGAACCGCGGCACCCAACTGCCTTAAATACTGGACCAGGTTGTATGTGAATGAGTCGTAATTATCTATTATAACAATCATTTAAATATCTCCTCAACAGGTTTTCGCTGGATCAGCTCCAGGGCCCGCTGCAGGGCCATGGCTTTATTTGCCGTCTCGATTTTTTCTTTCTCAGGTTCGGAATCCGCCACGATACCGGCCCCGGCGCGCACGGTGAGCCGGCCGTTTTCAATACAGGCGGTGCGGATGGTAATGGCCAGATCCATGTTCCCGTTAAAAGAGATATAGCCCACTGCACCCCCATAGGGCCCGCGAGGCCCTTTTTCGAGCTTTTCAATAATTTCCATGGCCCTGACCTTGGGGGCACCGGTCAGGGTCCCGGCCGGAAACGTTGCTCGCAGAAGATCCCAGACATCGCAGTCGGATCGCAGGTCACAGCAGATATTGGATACCAGGTGCATGACGTGTGAATATCTCTCCACCACCATCAGATCGGTGACCTGAACAGTCCCGGTTTTTGCCACACGCCCCAGATCATTGCGGCCAAGGTCCACCAGCATGAGGTGCTCGGCCCGCTCCTTTTCATCGGCCAGCAAATCACTGGCCAGTGCACGGTCGGCCTGTTCACTGTCACCCCTTGGACGGGTTCCTGCAATGGGCCGAAGGACAGCGCCCTTGTTTTCAAGCCGTACCATGGTTTCCGGTGAGGAGCCCACCAGGGCGGTATCCCCCAGATGCATGAAGTACATATAGGGAGACGGGTTGATATAACGCTGGGCCCGATACAGCATCCATAAGTCCGGCATTTGATCGCTGACAAATTCCCGGGAGACCACCGCCTGAATGACATCCCCTGCCCGGATATGTTCCTTGACCTGTTCTACCTGAAAACGAAAGGCAGATGCTTTATCCGCACAGGTCAATCTGTATTCAGTTGCGGCACTGGTGTCTGGTGTTTCGGGCAACGAGCGATCTGCCTTTTCCAGCAGGGCACCTGCCCGAATGCGGGCATTTTCATAGGCCTGTTCATCAGGAACCTGGCCATCTGTAAATGCAATCACGACCGTTGTCAGGGTGTTGCGGATATTATCGAAAATAATCAGTTCATCCGGGATAACAAAACAGGCCAGTGCTGTATCAGTCTTTGACATGCCCGGCAGCGATTCAAAGAAACCGACCATTTCATAGCTCAGGTAGCCCACAAGGCCGCCCCAGAAGCGCGGCAGCTCCGGCATATCAGCAGGCTGGAATTGATCCATCAAATTTTTCAAAACCCTTAGCGGGTCACCATTATGGGGTACTTGTCTGAGACTGTCTTTATCCTCTATCTCCACCCGGTCGGTATATACCCGGATGTGGCGGTACGCGGAAACCCCCAGAAAGCTGTAACGGCCCCACCTTTCCCCGCCCTCGACACTTTCAAGTAAAAACACCGGATTTTGTTCGGTATAAAATTTTTTCAACAGGGCCACCGGCGTCAGGGTATCGGCAAGGATTTGGGTGCATACCGGAATAACATTGAATTTTTCAGCCAGACTGCAGAATCGGTGTTTGTCCGGAAATTGATTGAGCAGCATTATTTTTTTCTCCTGTTACACGTTGCATCGATACACAATTTCTCCATAAAAAAAGGGCCGTGGATATTTCCACGACCCTTAAAAACAAAAAAGGATCGTGGGCCCTGGGCGGCCCACGATCCAAAATGTATTATTTTATGGCTTCAATAACTACACAAATACTTTGGCGCCGGCATGCCCGTCTACTTGGAGCTGCCACCACCAGCATTTTATACCTGCATTAAAAATTATGTGTATGCGTGTTATCATATTTACCTTTTGTTAAAATCTTTAATAACGATGACATTTATTAAAATTTCTGTCAAGTATTTTTTTCAACCACACCGGCACCGTTTTATCCGGTTTAGTACTTGCGGTATATTCAAATTTCAAGTATTCATAACAGCCTACAGGTATTTGCAGAACACTTGGATAAAAAACATCAAACCATAATTAAAACAGTAGGAGCACAGTATGCACATTATTGACATGCGTTCAGACACCGTCACCCGACCCACCAATGCCATGCGGCAGGCCATGGCATCGGCACAAGTCGGTGACGATGTGTTTGGTGAAGATCCGACGGTAAACCGCCTGGAAGAGATGGCCGCGGAAATGACCGGCAAACAGGCTGCTCTGTTTGTCACCAGCGGTACCATGGGCAACCTGGTCAGCCAGTTGGCCCACTGTGGCCGGGGGGATGAGATGATTTTAGGAAACCAGTCTCATATTTTTTTTTACGAACAGGGCGGCAGTGCCGCAGTGGGCGGGATTCATCCCCGGATCGTGCCCAACCGGGAAGACGGCACCATCGACCTCAAAGATCTTGCGGCCGCCATTCGTCCGGATAATATTCATTTTCCCAAAAGTCGTCTTATCGTACTTGAAAATACGCACAACCGCTGCTTTGGATCGCCCATTGAACGGCAATACATTCACGAAGTTGCTGTGATCGCCCACAACAATGATTTGAAGCTGCATATTGACGGGGCCAGGATTTTCAATGCTGCGGTGGCTCTGCAAACCAGCGTTAGTGACCTTATCGGTGATGCGGATTCCATCAGTTTTTGCCTGAGCAAGGGACTGGCCGCTCCGGCCGGATCCATGGTTTGCGGGTCCAAGGATTTTATCACCCGGGCGCGCCGGGCACGCAAGTTGCTCGGGGGCGGCATGCGGCAAACCGGAATATTGGCGGCAGCCGGCATTATATCTTTAACGAAAATGGTGGATCGACTATCCGAGGACCATGCCAATGCCCGGGCTTTTGCCCTAGGGCTGGCAGATATGGACGGAATCTTCATTGACGTAGACCGGGTCCCAACCAATCTTGTGTTTTTTTCAGTTAAAAAAAAAGGCCTGACCGCATCGGCACTGGCTGAAAAACTGGACAAAGAAGGTGTGCGGGTATTGCCGATTCCAATGGATGAGGAGCGGATACGGGCGGTGGTCCATTATGAGATCAGTCCCGGAGATATCCAACACGCACTGGGCATCATCAAGGGTGTCCTCGATCGAGTGTAGATAAAATGAAATTTTGATTTCATGGGCTATTCCAGCGGCAAGCTGGCCGATGGAGACCAGCTTTTCCGCCTGCATGGATTTAGACTGTGCCTCACGGTTTTTGTCTTCCAGGTCAATAACCCGTCGACCTGAACGGATTCTGGCGAGCAGCTCCTCAGGATGAAAGGGTTTAATTATATAATCGTCTGCTCCCGCTTCCAGCCCTTCAATAATTTCGGATTTTTGATTTTTGGCTGTCAACAGAATAATATAAATATATTCTGAGAAGTTTGCAGCCCTTATTTTACGGCACAGTGAAATCCCATCTATTTCGGGCATCATCCAGTCTGTAAGAATTATTCTGAAATTTTTGCTTTTTATATGCTCCCAGGCCTTAAGGCCATCGGTAGCGATAACCGTTGTATTTTCTTTTTTTTAAGAATTTTTTTCAGGAACATTCCAGATAATTTATCATCTTTCGCAATAAGGATTTTCATGAAACCTCTTTGTCAGGGTTGACTACTTTGGCGAAAAAATTTTATATTTATTATATCGGTTATATACGCAAATGCCTTGAAGTGTTTGCCTCAAAAAAATTGATTTAAAGTTTCGAAGGCGCCTTCACCGCGCATCCTGATTTTTCACTCCTATATCGATCGTTTTGCCGGATAGCCATCAAATGAGTCCCTGTATTTATATAGCAGGTAAATACCGACCAATTATGTCCAGGGGAGCCCTTTTCCCACCGGTTGTGTATATTGTGCCTGTAATTTTTTCCAATTATCATAAAATTGCGAAATTAAAAAGATGGAATCGGATAAGGGGCAGCGTCAGTGTATTTAAAAAAGGATCAGTGAAGCGCACAATAGAAACGGGATTTAGAAACAAAAGCTTCAGGAGAAAAAGATCAGCTAAAACGCGATGGGCTCCATTGCGTTATCCACCACTGCGATCTAAAGATGGCCCCTGAAGTACGCTAACGCAGGCATCGTGTGTTCGATAAAAAACAGATGTCTTTTAGAAAAAAGGTGTAAATCGACAACTGAAAGATACAAAAAATTTATATTTTTCAGGATCTTTTATGGTATGCTAATTGCGAATCGAATAAAAAAGGCAACGTACTTTTAGCTTTTATACATTGACCCAATGGATCGCTGTAAATTACAACCAGGCGCCAAACAACAAAAAGCCACCGGAGGCAAAGTGGCTTTTTGTTTTGGGGGGGAGGTGCTATGAAAAAAATACGATCCGTTATGGTCCGAACATCTTTTACCGTACCGGTGCTGTGTTAACGTTGTTTTAAAAAGTTTTGCCCGAAAGCAAAGGCGGCAACGATAGCCATCAGTATCCGGCAGGCTGGATACCCGGGGATTGTTGCAGACCCCGTAGTTGCCGTGCCGATAAAACATCCGCCATCCAGGCTGATGCCAAGCCCGGAGGGGTCGAAAATCATGGCATTGACCTGACGGTCGTTATCACCGGCCCCACCATCCGTGAGCACGATGGTCACCTGGTCCCGGGCCTCATTAAACTCAATATTGCTGCTGTAATCCTGCCAGCCGGCGGCGTCGCTGTAGTTATACCATGTCGCATCTTCCGATGCTTCATCGGGCAGGTAAACGGTCAGAACAACCGAACCGCCGGGGCTCAATGCCCTGACATCCATATCGATGAGTCCATAGGGTAACAATTGGGGGCGATCCTCGGTGCCCTCTGCAAAATCAGGGTCCACCGCCTTCAACCGGACCAAGTGACCACCATCATGAACCTGAACGGCAAGGGGCTGATTATCAATGGAATAAAAAGTGACGGCATCGGCTGGAAATCCGGTGATGCCATTATCCCGGACAATCACATGGAT
>Ga0307990_1002558_pt1 | contig 14478 bp, 14 predicted proteins | sample EllFjometagen129_FD_203168 | JGI IMG/M metagenome (GOLD analysis project Ga0307990, IMG submission 203168) | Marine microbial communities from Ellis Fjord, Antarctic Ocean - #129 | ecosystem: Environmental > Aquatic > Marine > Unclassified | place: Southern Ocean | collected 2014-10-08
AATTGATTTTTATTAAAAATCTGTTATGGGCGCAGGTCTTAGCTTAGAATAAGGGGTGGATGGGTGTGCAGGGGATATGATTGGAGCAACTCTTCCGGTTATTGTGTGCAAGGGATAGCGAGCCTTTCTGATATCCGACCTTTTTTATGGATAATGCGATGACGCGGTTCCTTGTGAGGTCATAATTGAAAAAGGTGCCAGCGCCGAAACTTTCATATTTAGCAACTATCTATCGAGAAATTTATAACGGTAAGGAGCCTCAGACCTTACCTAAGATTAGAATCTAAGACTCCTAATCAGTTTTGTTTTAGACTATTAATCTTGCCGCCTTAACTACGATTTTAACGACTTTTTCTGCCTTGCTAACGACATTTGAAATTTGTTCCAAATTTTCTATTTTTTCTTTAATTTCTTCAGTAACACCCACAAGGTTATCTCGTGTTGCCTCCATCGCTTCAATTTTATCTGATATTTGTACTGATCTGAAATGATCCTCCATCTCGTCCAAATTGATATACATTTTTTGCATTAATTCTTGATCTTCTGGCCACCCATAGCATCGAACAATTCAGCTTTGCACTCTGAAACCATTGTTCTTATATCTTCAATATCCATATTTTCAACATTCATATTTTATCTCCTAATATTAGTCATCCAATTGTTTTTTAAGGTCTACGGCCGCTTTCACTTCATCAGCGAATACGCGGACTGATTCGATAGCCCTGTCCAATTTCTTCTTCTTTTTCAAGCCCTTTTTGAGGTCAGCATGAGCACGACGTAACTTTTCAATTGAAGATTTCGCCTGTATTGCGAGTTGCTGTGCTTCAGAAGAAAGTTCGAACGCATCAGCTGCTTGTATTGCAGAAAATAACGGAGAGTTTGTGATCGAGCCATTGAGGTCTTTTTTGATAATACGTTTTAAGTTTTGTTCAGTTTCAAGAAGATAAGCAGGCTTTGATTCGCTCGGGATATACAAACTCAAATAGTCATTTACGGCCACAGTCAACTTCTCAATGATGGGATCTGCATCGGATATAGCTTTTTTAAGTGCTTTGGCTTGTTTGTTTTTGATGAATATTCCACCAATGCCTCGAATTCCACCCGCTAAAAAGCCACCAACACCGCTCAGTTCTCCTTCATACGATTCATTATATAGATTAACCCCTTTATCAAACTGGCTACCCAAGCCTTCAGCCTCTTCTGCGAGGGAGTCGGTGAACTTATCTGACGAAAGGACAACAAGAAGTTGAGAATAGTTATTAAGAATTGATAGAGCGCGGTTTGCTTTTTGAGCTAAAGCTGTTTGATCTCTTTCTCCTTGAAGAGATGACTCAATTTGCTTTATTGCCATCTCTCCTGGCAGAAATCCTGCCGCTGCCATTATTCTTTCTTGCTTGCGTAACTCTATGTGGGCATCTGTTACCGCCCCAGGTAAAACTTTATAGTTTTGAGTTGTGTCAATGCTTCGACTACCCGCTGATTGGCGACTGGCATTGAATATTTCCGTTGCCTTAGCTCGAAGGCGCAACCTCGCTACATCTATCCTTGTTCGTCGCCGTGCATGTTCGTAATAGCTTGAACGTGGAACTGAAAATAGTGAGCAAAGTTTGCGAACATTGCTATGCTCTCTTAATTGGGTGATCACCCTGAACGTTTTATATCGTCCGACATCAAGAGAGCTGTAGCCTTTTTTAGAATCATTTTGTCGGTCTCTAACTCCTTGATTCGTTTTTCCAGTTGTTGAATACGTTGCTGCTCTGGCGTTAACGCTGCAGCTTTTGGCGTTACGCCATTATGTTCTTGTTCGAGTTATTTAACCCAACGCCGCATAACCGACAAACTAACATCCACTGATCGGCTAGCTTCGGTAACTGAATAACCCTGATCAATGACAAGGCTGGCGGCTTCTCGTTTAAACTCTTTGGTAAATGATCGTCTTTCCATAACGATGAACACTCCTTTTAGATGGTTCAATATACCACCTTAAATTGTGTCCGGCTTTAGTAGACCACTTCAGCTATCGCCACAAAGGTCGTCACTCTCGCGCAGGCGGGAGTCTAGAAATCTATGCAAAACCTCTGGATCCCCGCATTCGCGAGGATGACGAATACGGGAAACAAAACCACAGCGGAAGATTAGTGTTACTCAGGTAACAAGATGTCACCTCGTTAAACGTATTCATCCACACATCCGCCGTCCCAACAGGAAATTAATTTTCGACACAAACCAAACATTGTTCACGCGAAACCTGCAGTTGCCTGCTGCGCTAGCTGCCAGAAGGCAGACACATTTGCCAACTTCAACGATGCCCTCTGGCAACACAACCCCACCACGTAAGGCTCTAGCTTTGGGGCATGCTCTACCAATCTGACTTTTGACTTAAACGGGCTGCGCTCCCAAACTAAACGAGGCACAACACCAATACCACCACCCATGGCAATCAAAGCAATCAAAGCTTCATTGCCAGACACCTCAGAGCATATATTGGCGCGCACATGATTTTTCTTCAGCCATGAATCAATGCGCTCGCGCGATAAACCGTGCTGTGGTAACACCAACTTGGCTACCGATAGATCAAGCTCACCATCACTCCCAGTTAAATCATCCTGTCCACCATCATGGTGAGCACAGCGCGGATCATTTCTTGGGTCTTCATATACTGGAGCGATAAACACTAACGGAGTAGTGATCAGAGGCAGAATCTCAAGTTGGGATCTTTTGCCTTTATCAGAGAACGGTATAGCGGCCACGGCGATATCAATCTCACCACTGGCAATCTGATCTAGCGCTTGTTCAGCTGCCCCAGTGCGTAACTCCAACTGTACGTAAGGATAACGGCTGCGGTAATCTGCCAAGATCATCGGCAAAATATCATACACGGCAGTCAACGACGCGTAGATAGACAAGCTACCTGCTATTGACTGCTCTTCACGAATGAGCTGCTTAAAACTGTACCACTGCTGAACCGCTTCTCGCGCATACTGACGAAATCGTTCACCTTCTGCTGACAAACGCACGCTGCGCTTATCGCGCACAAACAGCTCGCGTTCTACCTGATCTTCCAAGCGCTGTATAGTACGCGTCAGCGCCGATGGACTTAGGCCACACAGTCTACTGGCGCGCCCAAAATGCAGCTGCTCAGCCACTACTAAAAAAATCTCCAACTCGCGGATATCCATATAACTGTCCCCACATTTTCACCCAGCAGAAAACACTCTTGAAACATTCAATCGTTGCGTTTTACGCAACACAATATACACATCTAATCAATTTACACAACAATGTAAATAGGCTAAAATGCGTATAATTTTCCAAATACACTATTAATTGTTCGCTTATTTAGCATTTTTCTACTCATCCCACTAATTGTTTACAGGAGAAATACCATGGGTCAAAATTATTTCAACACCCTCACGCTACGCCGCAAACTCGACGAACTTGGCACTTGCCGCTTCATGGAAGCAGATGAATTCGTCGACGGCTGCAAATACGCCAAAGGGAAAAAGATCGTTATCGTCGGTTGCGGAGCCCAAGGTCTGAACCAAGGTTTAAACATGCGCGATAGCGGTCTTGAAGTCTCTTACACCCTGCGCAAGGAAGCCATTGCACAAAAGCGTCAGTCTTATCTTAATGCCACAGAAAATGGCTTTACCGTAGGCAGCTATGAAGAACTATTGCCCACTGCTGACATCGTCATGAACCTGGCTCCAGACAAGCAACACACCGATGTAGTCAACACCGTAGTACCCATGATTAAAGAGGGTGCAACATTCTCTTACGCGCACGGCTTCAACATTGTTGAGGAAGGCACCGTAATCCGTAAAGATCTTACCGTTATTATGGTAGCCCCAAAATGCCCAGGTTCCGAAGTACGTGCTGAGTATGTGCGTGGTTTCGGCGTGCCGACACTTATCGCGGTGCATGGCGAAAACGATCCCAACGGTGACGGCATGGAACTCGCCAAGGCACTGTGCTGCGCCCAAGGTGGTAACCGTGCCGGGGTTCTGGAATCATCCTTTGTCGCTGAGGTTAAATCTGACCTTATGGGCGAGCAGACTATCCTGTGCGGTATGCTGCAAGCCGGTGCTCTGCTGTGCTTCGATAAGATGGTAGACAACGGTATCGACGCCCCTTACGCTGTAAAACTTATCCAATACGGCTGGGAGACCATCACCGAAGCCCTGAAACATGGTGGTATCACCAACATGATGGATCGCCTGTCCAACCCAGCTAAACTGGAGGCATTTGAACTGGCGGAAGAGATGAAAGAGATCATGCGTCCACTGTTCCAAAAGCACATGGACGACATCATCACCGGGGTATTCTCCAGCACCATGATGGCCGACTGGGCCAATGACGACATCAACTTGTTGACTTGGCGTGAGCAAACCGGTCAAACAGCTTTTGAAAAAACTACCGCCGCCGGTGACATCTCCGAGCAAGAATATTTCGACAAAGCGATTCTCATGGTAGCAATGGTTAAAGCTGGCGTTGAACTCGCTTTCGAGAGCATGGTTGAAGTGGGCATCGAGCCTGAATCGGCATACTACGAGTCGCTGCACGAAACTCCACTCATTGCTAACACCATCGCTCGCAAAAAACTGTACGAGATGAACCGCGTTATCTCTGACACTGCTGAATATGGTTGCTATCTGTTCGCCCACGCCTGTGTCCCGCTGCTGAAAAATTTCATGGACAGCGTTACCACCGAGGTTATCGGTAAAGGGCTAGACCACAAAGATACCAGCGTCGACAACAGCACCTTGGTACTGGTCAACGCCGAAATCCGTACTCACTTCATTGAAGAGATCGGTCAGGAGCTGCGTGCCGCTATGAGCGGGATGAAAGCTATCGTTTAATAAATACCAGCTCGGTTGAATACAGCTTAGGCATAAACACGAAGGCCATCTGTCTAACATCAGGTGGCCTTCGTGTGTTTAATGATGTTCATCGGGGATAAAGCGAGGTTCCAGCATGCAAACACGCTGCGTTTGGTGTGGTAACGATCCACTGTACATCGACTACCATGATCATGAATGGGGAGTACCTGTACATGATGAACGCCAGTTGTTTGAGATGTTGTCCCTTGAGGGCGCGCAGGCGGGTCTTAGCTGGTTAACCATTTTAAGAAAACGCGCGGGATATCGTCAGGCTTTTGCCAATTTTGACATCAACATTGTCAGCAACTTTGCACCAGCCGTAATTGATGACCTTATGACCAATCCAAACATAGTGCGTAATCGCCTCAAGATAACATCTGTCGTTAACAATGCTCACGTCGCATTGAAAATAAACGACCAGTACGGCAGCTTAGATCATTTTCTGTGGCGTTATACCGATGGAGTACCCATCCACAACAGCTGGCACAGTCACGAGCAGATACCAGCGCAAAGCGAGGTGTCCGTCCTCATGAGCAAAGACCTGAAAAAACTCGGCTGCAAATTTATCGGACCAACAATATGCTATGCTCTGATGCAGTCAATCGGCATGGTAAACGACCATGTAACCAGCTGCTTTCGCTATCAACAGATAAAAAACCTCTAGCAGGTTATCTTTCAATCTTAGATGTCAGGATTATACCCATGAGCACATTACCCAATTGTCCTAAATGCAACTCTGAATACACCTACGAAGATGGCACATTGTTGGTCTGTCCCGAATGTGGTAACGAATGGTCGCTAAGTGACGCTGCCGAGGATACAGCAACAGAATTGGTGGTCAAAGATGCCCATGGCAACACCTTGCAGGATGGTGACAGCATCACCATTATTAAAGACCTGAAAATCAAAGGCTCATCGCAAGTAGTGAAAGTGGGGACCAAGGTTAAGAACATCCGCCTCATAGACGGTGACCACAACATTGATTGCAAAGTAAGCGGCATCGGCCCCATGCAATTAAAATCCGAATTTGTCAAAAAACAGTAGTTCTGCAGTCAAACGCAAAAAAGCCGACCATTTATGCAATGGTCGGCTTTTTTTGTGTAACAGTGTTGTCAAGCTAAGCTCAGTCTACCTTGACACTTTCAGACATCAATTTAGACAACGCCCGAGCAAAAACTACCGGATCACGTGGCTTATCGCCCTCAAGCAATAGCGCTTGATCATATAATAGTCCGGCGTATTCTTTGAGTTTTTCACTGCTGCTGTCAGCGGCAAACAATTGCTTCATGCGCACAATCAAATCGTGATTGGGATTAATCTCCAACATCCGCTGCCCCTGTGGCAACTGCTGCCCCATAGCTTCGAACATTTTGGCCATCTTGGGATCAAGGTCGTGCTCACCGGCAACCAGACACACCGCAGAATCCTTCAGACGCCCGGAAATACGCACTTCTGAAACCAGATCTTTGAGCTCTTCCTGCATCAGCTCTAGCAGGTCACCAAACTCTTTTTTCTGCTCTTCCTTATTCGTATCGCCAAGATCAAGATCACCCTTAATTGCCGACTGGAACTGTTTTTCCTTATAAGCGCCCAGACCAGAGATGATGATGTCGTCAAAATCATCGGTCATGATCAGCACTTCTATACCTTTTTCCTTAAACACTTCAAGGTATGGCGATGCTTCGGCACTGGCACGCGCACTACCAGTAATGTAATAAATCTCTTTCTGGTCTTCCGGCATGCGCTCGACATACTCAGCCAGCGTGGTGGTCTTGCCCGCCTCGGTAGCTGTCGATTCGAGCAACAACAGATCAGCTATAGTTTCGCGCCGTTCAAAATCGTGATGAATGCCCTCTTTGAGAATACGACCAAACTCAGTGTAAAATTCACCATAGGCTTCGGCATCATCTTTCTTCATCTGTGCCAGAGTATCTAGGACTTTCTTGGTCAGGTTCTTTTTAATAACCTCAACCACTTTGTTTTCCTGCAAGATCTCGCGGCTTACGTTCAGCGGCAAATCTGAAGATTCAACCACCCCTTTTACGAAGCGCAGATAGACTGGAAGCATAGCTTCGCAATGATCCATAATCTGTACGCGACGCACATACAATGTTGGACCAATTTTGTAATCCTGATAAAAAATATCGTGCGGACGTTTTGCCGGCAAGTACAACAATGCGGAGAATTCGGTGGTACCCTCAGCGCGATAATGAATGACCTTAGCCGGATTGGTAAAATCGTGGGAAACATGCTTGTAAAATTCGTTATATTCCTCTTCGCTTACCTCATCTTTACTCTTCAACCAGATAGCTTTACACGAGTTAAACGTTTCCTGCTTAACCTCGGTGATAGTCTTCTCTTTATCATCCGGGTTTTCTGGATCAGGAATAGTACGGGTAACATCCATAACCACTGGATATTCAATAAAATCAGAATACTGCTTAACTATTTTACGGATTTCCCACTCTTCCAAATAAGCTTTGGCGTCATCTTTCAAGGTGAGAATAACATCGGTACCCTTAGTCTCCTTGACCGCGGCATCAATGGTATATGAGCCATCGGCTTCAGATTCCCACAACACCGCCTGGTCGTTAGCCACACCAGCCTTACGGGTGATGACACTGACCTTATCGGCAATCATAAATGATGAGTAGAAACCGACCCCGAACTGACCTATCAACTCAGGATTATTTTCAACTTCCCGACTTTCCAACAACTTAATAAATTCTTTGGTACCTGAATGGGCAATAGTTCCCAGCGCCTGATCAGCTTCATCGCGGCTCATGCCGATACCGTTATCACGAATGGTAAGAGTGCCGGCTTCCTTGTCGGGAATCAGCTGAATTTTCCACTCATCACCACCTTCGGCCACGGCAGCATCAGTCAGCGCTTCATAGCGTGCTTTATCAATGGCATCAGAGGCATTGGAGATCAATTCACGCAGGAAAATCTCCTTGTTGGAATAGAGTGAATGGATCATCAGATCAAGAATTTTTTTAACCTCAGTCTTAAACTCGTGCTTGTTTGCTGTCATGAATCTAATTACCTCCGAATGGATATAGGGATTATGTTTATTGGTTCGGGTGTGAAGATAAGCACCCAGGTAAGGAAAGTCAACCGTCAGGCTAGTATTTTTAACTAAGTGGCTATTTATAGCCACTCATAAGAACCGGTCTATATTGAAATCGAGCGCCCATGCAGCAAATCACAAACCCGAGCAACCTCTTTGCTGTTGCCCATCAACATCAGCGTATCTCCCTGCAGGAGACGAAAGCCTCCAGAAGGGTTGTAGATGGTACGTTCCTGACGGATAATAGCGACTACGGTTACACCAGTTTTTTGGCGCAAATCCAGTTCGGCAAGGCTGGCGTCTAAGCATGGGGAATCATCAGGCATAGCTTGATATTCCAACCGCCCCCCCGTGAGGACAGACAGTCCCTGAGTGCTGATATCGGCATTAACCATCGAGGTGTAATGTTCCTGGCGCAATTCGGCAAGAACATGGAGGATATGTCCCTCACTAAGGCTAAAATGGTGCATGAGATTCGCTCCCAACTGGAGACTGGCTTCAAATTCGTCGGGAACTACTTCGTCGGCACCAAGAGCACACAGCTGTTGCAATTCGGCAACATAACGGGTACGGGCCAAAATATACAGATCGGGGTTGAGTTGGCGGGCAATATGGATAGTACGGGCCAATGCCGCCGGATCATTAATGGAGAGCACCAGTGCCCGCGCGCGTTTGATCCCCAATTCCACCAACATTTCGCCCGAAGTAACATCGCCATAAATAACAAAATCATCAGTCTTGCGTCCAGCGTGAACATTTTCTGCATTGAGTTCTATGTACACATGGGGGATGTTAAACTGGCGCAGAATCCGCCCAACATTTTTCCCAGATAAACCATATCCACCAATGAGCACATGGCCGTTGAGGTTGCCGGTTTGTTCATGAATCTCTGGTTGAATACCTTGTAGTGGTGTACCAATTAGTCCGGCTAACCATGCCGCCCAGCACTCGGCTTTACCGGCAATTACCGGGGTGGCAATCATGGTCAGGGCAATAACCGCTAGGGTGATCTGATACATTTCGTCTGTCAACAGCTGCAAAGAGGTGGCCGCTTTGATAAATACGAAGGAAAATTCACCAGCCTGAAACAGTAAAAATCCGGTAATGAGGGCAATGCGCAGGGGAAAGCGACATATCCTTGTCGCCAGGACAGCGGCAATGAATTTGACAACAAAGACCATAACGGTGGCACCGAGAACTATGGGCCAGTCCGCGATGACACGCTGGATATTGACTAACATGCCGATAGAGACAAAGAATATGGCAAGAAAGGTGTCACGAAATGGCAGGATATCGGAGAGCGCCTGATGAGCATAGGGTGATTCCGCCAGGGCCAAACCAGCTAGAAACGCCCCGAGTTCCAACGACAAGCCCACAGCGCTGGTTAGCCAAGCGGTAACCAGAATCAGCGCCAAAATAGTGATGCGAAACAGCTCCTGCGAGCGTGATTTAAGAATGTACAGCAAAAGCGGTTGCAACAAAAAGCGCGAGAAGAGTGACAGTCCGGTGATTAGTGCCGCGACTTTGGCGATTTCACCGATGGACAACGTCAGGTCTTGTCCTGCCAGCAGCGGCAGAGCAACAAGAAAGAACACCACCGCTAAATCTTGGGCCAATAAAATGCCTAAGGCCATGCGGCCGTGACCGGTATCCATCTCACCGCGCTCACTGAGTAACTTGAGAACAATAGCAGTAGATGAAAGTGACAGCGCCATGGCCATAGGGATAGCTGTTTTCATGCCGAAGCCAAACAGACTAGCGACACCGATCAACAACCCGCCACTGACCAAAATCTGCGCCAGTCCGCCGACCAAAAGTAAACGCTTAAAACGCAATAAGCGCGAAACAGAGAACTCTAACCCGATGGTGAACAGCAGTAGAATGACACCAAATTCGGCAATCACATCTACTTCGTGAATGTTTTTGATCAAAAACAACCCAGAGGGTCCAGCTATAACCCCGGAAATCAGGTAGCCAATAATTGGTGACAATTTAAGGCGGGTAAAAATGAGGGCGCTTCCCAAGGCCAGGGTCAAGAGAATCAGCAGATCGAGAAGAAAAACATGGTCTAGCATGGCGGTTGCTCGCAGGTGAATGGTCTATTATGGAAGCAGAGCAGGATGATTATAAGTCCCCTCCGTTGAAGCTATAGTTTATTTTACAACTGCAAAAATTGAATCACAGTAGGTTCTTGTGAAATCCGACAGCCTGCTAATCAAGAGGGAGATATTCGACAGCTACAACTTCCAATTCATCTTCACCACTAGGCACTTTTACGACAACTGTATCGCCGACAAAAGCACCAAGCAGCGCACGCCCAATTGGCGATACCCAACTGATGCGCCCGCGAGCCGGATCAATTTCATCCTCACCGACAATACTGAGGACCTTTTCTGTCCCAGCTTCATTTTCAACCGTTACAGTACAGCCAAAAAACACCTTCTCCCCGGCAACCTGTTGCTGCTGCACTGGATCTATAATAATTGCCGCATCCATACGCTTGGTCAGGTAACGCAGACGCCCATCAATTGCCCGTAAGCGTTTTTTCCCATAGTGGTAATCAGCATTTTCGGAACGGTCCCCATTTGACGCTGCCCAGGTGACAGTTTTTACCATATCCGGGCGTTGCACATACAACAGATCCTTGATCTCTGCTTTGATGCGCACCGCGCAACCTGTAGTCATGTAATTGCCATGCCCTTTGATGGCTGGCGCAGTAGTGGCGTCGTCATCGTCATCATCCAGTGCGGGTAAATTATCCATCGTTCTCATGCAATCCTCAACTTTTAGCGCTCGGGTCTTGCCAGTCGTCAGGCTACATCAATCGCCATGGCAATTTCATCACAATCAGGGAACTTAGGACATTTCATGCAATCGCCCCAGATTTTTTGGGGTAACTCATTTTTTTCGATAAAGCTAAAACCTAGGTGGGCAAAAAATTCTTCTTGGTATGTCAGAGCAAAAACCCGGTTCAAACCCAGTTCTTTGGCTTCATCAATACATAATTGCACCAACTGGCGACCACAACCTTGTCCCTTCAATGATTCAGAAACCACCAACGAACGCACCTCAGCTAAATCGAGCCACCATACCTGCAAACTAACTGTACCCACAATCTCGCCGTCCTGCTCTATTACATAAAAAGAGCGAATTGCCTGATAAATCTCCGCCAGAGAGCGTGACAACATCAAACCTTGGCTGGCTTGATCGACTAACATTTTTTGAATATCTTTTGCATCAGTGATACGTGCTTTTCTTATCATCACATCTCCTCGAACAGTGTCGGCTTCTGGCAGCGCCGCAATAGATCCCGCGCGTGGGCCACGGTCTGGATACTTAACTGGGCACCACCGAGCATGCGCGCCAATTCCTGTACCCTACCTTCATGATCCAAGCAGTACAGCTTGGTTGCGGTATTACCCGCCTGGACAACTTTTTCTACCCGAAACTGATGGTTAGCATATGCCGCCACCTGAGGCAGATGGGTAATGCATAAAACTTGGCGCCCTGCCGCAACAGCGCACAGACGCTCACCAACAGCTGAAGCAGCGATACCGCCAATACCAGCGTCCACCTCATCAAATATCATGGTCGCCAAGCCATCGGCGGCTGGCGCAGATTTGCGTAGCGCCAACATCAACCGCGACAGTTCCCCGCCGGATGCGGTATCTGCCAGGGGGCGCGTCTGCTGTCCCGGATTAGCCGAAAAATAAAATTCAACACGCTCAAGACCAAAAAGACCGGGTTTCTCTAGTTGGCATTGCTGCACCTCAAAGCGGGCATTCGGCATAGCCAGACCACTTAGCTCACGCACCATCGCCTGCTGCAAACGCCCAGCCGCATGATTGCGTTTTCCAGACAGGGCAGCACCAACGGTGGCCACCTGCTGCTGTTGCTGCGCAATGTCCTGCTCCAACTGATTCATGGTTGCGACACCATCACCCAGCTGTTCCAATTCGTCATCAAGCTGCTGCTTTAGACTAAGAATCTCGGCAATATCAGGGTTATATTTACGCTGTAAGGCACTGATTACTATCAGCCGCTCTTCAACCTCCTGCTGACGCTGTTCATCAAAAACCACCCCTTCAGCTGTCTGGCGCAACTGCCCTGCCGCATCTTCCAAAGTAAACAGAGCGTCCTTAATAGCAGTAAGTGGTTCGAGTAGCTGCGGATCTACCTGTTCTAATCCATCCAGCTGATGCACCACGGCACCCAGTTGTTCACAAATAGCGCCATTGGCGGCATACAAGGCTTCATATCCCTGTTGGCAGCCAGCATACAAACGCTGAGCATGTTGCAACTTTATCCGCTCAACTGCCAGATCAACATCTTCACCAACAACCAACTGCGCCGCAGCAATTTCCTGACTCTGGTAGTTCAACAGATCAAGACGATTTTGCCGATCACTCTCGGCCTGATGGATATGCGTCAACTGCTTGTGTAATTGTTGCAATTGGTTGTAGTGCTGCTGATAGTCCACCAACAACTCGCTGCATTGAGCAAAGCCATCAAGCAATTGCAGATGATTTTCTACCCGCTGTAACTGTTGTTGATCGTGCTGACCAAAAATGACCAGCATTGGGGTCATAAGTTGCTGCAATTGCGCCAGCGTTGCCAGCGAGCCATTAATAAAAACGCGATTTTTCCCCTGACGCGACAAAATACGTTTAACCAGCAATTCATCATCACCAGAAAAACCCATCTGCTCCAACTGCTGGCGAATCTGCGGCTGGTCTTCAAGGTTAAACACCGCCTCTACACTGGCAGTTTCTTCACCACTACGCACCAAATCGCTACGCATCCGTTGCCCGAGCAAGAGCCCCATAGCATCGATTATTATCGATTTACCCGCACCGGTCTCCCCGCTTAACACAGTAAAACCACGGTTAAAGCTGACCTGTAGATTGTCTATCACGGCAAGATTATTGATATTTAAATCGCTAAGCATATACTTCTAGCGTTCTCCCCAGCGCAGTTTGGTGCGTAACACCTCGAAATATTCCTTTGATGCACTCTTGATCAGACTGGTGCACATATTAGCCTTGCGAATCTCAACTACATCCTGCGCCTGCAGCGCCATCCCTATCTGACCATCAGCAGTCATAAATACCCGCTCTTCGTCGATACGCATTATGATACGAATCACTGATTCATCGGAGACGATTATGGGACGATTGGTTAAGGTGTGAGCGCAGATAGGGGCAATTACCAAGCAGTGCAGCCCCGGATAAATAATTGGGCCGCCCGCAGCCAGATTGTACGCAGTTGACCCTGTAGGGGTGGAGACGATTAAGCCATCGGCCTTGAAGGTGGTAAGGTAGTGATCGTCTACCCACACCTCCATATCGACAATCCGCGCCAAAGCTCCTTTATTAATAACTATATCATTGAGAACCTGATAATGGGCAGCCGGTTCATCACCGCGTTCAATCACCGCTTCCAGCATCATTCTGTTGGATACCGTAAAATCGCCGGTCAGCACCCTTTCCAGCTCTTCATATAGACCATCTAAGGTAATTTCGGTCAAAAACCCCAGACTGCCCAGATTAACTCCGAGTATAGGCACATCCAGAGCACCGACATCACGCGCTACCGATATCAGGGTACCATCACCGCCAAGGACAATAATGCACTCCACCATATGCGGTAGTTTGACAGCATCAACACCTGCGTCTATCCCCATATCTGCGGCTAAATGTCGTTCGAGTAGCACCTGCACACCGCGCTGTTCCAGCCAGACTTTTAATTCCCTAGCTACTTCAACAGCTGCCTGACTGGTGCGCTTGGCATATATTCCAAAAGTTTTCATAACGCCAACCTATCCGTAAACTTGCACCACAAATTAATTGTAGCAATGCAACACACATAACATAGTAACTATTGAACCAGACAGATATTCTCCAGCTCAAATACATGGTTAACTTCGTCGAAAATCTACCACAGCGTCCAGATAAAGTCTATGCACACAGATGCGTTGATCGAAGATTGAGCCCAGCAACAAAACCATGCTACAGTGCCCAACAGTTTTACTATTTACCTAACTACACAGAGCATACTTATGGATCTTTTCACTAACGCAATTGATGATCAACAAACCCCGCTAGCTGAGCGTTTACGACCACGCCAACTCAGTGAAATTGTTGGCCAACAGCACCTGTTAGCCGCTGGTTGTCCACTGCGCCTTATTATAGAGAACGATCAACTTAGCTCATTGATTTTCTGGGGACCGCCCGGCACCGGCAAAACTACTCTGGCACAAGTGATTGCTCACAGCACTAGCAGTCGCTTCATATTTTTTTCTGCGATTATGAATGGCGTCAAAGATATACGGGCGATTGTTTCACGCGCCCAGGAAGATCGAGCGCTCTATGGCACCCGCACCATCCTCTTTGTAGACGAGATTCACCGCTTCAACAAATCGCAGCAGGACGCTTTTTTGCCTGCGCTGGAAAAAGGTGACATCGTCCTCATCGGTGCTACCACCGAAAACCCATCTTTCGAAGTAAACGCAGCCCTACTCTCACGCGC
>Ga0307990_1002560_pt1 | contig 14476 bp, 12 predicted proteins | sample EllFjometagen129_FD_203168 | JGI IMG/M metagenome (GOLD analysis project Ga0307990, IMG submission 203168) | Marine microbial communities from Ellis Fjord, Antarctic Ocean - #129 | ecosystem: Environmental > Aquatic > Marine > Unclassified | place: Southern Ocean | collected 2014-10-08
GAAAAGCGCATAGGACACGGGCTCTGATTGACACGATATGGCCGCAAACGTATAGTCTCCGGCTCTTATGAAAAATGAAAACTCCATCGAAACGCTCCGACACAGCACCGCTCATGTAATGGCGGCCGCAGTTTGCCGGATTTACGACAACGTGCAACTCGACATTGGCCCTTCGATCGAGAACGGGTTTTACTACGATTTTGACCTCGCGGATCGCTTGACCCCAGATGACTTCGACAAGATCGAAGCCGAGATGAAGGCGATTGTGAAGGAGGACCTCCCGTTCGAGCGCATCGAAGTGAGCCGTACCGAAGCGGCGACGATGCTGGTTGGGCAGAAATATAAACTGGAGCGCCTCGCCGATATTCCCGAGGGCGAAGCGATCACCTTCTACAAGTGCGGCGACTTTTTTGACCTCTGCCGAGGACCGCACGTTGAAAGCACGGGGCAGATCCGCGCCTTCAAACTGTTGAGCGTGGCGGGTTCCTACTATCGTGGAAAAGAAACCAATCCGATGCTTCAACGGATTAACGGGACGGCATTCACGAACGATAAGCAGGTGAAGCTCTATCTCAAGCAGCTCGAAGAAGCCAAAAAACGCGACCATCGCAAACTCGGCACGGAACTCGATTTGTTCAGCATCCACAATGAAGTGGGGCCGGGCCTGATCCATTGGCATCCGAAGGGCGCGCGCATTCGTTCGATTATTGAAGAGTTCTGGCGTCAGGAACATTTCCGCAACGGCTACGAAATTCTGTACACCCCGCACGTCGGCAAAGCCAACCTCTGGGAGACCTCCGGCCATCTCGACTTTTATGCCGAGGGCATGTACGCGCCGATGGAAATCGATAAGTCGGATTACTACGTCCGCCCGATGAACTGCCCGTTCCACATTAATATCTATAAATCCGGTCTTCGTTCTTATCGCGAGCTTCCGCTTCGCTGGGCCGAACTCGGAACCGTCTATCGCTACGAAAAGGCAGGCGTGCTTCACGGCCTCCTTCGTGTGCGCGGCTTCACACAGGACGATGCGCATATTTTCTGCACAGCGGAGCAGATCGAAGACGAAGTGAAAGAAGTCATTCGTTTCTCCAATGAAATGTGGAAAACTTTTGGATTCGATAACATCACGGCCTATCTATCTACCCGCCCCAAAAAAGCAGTCGGCGAGCCTGAGCGCTGGGAACAGGCGACCGAGTCGCTCAAGTCGGCTCTTGCCGCTGAAGAGATTCCCTACGAAGTGGACGAGGGTGGCGGCGCGTTCTACGGCCCGAAGATCGATCTGAAAATCAAAGACGCCATCGGCCGTGAATGGCAGATGAGCACCATTCAGTTCGACTTTAATCTGCCGGAGCGTTTTGACCTCAGCTACGTCGGCGAAGATGGCGAAAAGCACCGGCCCTACATGGTGCACCGCGCACTCCTCGGTAGTATTGAACGCTTTTTCGGCGTTCTGGTGGAGCACTACGGCGGGGCCTTCCCGATCTGGCTTGCCCCCGAACAGGTGCGTGTGCTTCCGCTCAGCGAAGATCAACTGGAAGTCGCCGATGCAACCGCTGCGGAACTCCGCAAGAACGATATCCGCGTGACGGTCGACTATAAGTCCGGAAAAATCGGCGCGAAAATCCGCAACGCACAAATGGACAAAGTTCCATACATGCTCGTCCTCGGGGCTCGGGAAGTGGAGAGCGGCGAGTTGGCTGTGCGCGACCGTACCGGTCAGCAGGACACAATGACGCTAATTGATTTTGTTGAAAAAATAAAAAACGCTGTGCACACTAAGGCGTAATTGATCAGAAAGAACCCAGGGGGAAGTTATCGCAAATCCGCATTATAAAGGCAGAGGCCGTCCGCAACGTCAGATGGGCCCGAGAATGAACAACATGATCCGCGTGCCGGAGATTCGTTGTATCGACGAAGATGGAGAAGCCATGGGCGTCATCCGCACCCGCGATGCGCTGGTGCGCGCTCACGAAACGGGGCTCGACCTCGTCGAAATCAACGCGACCGCTAAGCCGCCTGTTTGCCGGATCATGGATCACGGCCGATTTAAGTACGAACAGGACAAAAAGAAAAAAGAGCAGAAGAAGCGACAGGTGGTCGTTAAGCTCAAAGAGGTCAAGTTTCATGTCAACGTGGGCGATCACGACTATGACACCAAACTGCGCCACGCTTTTGAATTTTTGGCCGAAGGCCATCGCGTCAAATTTTCCCTCATGTTCCGCGGCCGCGAAAACGCTCATCGCGAGCTCGGCTTCGAATTGATGAAGCGCCTCACCGCCGATGTCGCCGCAGTGGCGACGGTTGAGCAGGCCCCGCGCCTGCAGGGCCGCAATATCTTCATGATGGTGGTGCCCATTAAGAAAACTAAAAAATAGTTTCCAATGCTTGGAAACCATTCGGCCCGTTTTTCCAACCCTTGGAAAAGCGGGCTTTTTCTTTGCCGCTACGCAGTCGCTTGGAAGAGGATGACGCTGTCAGAGTGGAATTCGACGCGCAGGTCGTAGGTTTTTTCCAAGGTTTGGAAACTTTTCTTTGAGAAGAAGCAGACGTGGGTGTCGTCGTCTTTGTAGTGCCAGCGCTCGAAGGGGACGGGGGCTTCGTCGTGTAGCTGGGTCATAATGCCGATCCAGCCGCCGGGCTTCACCAGCTTCAGGAAGCGCTCAAACTCTTCGCGCGGCTGATAGAGATGCTCCATGGTTTCAGAACAGGTGAGAAAGTCATACTGCTCGTCGAAGACGGAGGGGTCGTTGGCGTAGTGCAGGTCGTAGATGGCGCACTCGTAGCCCGCCTCCTCAAACATGACCGACAGGGTCGGGCCGGGGCCGCAGCCAAAGTCGAGCCCGCGTGCGCCGGAGCTGAGCTTTTTTTCCAAGGGTTGGAAAAGCCGGCCCAAAAAATTCCGATATCTGGAATCATTCGGATCATTTTGGTGAAAGTCGTAGCGAGATTTTTCTTCTTCCGGAGAGAGGTGATGGTGTTGCGGAACAAAAACCAGATCGCACTCCGGACAGCGCAGGTAGTCGCGCATCCGGTCTTGAACAAATGAATGTGCCTCGCTGGTGCAGAGGGGGCAGTTGGTAGGTGTTTCTTGTTTTGTCATCTGGAGAGGGAGTTTAGCATAGTCCTCTATGAATAAAGAGAATTTTGAAATCAAGGGTCTGGTGGTTCCGGTGCCGACGCCGTTCGCGGAAGACGGCGCGGTGGATCTCGGGGCGTTTCTTTCGCACCTCGATTGGCTGGCGGAGTGCGGGGTGATCAATCTGCTGATCAACGGAACGACGGCCGAGTTTTTCTCGCTCACGCACGATGAACAGATGGAGTTGCTTCAGGCCGCCCGCGAGGCCTGGAGCGGTTCGCTTGTTTTTCATGTGGGCAGTACGGCGCTTTTCCAAGGGTTGGAAACCGCCCGCGTGGCCGAACATGCGGGCGCTGATTTCATTGCCTCGTTGCCTCCGTTCTATATCGCGAACGCACCTGCCGACGGACTGGTCGAGTGGTTCACTGAGCTTTCGGAGGCAACGGAGTTGCCCTTCATCCCATACAACTTTCCGAAGCACACCGGTAATCCGCTTACCCCAGAAATCCTGAAACAGATCCCGCACTGGGGAATAAAAGACTCTTCCGCTGACCTTTCGCTGGTTTCGGCAACGCCGCGCTACTTTGTCGGTGGGGATCGAAAAATTTCCGAAGCCTTTGCGGCGGGCGCGGTTGGGTTTGTCAGTGCTTCGGCGAATATCGATCCGAACCCGTATCTGCGAATCGAAAAAGAGCAGACGCCAGAGTTGCAGGTGGCTGTGGATGCAGTGAATGCCCGTGCGAGCGGCCCGTATGCGATTGCGCGAATCAAACAGGCCCTTTCTGAAATTCTTCCGGGCTATCCAGTGCGCGTCCGCCCGCCCCTTTCCTTCGAATAACCTCATAAATTTGCTCACGATCGTGAGTAAATTCGTGAGGTTGGTTAGAGCTGTTTGACGGCGCGGTTCGAGAGTTCGTTGTGAAGATGAGCTACGCGCGGACCTGCGTAATCTTCTGGGTGCAACGCTTCGGGAAGAAGGGGGTCTATGCTCATGGCTTGAGCATAGGCCAGATTATCCATCCGCAATAGGCGTGCAATGTCGGACTCTCTGTTTGATTCAAGGGTCAGTTTTTTCAGGTTTTCCTCGGCAAATTGAATGTACAACCGCTGGACTTCATTAATTTTTTCAAAGTTCCACGCTTCTCGTACAACAGATTGGTTGCCAAAACCGAGCACGGTACGTGCCTCAAAGAGAAATGCGACGCTGTCTACGCACGCCGTGCGATTGAGGTCGTCGTACTCGGGACGGACATCCCACGGCGTGACCCAAACGCTTTTTTGTAAGCATCCGAAGTTCCTCTGTTTTAGGAAAGTGCGCAAGGTGTCGCGATAGGAACGCTTTTTTTCCGGGACATCGAACATGAGGATGTACCAAATATGCCCCCATTTTTTATCCCAGAATTTCTTTGGGCTAAGGTAAAGGGGTAATGTTTTCTTCGCTTCGGGGGTGAGTTTTATGGACGGCAGAGATCCGTCTGTTGTTGTTTTAGTGATCAGTCCTTTTTTTCGGAGTCTGGATATGGCGGCATCAAATGCATGTGTGTTTGGATAGCATCCTTTATACAGCGTGTTTCGCCCAGCTGATAAAAGAAACTCAGATGTTCCTGCTAAGAGGGTGAGTAATTCCTCTCCTGCTTTCCTCCGAACGATAGGCAAAGAGATGTCTGGATGATGAAAGGCTTTCCACTTCATGTCAGGAGGATAGGGGGCTTTTTTATAAAAGTCACGAATCTACTCACGATCGTGAGTAAATTCGTGAGGAGTGCGGCTTGTTGATTTAATCCGTGCAAAGAACAGTTTTATTTTTTCGCGGGGTGTGTTTTGCCGAGCTTGGCGAGGACGGCCTGCAAGTCGGCCCAGACTTCACGCTTTTTCGCCGGAACCTTTAGAAGATAGCCGGGGTGGAATGTGGGCATGAGGTCGATTCCTTCATAGGTTTTCCACGTTCCGCGCAGTCGGGTGATGGCGACCTTTTCATGGAGTAACCCTTCGACCGCGGTTTTACCAAGCGCGACGATGAGCTTCGGCTGAACCAGTGCGATCTGTGCTTTCAGGTACGGGTTGCAGGTGGAGACCTCTTCGGGGAGGGGAACGCGGTTGTTCGGCGGGCGGCATTGAACGAGGTTGAGAATGAAGATGGTGTCGCGTTTGTAGCCCATCGCGACGATCATTTTTTCGAGGAGCTGTCCGGCTTCGCTGGTGTAAAAACGACCTTGCTCGTCTTCTTCCACTCCAGGGAAGTCACTTACAAAAAGAATGTCCGGCTGGTTGGGGTTGCCTTCGCCCGGAACGGTGTTTTGGCGCGAAGTGTGGAGCGGGCAAGCGGCGCAGGTTCGAATTTGTCCGGCGATTTCGTCGAGCGTTTTTCCGGTGACTTGTACGGCACTTTTCGGCGGCTTGGGGGCCGCCGCTACGGGCATGGGTCGCGCGAGCTTGGGCACGGGTTTCTGAGCCGTCGGCATCGTTTTTTGAGCGGGGGCGCTTGCGGTCGGCTTAAGTGCAACGAGGGTTTCCGGGGAAATTTCCAAGGTTTGGAAACCCTCCTCTTTTTTATATTCGAGGAAGGCCTGCAAATCATTGATCAGTTTGTCGCGCTGGGTCATAGGGTCGCAGAATAGAGGATGCGCGGAACGATGAACAAGGAATATCGAATTGCTTTCAATTTTTTCCAAGGTCTGGAAGACTCCGGTTGTTACATTTCCAAGGATCGGAAAAATAAGTATGGCTAATGAGCCGGGAAAAAAGGGATATGCGTTCGGCACCTTTAAAGGGGTCTATATTCCGAGTGTGCTGACGATTCTTGGAGTGGTCATGTATCTGCGCTTCGGTTGGGTGCTCGGCAGCGTCGGGCTGCCCGCCACGTTGTTGATTGTAACGCTCGCCACTTCGATCACTTTTCTGACCGGCCTTTCGCTTTCGGCGCTGGCCACCAACATGAAGGTGGGCGGCGGCGGGGCCTACTTCATTATTTCACGTTCGCTCGGCCTCGAGGCGGGCGCGGCGATCGGTCTGCCGCTTTTTTTCGCACAGTCTTTTGGCATCGCCTTTTATATTGCCGGGTTTTCCGAGGCGGTTGTTGGAAATCTCGGAGCCTGGCTTCCTGCATTCATGACCGCAAAGGTGATTGGTGTCGCAACGCTGGTTGTCTTGACGGTGCTGGCAACCCTTTCCGCCGATCTAGCATTGAAGGCCCAGTTTTTCATTTTTGTGATCATTGGCCTGTCGCTGGCGTCGTTTTTTATCGGCGGACCGGTGACGGAGATTGCTGGAGGAGTTGTGGTTCCAAAGGGGATCGGCTTCTGGCCGGTCTTCGCTGTCTTTTTCCCGGCGGTGACGGGGATTGAGGCTGGGTTGGCGATGTCGGGTGACTTAAAGAAACCATCCAAGTCCCTGCCGTTGGGTACGATGGCGGCGGTCTTAACCGGTTATGTTGTTTACATGTCGCTGCCGATCTTGCTGGACCGGCATGTGACGGATAAAACGATGCTACTCAATCCGAACGTCATGCGTTCGGTGGCGCGCTGGGGCTTTCTGATTGTCGCGGGAGTGTTTGCCGCCTCGCTTTCCAGCGCGCTCGGCGCACTACTCGGGGCGCCGCGCACCCTGCAGGCGCTGGCCAACGACCGCATTCTCCCGTCGTTTATTGCTCGCGGTTTTGGTAAGGATAAGGCGGATCCGCGCATCGCCACCGCCATCTCCTTTGGTGTTGCCCTGGTGGCCGTTTTGCTCGGCGACCTCAACATGATTGCCCCGATTCTCTCCATGTTTTTCCTCACCTCGTATGGTCTATTAAATCTTTCGGCAGGATTGGAGGGGTTGATTGAAAGCCCCTCCTGGCGACCGAAGTTCAAGGCGCATTTCGGGGTTTCACTCCTCGGGGCAATCGGCTGTTTTGCGGTGATGCTGATGATCAACTCCGGAGCGACGTTGCTTGCGATTTTGGTGACCTCGCTGGTCTTTTACCTCGTCAAGCGCCGCCGCCTGAATGCGCATTGGGCTGATATGCGCTACGGCATCCTGACCCTGCTGGTGCGCTTTGCCGTCCGGCGGCTGAGCCGGTTGAAGCCCGACGAGCGGACCTGGCGACCCAACATCCTTGCACTGAGCGGTTCGCCGAAATCGCGCTGGCATCTGGTGGAAATGGCGGGTTCGCTGGCGCAGCACAGCAGTGCGCTGACGGTGGCGAGCATCCTGCCGGTGGAAGACTGGTCGGCGGAGAAGGTTCAGAGCACCGAAGAATCATTGCGCGACTACCTGAACAAGCGCGAAGTCGATGCCATGGTGAAAATTTTCCCGTCACCGGACTTGTTGACCGGGGCCAAGGCGCTCGTGCGCGCCTACGGCTACGGCCCGCTCACGCCCAACACCATTTTGCTCGGGGAGACAAAAGACGCCGCCGGCTTCGACGACTTCGCTGAACTGATTCGGTTGATCTACCGCACTCGGCGGAATCTGATTCTCCTGCGCGACAGCGATGTCGACAGCGGCGAGGACAGCCTTTCACCCGGTGAGGGGGACATGATTGATGTCTGGTGGGGCGGGTACAAAGAAAACATCGGCCTGATTCTGACGCTGGCCTACTTAATTCGGAAGAGTCCGGTCTGGGATGCCTCGAACCTGGTGATTAAAACGATTGTCAAAAGCGGAGAGGAACGCGAAGCCACAAAAACCCGGATTGAAAGTTTCATCGAAGAGCAGCGGATTCCTGCCACGGCCGAGGTGCTGATCAGCCAGTCTCCCAATGTGTTCGAACAGATTCACGAATCGTCGGCAGAGGCAGGGCTGGTCTTTATGGGGATGCGCCCGCCGGAGGCCGATGAGTCGGTTGAGCAGTACAGCCGGTACTACGGAACCCTGATTGAGAGCACCCGTAATATGCCGCCGGTGGTTTTTGTGCTGGCCGCCGAAGCGATCGAATTCCGGAAAGTCATCGGCATCTCGCAAATGAACTAGCCGATTCGGAGTTGCGAGAGCAGAGCTTCCATATCGTCCGGAAGAGGTGCGCTAAAGTACATTCGTTCGCCCGTGTCGGGATGGGCGAACGAAAGTTTCGCGGCGTGCAGCATCTGGCGGTCGGCCTGGATCCCGCCTGCGTGTGCCCGACCATAGAGTTTGTCACCGATCACCGGATGTTTGATATGCGCCATGTGCACGCGGATCTGGTGGGTTCGCCCGGTTTCAATCCGTACGCGAAGGAGGGCCGCGCCGACAAAGGATTCGATCACATCGTAATAGGAAACCGCATGGCGTCCGTTGCGCACATCCGCCGCCATTTTTTTGCGATGAATCGGGTGGCGTCCGATAGTCGTTTTGATCGTCCCGCGTGCCGGGGAGGGAACGCCGCGCACAATCGCCACGTATTCTTTCTCGGTTTCACGCGCCCTAAACTGTCGCGCCAGCTCGTTCAGGGCCGCTTCGGTTTTGGCGACCACCATCACGCCGCTCGTATCTTTGTCGAGTCGATGGACAATACCAGGCCGGAGTTCGCCGCCGATGCCCGCCAAATCGGTGCAGTGATGGAGCAGGGCGTTGACTAGTGTGCCGGTTTCGTTGCCCGCCGCGGGATGCACCACCAGCCCCGCGGGCTTATTGATCAAAATCATGTGCGCATCTTCGTAGAGAATATCTAAAGGAATATCTTCCGGCAGGGTTTCGGTGGAGACCGGTTCGGGGATCGTCCACTCCACACGATCGTCTGCGCGAAGCTTGTAGTTTCGTTTGACCGATTCGCCGTTGACGGTGACGCAACCCTCTTGAATGAGTGCCTGCCAGCGCGCGCGCGAATGCTCCGGCTGCTCTTTCGCCAGCCAGGCATCCAGCCGTTTCCCTGATTTTTCTACCGTTTTTCCAAACATCGGAAACTTTTTACCATGGAGACGGGGGTGAGAGCCAAGGTTTTCCAAGGTTTGGACCTGAGGTATTCCGAAAGTTCTTTTTGTATTTCAAAAAGAAGCGACCCAAAGGGAGCGGCAAACTTTTCCGCCAGTTTTTCCAAGGGCTGGAAAAATCCGGCGGGAAAATGCGTTTGACCCCATTCGGGGCGGATGCGACTATCCCGTTTTGTGTCCGGAACCAAGGAGTGTATGGGATATGAGTGATTGGATTGGTCATGAGTGCGGCATTGCCGCGATCCGTTTGTTGAAGCCGTTCGAGTATTACGTCGAAAAGTACGGCTCACCCTCTTTTGCGATTAACCGCCTCTATTTGCTGATGGAAAAACAGCATAATCGGGGGCAGGACGGCGCGGGTGCGGTGGTTGTTAAATTGCATACCGATCCGGGTAAACCTTTCATTTCCCGTGCGTTGGCGGCGGAGAAAGATCCCATTTCGAGTGTGCACCAGCATATGCTTTCATCGCTGGCGGACTCGCAGGCGAAAAACCCCGAGCAGGCCGACGATCCAACCTGGTTGAAGCGCAACGCAAAATTTGCCGGCGAGTTGTTGTTGGGCCACTTGCGCTACGGCACCCGCGGGCAGGGCGGCCTTTCCTACTGCCACCCATTCCTTCGCCAGAGCAACTGGAAGAACCGCAATCTGGTCCTAGCGGGCAATTTCAATCTGACCAATAACGACGAGTTGTTCAAAACACTCGTTGAGCTTGGTCAGCATCCGCGGAGTGAAAAAGACACGGTGATGGTGATGGAGAAAATTGGCCACTTCCTCGACGAGGAAAACGACCATCTGTTCCGGAAGTTCCGCAAAGAGGGGCTGTCGCGTCCGGAGATTTCTGAGAAAATTGGTGAAAACCTCAATTTATTATCGGTGCTGAAGCGCGCGGTCAAAAACTTTGACGGCGGCTATACGATGGCCGGAATCATCGGGAACGGTGACCTCTTTGTTTTGCGTGATGCGTGTGGCATTCGCCCCGGCTTCTTCTATCAGGACGAAGAATTTGTCGTGGTGGCCTCTGAACGGCCCGCCATTCAGACGGCGTTTAATGTCCCGATTGACTCTGTACAGGAAATTAAGCCGGGTCACGCGCTGATCGTTCGGAAAAATGGCGAAGTGCTCCACGAACAGATTTCCGAAGTGGGCACGGTGTCGCCCTGTTCCTTTGAGCGCATCTATTTTTCGCGCGGAACGGATAAAGATATTTACGAAGAGCGTAAACAACTGGGTCGTCAGCTAACAGAGCCCGTCCTTAAGGCCGTGGACTACGATCTCGACCACACTGTTTTTTCCTACATTCCCAACACGGCGGAAACCGCATTTATGGGGCTGATTGAAGGGGTAAAGTCGTATGTTGCCGACCGCGCAAAACACCATATTCTGACGGAGCGCAATCTCTCGCCGGAGCGGATTTCGGAGCTGATCAACTATCAGCCGCGTAACGAAAAGATTATGACGAAGGATGCGAAGCTTCGCACCTTCATCACGACCGATGCCGACCGCAAAGAACTCGTCTCGATGATCTACGATACCACCTATGGGGTGGTGAAACCGGAAGATACTCTCGTGGTGCTCGACGACTCGATTGTGCGCGGCACCACGCTGCGCGAAAGTATCCTACGAATTCTTGACCGCTTGAATCCGAAGAAAATTGTCATCGTCTCTTCTGCTCCGGAAATTCGCTACCCCGATTGCTACGGCATCGATATGTCCAAGTCGAAAGATTTTGTGGCCTTCCAAGCCGGCATCGCGCTGGTGAAAGAGACCGGTCGCGAGGCACTGCTCACAGAAATCTACGAAAAGTGCAAAGCGAGTCTGGATCTTCCGCGCGACGAAGTCGTCAACGAGGTCAAGCCGATCTTCAAGCTGTTCAAGCCGCACGAGGTCGAAGCCAAGATTGCCGAGATCCTGCGTCCTGCCGATCTCAAGGCGGAGTTCGAAGTGATCTATCAAAGCCTGAGCGGCCTGCACGCCGCCTGCCCAAATCACCTCGGCGACTGGTACTTTAGCGGGAACTACCCCACGCCCGGCGGCAACCGCGTTGTGAACCGCTCCTTCATCAACTTTATGGAAGACAGCGACGAGCGCGCCTACTGATCCGGTTTTCCAAGGATTGGAAAAATTGACAGGAAAGGTTTCAAGGTGTGGAAAAATCCGGTAGAAAAGTTCCATCCGCTGTCGCTAAAGCTATGGCGGGACAAGATGTTTGGAAAAAATAATCCGAAATTTTCCAACCTTTGGAAAAACTGAAAACGATGAGCGAGCTAAAAACCATTGAACCGCTAATCCTGACCCTGCGCGACCAGAAGGTTATTCTGGATGCCGACCTTGCCGAAGCTTACGGCGTTCAGACCCGGCGGCTTAATGAGCAGGTAAAGCGCAACATCGACCGTTTCCCCGAGGATTTCATGTTCCAACTGACGGAGACGGAGTGGAGAAACTTGATGTCGCAATTTGCGACTTCAAGTTTAGGTGAGCCGGACTCTTTAAGGTCGCAAATTGTGACCTTAAACACGGAAGAGCCTGAAAACAAAGGGGTTGGCTCGAGCCGGTCGCCAATTACGACCCCCTCTCATGGAGGGCGACGAAAGCGTCCCTTTGTGTTCACGGAGCACGGCGCGATTATGGTGGCATCGGTGCTGAACAGTCCCAGAGCGGTGGAGATGAGTGTGTTTGTGGTGCGGGCCTTTGTGCAGATACGTGAGCGGTTGGTGGCTAATGCGGAAATTCTCAAGCGGCTGGCAGAAATCGATAAAACCCTTTTGGAACACAACGATGCTCTTCAGGTAATCTGGGAACAACTTCAACCGCTACTCGCACCACCCGATCCGCCGAAAAAAGGAAAGATAGGCTTCGATGCCTGAAATAACGCTATGAAAAAAAGACCTAAATTGACCGACTTCGACCTCTTCCTTCAAGGGAAGGGAACCCACTACCGCGCCTACGAAAAGCTCGGCGCTCATCCGCTGGAAGAAAATGGCGAGGAGGGTGTGTACTTCTCCGTCTGGGCGCCGAATGCCAAGAGCGTGAGTGTGATCGGGTCGTTCAATAACTGGGAGGCCTGGGTTCATGAGATGAAGCGCATCAAGGACTCGGGCGTCTGGGAACGGTTTGTCCCCGGCGCGAAGATCGGCGATACGTATAAATTTGAGATCAAAGGCGAAAACGGATTCTGGGCGCAGAAGTCTGACCCCTATGCCTTCGAGAGCGAACTTCGCCCCAATACCGCATCGGTGGTGTGCGATCTTTCCAGCTATGAATGGAACGATGCCGAGTGGGTTGCAAAGCGCGAGACGACCGACTGGCAAAAAAGCCCGGTTAGCATTTATGAACTACACCCCGGTTCGTGGAAACGCATGCCGGAAGAGGGCAACCGATGGCTCACTTACCGTGAAATGGCCGATCAATTGGTTTCGTATGTCAAGGAAATGGGCCATACCCATATTGAGCTTCTGCCGATCACCGAACATCCATTCGATGGCTCGTGGGGCTATCAAGCCACCGGTTACTATGCACCCACCTCACGCTTCGGGTCGCCCAACGATTTCCGCTATTTTGTCGACCGCTGCCATCAGGAAGGCCTCGGCGTCATCCTCGACTGGGTTCCCGCTCATTTTCCGAAAGATGCGCACGGTCTCGGCTACTTCGATGGCACCCATCTTTACGAACACTCCGACCCGCGTCAGGGCGAGCACATGGACTGGGGGACACTGATCCCCAATTTTGGTCGCAACGAAGTCAGTGGCTTCCTGCTTTCAAGCGCCGTCTTCTGGGCCGAGGAATATCACCTCGACGGCCTGCGCGTCGACGCCGTCGCTAGCATGCTGTATCTCGACTACTCCCGCGAAGAAGGCCAATGGATTCCGAATCAGTACGGCGGTCGCGAAAACCTTGAAGCGGTTGAGTTCCTCAAGCATTTCAACAGCCTCCTGCACACCGAGTATCCCGGCTTCCTTACTTTCGCCGAAGAGTCTACCGCCTTCCCGCAGGTTTCCCACCCACTCGAGAACGGCGGCCTCGGCTTTGATTTTAAGTGGAATATGGGATGGATGAACGACACGCTCGACTACTTCAGCAAAGATCCTGTTCACCGTAAATATCACCAGGGCGATCTCACCTTCTCGATGGTTTATGCCTTTAGCGAAAATTTCATTCTGCCATTCTCGCACGATGAAGTCGTCCACGGTAAAGCCTCCATGCTCGATAAGATGCCCGGCGATACGTGGCAGAAATTTGCCAACATGCGTCTGCTTTACAGCTACATGTTCACCCATCCAGGCAAAAAGCTTCTCTTCATGGGTTGCGAAATCGGGCAGTGGAAAGAGTGGGACTCCGAAAACAGTATCGACTGGAACCTCCTCGACTACGAGCCGCACCACAAGCTGCAAACACTCGTCAAGGCTCTGAACAAACTCTACACCTCCGAACCCGCGCTCTACGGAATCGAGGCCTCCTGGGAAGGGTTCGATTGGATCGACTTTCAGGATTCCGAAAACTCCGTCGTTTCCTACCTCCGCAAAGGAGAAGACTCCAACGATGTCATCGCCGTTGCGCTCAACCTCACGCCCACAACCCGTGAAGGATATCGCGTTGGATTGCCAGCCGCCGGCGAGTGGGAAGTTGTTCTCAACACCGATGCCGACACCTACGGAGGCTCCGAAGCCGGTCCGAAAGAGGGCGTTGTTCTCGATGCTCATCACCTCCCGTGGCACGGCAAAGAGTACTCCCTTCAACTCGACCTTCCGCCTCTCGGCGCACTGGTCCTTAAGAGAAAATAGGGCGGGAAGAGGGGCAGAGGCACAGAGGCGACAGGTATCCGAGTCGTCACGCGGTTCCGCCGGAGGTCCTTCAGCAGATGCGCGAATTGTGGGAGCTTTATGCTGACTGATCGGCAATGAATTTGTCGATAGCGACTTTGGCTTCATCCAAATCGGAGTAGCGAACGATTTTCATAGATGGATTGCCGGAGAGCATGGCCGAGAGGCGGGTGTTCCCGCTTTCATCAAATAGGCAGAGGATCGGTTTGCCTGCCGCCTCGGCTTGACCCAGTTCGTAGCCCACACCCAGTGAAGGGGCGGAGACTTCGGCGATGACGGCATCGCAGGCGTTGAGCCAGTTCATGTCGCGCTCATAAATTTCCGGGTCGGTCAGGTTTTCTTCGCCATGCGTGGAGAGGTCAGCGCCGCAAATGTGTTCGGTGAGCACTTCAGCTTGGGTTTGGATGTGAGTGATCAGATCGAAGTAGGTTCTGGCATAGTCGCGTCCGCCGCGGATGGAGCCTGCAAAGTAGATTTTCATGGCCGGAACGCTACGGCATTTTTCCAAACATTGGAAGAAGGCTGAGCCTTCACCCATAAAATTTTCCAAGCATTGGGAAAAGCGGGTTCATCTCGGATTTGCGTTTATAGGAACAACTCATGTCCCACGGATGAAGAGCGTCCGGTTTTGTTGAGTTAAACGATTATCGACGAAATCAACCCAGCAAGGGCTTAAGACTTTTCAGTAGCT
>Ga0307990_1002561_pt1 | contig 14472 bp, 9 predicted proteins | sample EllFjometagen129_FD_203168 | JGI IMG/M metagenome (GOLD analysis project Ga0307990, IMG submission 203168) | Marine microbial communities from Ellis Fjord, Antarctic Ocean - #129 | ecosystem: Environmental > Aquatic > Marine > Unclassified | place: Southern Ocean | collected 2014-10-08
TTTGCGGTGAATTTTTCGGGTTAAATTAGTATAAAATGAATTGTATCGGCAATTTTGATTCACAATCGGTATTAACATCTAACTATTTGCGCTGAATTTTTCGGGTTAACATTAATCCATGATCCCCAACAGCATTTATTTGCTTTTTCTTTCATAAATTCTTAATTGAAGCGTTTGATTCTTTATTTTTCATGCATTTCAATGGCTTGAATGACAGAAAATTGAAAAATCTTTCAAAATTTTATGCAATAAATGAAAAATACTTATCTTTGCATCACCAATTTGCGGGTGTGGCGAAATTGGTAGACGCGCTAGACTTAGGATCTAGTGCCGCAAGGCGTGGGGGTTCGAGTCCCTTCATCCGTACAAGATTAACCGCTTTTGCCCAATTTTTCCGAGTGGGGAAAGGCGGTTTTTGAAATTGATAATTCTTAAAATATCACGAATGAAAGTAACAAAAGATCAAATTGATGAACTGAATGCAGTCATTACGGTAAATGTTGAAAAAGCAGATTATCAGGAAAAGGTCGATGATGTCCTTAAAGATCACAGAAAAAAAGCAAATATCGATGGGTTTAGACCTGGAAAAGCCCCAATGGGACTCGTGAAAAAAATGTACGGCAAAGCAGTCCTCATGGATGAAATCAATAAAGTGATTTCCGATGCATTGACTGATTTCATGAAAAACGATGAAATGCAAATGCTCGGGGAACCTTTGCCGAATGATGAGCAGGAACCCATTGATTTTGATAAACAAGACGATTTTTCATTCAAATTCGATGTCGGAATGTCAGCTCCCATTGAAGTGAATATGACCAAACGTGAAAAATTGCCTTATTATAAAATAAAAGCAGATGACACATTGATTGATGAGTACATCGAGTCATACGCCAAAAACTTTAGTGATATGGTTGATGCCGATGTGTCCGACGAAGAAAGTTTCATCATTTCCAAAGTAATGCAACTCGATGCTGAAGAAAAACTAATGGAAGATGGGATTGTCAATGAAGAAGCAAAAATTTCTGTTGCATTGGCAAAAGATGATGATGCAAAAGCAGCTCTGGTTGGCTTGAAATCCGGTGATATTATCACCCTTAATCTTTGGAAAGCATTCCCGAATGAAAGTGAAATTGCCGGCTTGCTCGAAATTGAAAAAGATCAGGTAGAAATATTGGAAGATACAAGTTTCCAGATTACTGTTCATGAAATTCAATCCTTAAAAGAAGCGGAAATTGACCAAAAGCTTTGGGACAAAATATATGGCGAAGGCGAAGTGACAAGCATGGAAGCTTTCCGCGAAAAAATTGCCGAACAGGCTGAGGGTGGTTTTGGGGATCAATCTGAAACCAAACTTTTGATTGATGCAAAAGATAAGCTGATCAGTAAAGTGGATCCAAAATTGCCTGAAGCGTTCCTGAAACGTTGGGTGAAAGCCAATAATCATGAAATTCCCGATGAGCAAATTGAAAAAGAATGGGATCTTTTTGTCAATGACATGAAATGGCAAATTATCAGTAACCAACTGGCAAAAGACAATGAAATAAAAGTTGAAAACGAAGAAATGTTGGAAGGTGCAAAAGCATTTGCTCGTGCTCAATTTCAACAATATGGAATGGGGCAGTTTCCTGATGAATACTTAGAAAATTATGCCTCTGAAATTTTGAAAAAAGAAAAGGAAACCAGACGCATTGCCGATCAGGTAATGGAGAAGAAATTATTGAATATCATCCGTGAAAGCATGAAAGTTGAGGAAAAAGAAGTGAGCTGGGAAGTATTCAAGGCAATGTTTGAAGACTAAAATCGATTATTATGAATAGAAAAAATGAATTTTACAAATACGCTACCGGACATCTTGGTCTGAATTCTCAGGCTATGGATGATTATGCGAAAATTACATCCAGCTATATTTCCCCGACAATTATCGAGGAACGCCGAATGAATATTGCTACTATGGACGTATTTTCCCGTTTGATGATGGACAGAATTATCTTTATGGGATTACCAATTGATGATTATGTTGCCAATATCGTTCAGGCGCAATTGCTTTTCCTCGAATCCAGCGACCCGGATAAAGATATTCAGATTTATTTCAATACACCCGGAGGTTCAGTGCATGCAGGACTCGGTATTTATGATACCATGCAGTACATCAGTTCCGATGTTGCAACAATCTGTACAGGAATGGCTGCTTCAATGGGAGCTGTTTTGCTTTGTGCCGGAACATTGGGGAAACGCACCGCGTTAGAGCATTCTCGCGTAATGATTCATCAGCCTATGGGTGGCGCATCCGGACAGGCATCAGATATTGAAATCACTGCACGTGAGATCCTTAAGATACGACAGGAATTGTATGAAATCATAGCAAAACACTCAGGGAAAACAATTAAAACTGTTGAAAAAGATTCTGATAGAGATTTCTGGATGACTTCGAAAGAAGCCAAAAGTTACGGAATGATTGATGAAGTGCTTACTCGTAAAAGTAATAAATAGAAGAAGAAAATTTAGCAAATGTCAGAGATAGATCATTGTTCATTTTGCGGACGCGCGAGAGATAAGGTAGAAATGTTGATTCAGGGAGTGGATGGATTCATTTGTAATGAATGTGTCATCCGTGGGGTGGAAATTGTTAAAGAAGAATTGAACGAGTCAGAGACATTTGACCCTGAATTGTTGAAACACAATAAACCTGCTGATATTAAACGATTTCTGGATCAATATGTCATTGACCAAGAGGTGGCAAAACGTTCCATGGCTGTTGCAGTTTACAATCACTACAAACGATTGAGCGATCCGCTTGGCGATGAAGAAGGTGTGGAGATTGAAAAATCAAACATTATTCTTATCGGCCCGACCGGAACAGGGAAAACATTAATGGCGCGTACTATTGCCAAAATGCTGGATGTCCCGTTTACCATTGTAGATGCAACCGTACTTACCGAAGCCGGTTATGTAGGTGAAGATGTAGAAAGTATCCTTACACGACTTTTGCAATCAGCCGATTATGATGTGAATTTAGCAGAAAAAGGCATTGTCTTTATTGATGAAATTGATAAAATTGCACGTAAAGGCGACAATCCGTCTATTACACGTGATGTTTCCGGTGAAGGCGTACAACAAGCCATTCTTAAATTGCTCGAAGGTTCGGTTGTAAATGTTCCCCCACAAGGTGGACGTAAACATCCTGAACAACGCATGATTCCGGTAAATACCAAAAATATTCTCTTTTTGGTCGGTGGAGCATTTGAAGGCATTGAGCGTAATATCGCCAAACGATTAAATACAAAAGTAGTTGGTTACGGTACGCAGGAAAAACGAGATAGTATTGATAAGGAAAATATGATACAATATGTGACTGCTCAGGATTTACGCGCTTACGGTCTCATTCCTGAAATTATCGGGCGACTTCCGGTTGTTACCTATTTGAGCAGCTTGTCAAAAGATGCCTTGCGACGAATTTTAACAGAGCCAAAAAATGCACTGATAAAACAATATATGCATCTCTTCAAAATTGACGGCATTGAATTTACCGTCGAACCAAAAGCGCTTGACTACATTGTTGATGTTTCATATGATAATAAGCTTGGTGCCAGGGCACTGCGCGGTATTTGTGAAATCATTCTAACAGATGCCATGTTTGACTTACCATCACAGGCGAAAAAGAAATTCGTGTTAACCGAAAAACTTGCCAAAGAAAAACTTGCAAAGATCCACGTGGCCCAATTGAAGAAATAAATTCAAAAAAAAATAAGCCGGAAAATAAAAAAGGGGATGTTTATATCCCCTTTTTTATTGAACAATTCCGTAAATATTTGGTTTAAACCGTTGTTTTGGCGGTAAAAAATTATTTCGCAGTTTACAAAACTAATATATTAATATGATGCTCAAGCAAATAAAATATATTTTTTTTAGATTTTGTTTGCTTTTATGTTTTCTAACAGATATTTTTGCGAATTCAAAATTGAAAACTAAAGACAATAAATAAAAATTTAAACTATGAAAAAACTGTTTTATGCCTTATTGGCAACTGTTGCTGTGCCGTCGCTGTCAATTGCAAGCGAGGCCGATTTGAAAGTGCCTGATTTGGGAAAAAGTGTCTCAGTTTTAGGAGACGGTCACAGCTTATTATTGTGGGGTCTTTTGATTGTTGCATTCGGATTTGCATTCGGACTGTGGCAATTTATGCAGATACGAAAAACGGAAGCACACAGGTCAATGTTAAATATTGCGAAAATCATTTATGCTACCAGTAAAACATATTTGCTCCAACAAGGAAAATTTCTCTTAATTTTATTTGCTATTATTGGTTCTGTAATTGCATTTTACTTTGGTTTTCTTAGTGAGCCTGAAGCGGTTGTCAGTGGACTTAAAACCCCATTTGGTTTTGTGCTTAATGTATTGATGTGGACAGTTCTCGGAATTCTTGGTTCATACGCTGTTGCTTGGTACGGAATTCGGGTTAATACCCTTGCCAATTCCCGAACTTCATTTGCTTCATTGCGGGCAAAACCTTGGAATGTTGTCAATATTCCGTTGAAGGCTGGTATGAGTGTTGGCGTATTGCTGATTACCGTGGAGCTGCTTATGATGCTCACAATTTTACTTTTTGTGCCGGGAGAAATTGCCGGTGCTTGTTTTATTGGTTTCGCTATAGGTGAATCCCTTGGAGCATCAGCTCTGCGTATTGCCGGTGGGATATTCACTAAAATTGCAGATATTGCCGCTGACTTAATGAAAATCGTTTTCAATATTGGCGAAGATGATCCTCGTAACCCCGGGGTAATTGCTGATTGTACCGGAGATAATGCTGGAGATTCTGTTGGGCCAACTGCTGATGGCTTTGAAACTTACGGTGTTACAGGTGTTGCATTGATTTCTTTCATCATTTTGGGAGTTTCGAATGTTGATTTTCAGGCATCTCAGGCATCTTTTATTGTGTGGATTTTTGCTATGCGCCTTATTATGCTCCTTACATCGGTGATTGCATACTGGATTAACAACGCAATCTCTTCAGCAAAATACAAAAATGCCGATAAATTTAATTTTGAAAGCCCATTGACCTCACTTGTTTGGTTATCATCTATCATCTCAATTATTGCAACATTCATTGTATCATATTTTATGATTGATACCATTGATGGACTTGGTGGAGTTGCCGGTGATGGTCTTTGGTGGAAACTTGCTTCCATTATTTCTGTCGGAACACTTGCTGCTGCATTGATACCTGAATTAACAAAAGCTTTTACATCATCCAAATCACGTCACGTAAAAGAAGTTGTGATTGCATCGCAAGAGGGCGGAGCATCTCTGAATATTTTGTCCGGGATGGTCGCCGGTAATTTCTCTGCATTTTGGAACGGAATACTGATTGCAGTCCTGATGTTTTTTGCATTTTTTATCTCAACTCTAGGATTATCTGAATTTATGGTTTATCCATCCATCTTTGCTTTTGGGTTGGTGGCTTTTGGTTTTCTCGGAATGGGACCTGTTACCATTGCAGTGGATTCATACGGGCCGGTGTCTGACAATGCACAATCTGTTTTTGAATTGTCACGCATTGAACATCTTGATGGTATCGAGGCAGAAATTGAAAGAGATTTTGGATTTACACCTGACTTTGTAAAAGGAAAACATTTCCTTGAAGAGAATGACTCCGCAGGAAATACATTTAAAGCAACTGCGAAACCTGTGTTGATTGGTACTGCAGTAATTGGTGCAACTACAATGATTTTCTCTATCATTCTTGTTTTGCAAAACTTCGGAATGTTGAACATATCTTTAACCGATGCACCCGTAATTCTCGGATTTATTGCCGGTGGTGCTGTGATTTTTTGGTTCTCGGGCGCATCAATGCAAGCCGTAACTACTGGTGCATATCGTGCGGTTCAGTTTATTAAAAAGAATATTAACCTCGATAAAGACGAAGCAGATCCACAAGATTCAATTGAAGTGGTGAAAATTTGTACAAAATATGCTCAATCCGGAATGTGGAACATTTTTATCGTGCTCCTGACCATAACTCTGTCATTTGCTTTCCTCGATCCAAACTTCTTTGTTGCATATTTGATTTCAATTGCGGTATTTGGGCTTTTCCAAGCGCTTTACATGGCGAATGCCGGTGGTGCATGGGATAATGCTAAAAAAGTGGTTGAAGTGGATATGAAAGAGAAAAATACACCGCTTCACGAAGCGACTATAGTTGGCGATACTGTTGGAGATCCTTATAAAGATACAACTTCTGTCGCATTAAATCCAATCATTAAATTCTCAACTTTATTTGGATTGCTGGCTGCTGAGATCTCAGTGGAAATGATTCAACAAGGGAATCAAATCATTGCTCAAATCATTGGTCTTGGTTTTCTCTTGATTGGATTAATTTTCGTGTATCGCTCATTCTATGGACAACGCATTAAAAAGGAAAACGCTTAATTTTGCGATGAATTTTTCGGGTTAGAAAGGGATTCCGAACAATGGAATCCCTTTTTTTGTTATATTTACATCATGGAAAAACTCAAAATCATTCTGTTGTTTTTATTGCTTTCTCTGACAGGCATGCATGTTTTTGCTCAGCGTCCTGCTTATGCACCTGACTTTGGGCTTACCGATTCCGCCGGTCAAACACATTTTCTGTATGAAGACATTCTCGATCAAGGGAAAACTGCGGTTTTGGTCATTTTTTCAGTAACCTGTGAGTCTTGTTGGACGAATGTTCCCGATGCAAATAATTGGTACACAACCCATGGCGAAAACCAAGAAGATGTAGTTGTGTGGGGAATTGAAGTTGCCGAGTACTCTGATTACGATGCTGTAGGAGATTTTGCAACGGATTATGGAACACTCTATCCACTTTTTAATCTCAACGAGCAAGATTCTGTGCATGAATTAATGAATATTACTTACACGCCTTTTTATTTCGTGATTTGTCCTGATGGGTCGTATCGGAATTTCGCTGTGGATGTTGTCCCGCAAGCAATCGGTTCTTGTCTTGCAATGGTTGGCGTGGATGACGAGGATGTTCCCGAACCGGAATTAATTGTACAAAATCAACAATTAATATTAAATCAGGCTTCAAGTGCTTCTTATCAGCTTACTGTCTTTAGTTTAGATGGTCGGGTTGTGAAAAAATCGCTGTTACGTGAAAATGAATTGATGCAGCTCAATACGACTCCGGGAATTTACCTTTATCAGTTAACAAATCGGGATACAGGAGCAGTTTTTACCGGGCGGCTTTTATTTTAATCTCATCCGGATAGGAGTAAAGCTCAAAATTTTCGCCATCAAAACTCCCGTAGGTAAAGTTTATAAGCCAATCACCCAAATTGATGAATTCCGTGGTTTTATTTAAAAAATAGTGAATTGGAATATGTCGGTGCCCAAACACAAAATAATCAATGGATTCGTTTGTGTTCCTCACATTGCGAGCATGTTTTATGAGCCATTCTTTTTCGTAATCGGGAATTTCCGGTAAATCGTGTTGTCCACGACTGTATTTACTCCAACGTAAAGCAAAAGCAATGGAGAAATTTGGGTGAATGCGTTTAAAACACCATTGCAAAAACCGATTTGTAAAAATGGATTTCAGAAAATTATATTTTTTATCGTATGGCCCTAAACCATCGCCATGGGCGAGATAAAACTGTCTCCCTTGGATTACTTTTTGAATCGGTTTTTCAATAACTATCACGCCGGTTTCTTGTGATAAATAATCAAAAACCCAAATATCATGATTTCCTGTAAAAAAGTAAACCGGTATGCCTGAGTCTGTTATTTCTGACAGCGCTCCCAGGAATCGCGTGAAACCACGTGGTACGATGCGCTTGTATTCAAACCAAAAATCAAAAACATCACCTAATAGGTAAAATGCTTCTGCATCTTCTGTTTTGTCTTTCATCCATCGTACCAACAGTTTTTCCCGCTTAAGGCTTTCCTCGAAATTCGGGCTGCCTAGATGGACATCTGAGATGAAATATGTCTTTTTTTGTTTCAAAATAATAAATGACTTTTAAAACGTAAATCCCATGGATTAATTAAATCCAAAGATAATCGAAAACCGATTCTCTGAAAGTAATTTTCTGAATAAATATTTTCATTAATTCGCTGAATAGCATCCGATGCAAGTATCGGGAAGTAAACCTCAAACACATCAGGAATAATTTGCAATTCAATTCCACTGTCAAATAGCAACTTACTGTCGTAAAAGTCGGATTCATACAATCCCGGGAAACTGGCAAAATTCACATATACTCTTAAAAAGTTAACGAAAGTTGATGTGTTAAGACTCAGGCTGAACATCTGATTATGACTACTAATCGGGGTGTAAAGCACGAAGCCTCCTTCATTTGGTATCATTTGTCGTGCGCCCAAAACTTCTGGTGAGTTCATCACTGCCGACCGGTTTATCGATGTCATTTCATACAAATAATCCGTTGTAGTATGCCTTCCAGATAGTCTGAAGTTCACATTGTTCGGGTAGTTTTCAAAATCGTAATAATGCAAATGTCCCGCAAAAAGTCGCAAATCCAGACCAAGTTTTTCAGTGTATGGAATGTGTGTAAAGGCCTCAAGCCAGGTTTTAAAATAGGCCATTCCATGTTCGGCGGTTAGTGATATTTCAAATGGATAAGGTGGCTTGGTTTCAGAATATTTTGCTTGAATTTGCTGGTAATGCTTTGGTGCAAAGTCATCTAAACTTGTGCTAATAAAACGTGCATCCAAACGTAGTTTTTGATTGTATTTGCCTGTTCGAAACATTAAACGCAGGTTTTGTTCGAATTTTTGATATGCTTGCTGCTCTGTCAGGGAAAATCGCTTTGCAGAACTTGAAATTTGTATTCCTTTCAACCAATTTGATTTCTCTGTCCATTGTCTGAAATCAATGCGTCCGGTTCCGGTAAGCCGATTTGTTTTAACTGCATAAAGCGGCATTGCTCTGAATTCTAGTGATTTTACAGGAAGAAAACTATTGGTAATCATGACTCCCGGCATAAATCCGTCAACTGCATTGAAAGCAGGAACCGGTGTCAGATATAAATTATGCTTGTCAAAATCATTAATTCCTGCGAAAAATCGGAGTTTTACCGGAGTTTTTTTTGAAAAACCACCGATCCGGTACGTATTGTTCAGTCGATTTTGCTCAAGCATTTTAAATTCAGGGTCGATAATTATACTGTCTTCCTTTGTTAAATCAGGGAAAAAGAGTGATTGTTTTTTAGTGAAACCATCAATTTTCACAATGCTGTCGCAGATTTTCAGCACAACCGGAGCTGCAATATCTCCTTTATTGACGAGTATTATGCTGTCATTTTTATAACTTCTAATTGTATAATCTGCATAATCTGTACTGCCGATAAATCCGGCGAAAAACCAGGATAAGTCGCTTCCACTTGCCTTTTCCCAAAACTGTTGAAAATCATCAGGCCCGGGATGTTTGTTTTTCCACAGCGAATAAAAATCCTGCATAATGCGCTTCATTTCTTCGGCTCCAAGTGCTGCTTGCAGATGATAAAATGCCGAAACGGTCTTTTTATAACTCAGGCCAAAATAGCTAAGCATGTCATAATCTTCTGAGCGCAAATTAGCGGGTCTGTCCATGCCCAGACTTTTCATCAGCTGATAATAAAATTCTGATTCAAAGTGAGATTTAGCTTTTTCCCAGGTTTTGCTAGCAAGTGGTTTCAAGTTATAGTTGGCGTGCATCGAGGGATAATATTTTTCCATGTATTTATTCTCATAGAATGAAACTAACCCCTCATCCATCCATGGGGATTCCCGTTCATTAAATCCCAATGCGCCGTAAAACCAATTATGCCCCACTTCATGCATAATGACTAATTCTAATTCCAGATATTTTGCATCGTATCCAATCAGTGTTATTCCTGGATATTCCATGCCTCCGCCAACACCAAGCGTTCCTTGCACTGCTGTAATCGAAGGATAGGGAAGTGTGCCGATTTCTGACGAGAAGAAATCGATACTGCGATGAATGTATTTTTTTGCATCTTCCCAAGATGCTTTAGAATCTGGCAGAAAATAGGTCCAAATATCTTTATTGGCATCATAGCGTTCATGTCTCACACAAAATCGCTTGTCTGCAAACCAGGCAAAATCATGAATATTTTCAGCCGTAAATTTCAGTACTTTCCGTTCGGTATCCGAAGGAGGAAAAACCATAGATTTTGTGTCTGGCAGTTTTGTCAGCCATTCACGTTCTGCTATGGTCTGTAATTGTCCGCTTGCTGCCACTCGGTAATTGGCAGGAACGTCAATGCTAACCTCATAATTACCGTATTCTGAGTAAAATTCGCCAATATCCAGATAAGGAAATGCGTGCCATCCCTTTTTGTCGTAAACTGCAGGTTTTGGATACCACTGTGTAATATAATATGCCTGTCCGGAATGTCCAAAACGCGAAAAAACCTTTGGAATTTTCACGTAAAAAGGGCTGTGAATTTCAATCTGTTCTCCAGGCGGAAGTGGCTTATTGAGTCGTAAGCGGGCAATGTCGATGTGAGTTTCGTCCTGAATTAAGAGCGCATCTTCGCCATTGACTGTGAATTGCAAACTATCAATAAAACCTCTTTCTGAGGCTTTTGAAAAATAAAATTCTGATTGATACATTTCCCGCTTTTGTTTTGCGAGTGCAGTTTGTTGATTTTTGTAAGCATTCGGATACAGGTGAAACAGGATATCCGTCAGGCTGTCGGGGGAATTGTTTTTGTAGGAAATGTAAATTTCGCCGTGCAGCGAGTGGGTGCTGTCATCAAGCGAAACAAAAATTTTTGTATGAACATCCTGTTGGAAATAACTGTCCGGTATTTGTGCCCGGACAGTTAATCCCATAAACAGGCTTATAATGAGCAGATTAATGCCCGAATATTTCTTCCAATTTTGCGCCAAGTGCCGGTCCTCTCAGGTTTTTAGCAATAATTTTACCTTCTGGATCCAGAAGAAAACTTGCAGGAATTGACTGTACGCCATACATCTGTGCAGCTTCACTGTTCCAGTATTTTAAATCACTAACGTGTGACCATTGAGATAAATTGTCATCCTGAATGCCTTTTACCCAGTCTGCATGAGTTTTATCTAATGATACCTGAAAGATAGTGAAATTATCTGATTTGTATTTATTATAATCGGTTAAAATGTTTGGATTTTCCATACGACATGGGCGACACCAGGCAGCCCAGAAATCTAACAAGACGTATTCCCCGCGTAAATCATGCAGCGATTTAACTTCACCATCCGGATTTTCCATGATAATGTCAGGGGCAATGTCACCAATACCAATACCGCTTTGCTGTGCAGGTTGTTTTTGCTCTGCCTGCATGCGCATTTTATTCAAATCAGATTTTAAACTTTGTGTAAAAGCTGATTCTGGATGATGTTCTTTTAATTGAACCAATACATAGTCAAACAACACTTCATCTTCAGGGAAAGAAAAAATCGGATTGTTTCCCAGTGTTTGATATAGGGCTAAATAAATGAACAATGATTCATTATGTGCTTTTATCAAATTGTTCAAATATACTTTGTTACTCTCAAATAAACCATTTGCCATCTCATTAACTTCCATAAAAAGCGCCTGAGTATTTGCATCGGGTTTTGCATTTTCATTTTGATAATAGCGGTTTAATTTCTGCAACGAATCTGCTGAAATAACTAATTCAGTATTCATTTCCTGAGCCAAAATTGATTCAGGTGAACCTGTTACAGTGTAATCCCGGCCTATATTAGGCCCACTTGTCTGAATTTCGATGGTTTCATTTCCATCAGCAATCAGAAAAATGGAACTGTTGTTCATTACCAAACGATAAAAGTCAGTTACATTGTTTGTGTAAGAAAACTGAAAACTACCTTCTGCATCTAGCTTTATTGAATCAATGGTAACTAATTTGCTAGGTGTCAGTTTCTGAAACAGTAAGCTTTGATTTTCTGCATTGGAGATTTTTCCTTTAACGGTTAATACCGAACTAGCTTCTTCTGAATCACTTTCTTTGTCTGCGTTGTTACAAGCCGATACAAGTGCAAAACTTAGTATCAGTAATGGAATCATGAATTTTTTCATAGCTTTGAAAACTGTTTTGTGAATAGTTGATTAATAAAATTAAACTATTTAAACGATTAATTGTTCAATGCAAATAATATGAATACAAAAACATCGCTAAAGATAAAAGAATTTTCAGGTAAACCGGTGATGATTACCGTGGGAATGTTTGATGGGCTGCATCGGGGTCATCAGTATTTTTTGTCATCATTTGTTAAGCTAGCTGAAGCGAATGACTTGGAGCCCTTGCTTATTGGAATGTATCCGCATCCAAGGAAATTACTACATAATATGGATTTTCAATGTTTAACTAGTCTTGATGAGAAAATAAATCGTTTGGCTAAAATTGGTGTGAATAATTTTTTGGTATTGGAAACAACGCGGGATTTATTAAGTAAAACAGCTCTTGGTTTTATACAATTCTTAATGGCTGAAGGATTGAATGTCAAGGCAGTAGCAATGGGTTTTAATAATCGGTTCGGGAAACCGGTTGAGGGCGAAGCATCCTTTGAAACTCAAATGCAAAATCTTAAACTTGGATTTTATCGCATTGCTCCTTTTTCTGAAAAAGTAAGCTCAACTTTAATCCGTGAAGCCTTGGCACAAGGGAGAATTGATTATGCAAATCATTTACTTGGATATAATTATTCAATGCAAGGAACTGTGGTCCCGGGCAATCGTATCGGACGAAAAATAGGTTTCCCGACAGCAAATATAAAAGTGGATGCTTCTGAAAAACTTATCCCGGGCGTTGGAGTTTATGCTGTCATTTTGTCTCATAATGGACAAAAATATCAGGGGATGATGAATGTGGGGTATCGTCCGACAATAAAAGAAAATCTTAAAACCCTCTTTTTGGAAGTGCATGTTCCCGGTGAAGAATTGGAACTTTATGACCAATGCGTTCAAATTAATTTTCTTCTGAAAATGCGCGATGAAAAGCAGTTTGATTCCTTGCCGGAATTGACGAAACAGCTTGAAACAGATAAAAATTTCATAAAACAATATTTTAATACTAATTTTGTCAACTCTAAAAAATAAGTAAAATGACAGAAACATTATTTTCAAGTAACAATTATCAGGTTAATGATATGAAACTTGCTGAATACGGACGCAAGGAAATTGAAATTGCAGAAAAAGAAATGCCAGGCTTAATGAGCCTTCGTGAAACATATGGTAAGGAAAAACCACTGAAAGGTGCGAAAGTAACCGGTTCCCTGCATATGACAATTCAAACCGCAGTCTTGATTGAAACGCTTACCGAACTTGGTGCAGATGTGCGTTGGGCAAGTTGTAATATTTTCTCAACTCAGGATCATGCGGCTGCAGCAATTGCTGAAACAGGCGTTCCTGTTTTTGCATGGAAAGGCGAATCAATGAAAGAATATTGGTGGTGTACTTTACAGGCACTTACTTGGCCTGACGGAAGCGGCCCGGACTTAATCGTTGACGATGGTGGTGATGCTACCTTAATGATTCATAAAGGGGTTGAGGCTGAAAAAAATCCTGCAGTGCTGGAAACTCCTTCCGATGTTGAAGAGGAAGAAGAAATTCGTCTCCTGCTAAAACGTGTATTGGAGCATAATCCAAAACATTGGGAAAGCGTTGCAGCAAAAGTACTGGGCGTTTCAGAAGAAACCACTACCGGCGTGCATCGGCTTTATCAGATGCAAGAAAAAGGAAAATTATTATTTCCCGCAATAAATGTGAATGATTCTGTAACCAAATCAAAATTTGATAACCTATACGGATGTCGTGAGTCGCTTGCTGATGGAATTAAACGTGCTACCGATGTAATGGTGGCAGGTAAAACTGTTGTTATCCTCGGATATGGTGATGTCGGAAAAGGTTCTGCTCAATCATTGCGCGGATTTGGTGCTCGTGTTCTGGTAACAGAAATTGATCCGATTTGTGCGTTGCAGGCTGTAATGGAAGGTTTTGAAGTGACAACAATTAATGAAGCTCTCAAAGAAGGAAGTATTTTTGTCACTACAACCGGAAATAAAGATGTCATCACTGCTGAGCATATGGCGAATATGAAAGACCAGGCCATTGTTTGTAATATCGGGCATTTTGATAATGAAATTCAGGTGACAGTGCTTGAAAGACGCAAAGATGTTAAAAAAGAAAATATCAAACCTCAGGTTGATCGTTATCGTTTTGATGATGGACATTCAATTTTCTTGCTTGCAGAAGGACGCCTTGTAAACTTAGGTTGTGCTACTGGACATCCTTCTTTTGTAATGAGTAATTCTTTCACAAACCAGACGCTTGCGCAGGTTGAGTTATGGCAAAACAAACATGAAATTGATGTTTATCGGCTGCCAAAACGGCTTGATGAAGAGGTTGCCAGAATGCATTTACCACAGCTTGGAGTAAAACTTACCGTGTTAACTCAGGAGCAGTCAGATTATCTGGGTGTGCCTAAAGAC
>Ga0307990_1002562_pt1 | contig 14471 bp, 10 predicted proteins | sample EllFjometagen129_FD_203168 | JGI IMG/M metagenome (GOLD analysis project Ga0307990, IMG submission 203168) | Marine microbial communities from Ellis Fjord, Antarctic Ocean - #129 | ecosystem: Environmental > Aquatic > Marine > Unclassified | place: Southern Ocean | collected 2014-10-08
GGCCAGCGGGCCAAGGGCGAAGCCTGTGCCTATGAGTCCCTCGTGGCCTCCGCCGGCTTCGACGGAGGCGTTTTTCAATACGATGGCGTAGTAGAGCGCGGCGAAGTATATGATTCCAACGCCCGTTCCGAACATCAATTCCCCTGCCAAAACGATCGGCAGACTGGTCCCGAAGATTACCAGCGAGAATCCCCCAGCCAAGATGAACATGGCGATTACCAGCGGAGACCCCCGCCTGTGCCAGCCCGTCCAAACACCCAGGATCGCAAACGCCAGCAGGCGCGAGATATCCAGCGTGGCTGAATAGGCTGTCGCCTGGCCGATGGAGCAACCCAGTTCCGCGAAGATCCTTGGCATCAGGGCTGCGAGGATCCACATGCTCGAGTAGCCCGCGAGCATGAGGAATCGTGCGGAGTTCATCAAACCAGCCAAGCGGCGGGCCATCTCGGGCTTGGGGCGTTCCGGGTGGTCGTGCGGCAGGTGTACCGGGCGGCGCGGCAGCAGGGCAACCAGCGCCAGCGTAAGCACGTTCAGAGCCCCGGCCAGGCCGAACAGGCTCCATGTGTTCCACTCGATCAGCGGCCCGGCCATCACAAGGGCAACCGGCACGGCAAGAGCCCAGGAAAAGTTGAAGTATCCCAGTATCCGGCCCGTTCGCAGTGGCGTGTGCCCGGCGGTGACGTACGATTCTATAATGGGCCATTTCTGCCCGTTCAGCAGGCCCACCAGCATCATGCCGACAAAAAGCACCGTCGGCGTTGGCGCAAGGGCCATACAGACATGCACGGGAATCTGTGCTGCGATGACGATTGCAAGTATCCGCTTCTCGCCGAACCGCGAGGTGACCCAATGGCTCGTCAAAGCCCCGAAGGCGTAAGCTGCACCGAACGCCAGAGCAAGCGACAGGTTTTCCGCATCTGAGAAGTTCAGATGCTTGTGGCAGAAGAAGTACGACCCTCGCTCTATGAGAATGGTCGCGAGGCTTTCGATGAATGTCAGAATCAGTATCGGACCCAATCGCGGCACGTGGCGGTTTCCTTGTTCGCGTTTATGCAATTGCTTTCCCGCACGGCCCGCCTGGCCGCGAGAGAGGACAATCTTCGACTTACCGGTCACTCAATCAAGAGAATATGGCCGGCAATGGCAAACAACAGGGATCGAGCGAAGTTTTATTGCCCGCCGCCCGCCGCGCACAGGCCCGCAAGCCGGCCGCTGGAAAACGCCCATTGTAGGTTGAAGCCACCGCACGGCCCGTCGAGGTCGAGCAGTTCGCCGGCTAGGAAGAGCCCGCTGACGTGGCGACTGGCCATCGTTCGCGGGTTTACGCCCTTGAGCGAAACCCCGCCGCGCGTGACCATCGCCCGCTCGAAGCCGCCCGTTCCGGTAACCGTCATGCGGGCAGCGCCCAGCATCGCAGTCAGCGCGTCGCGATGCCCGGCCGGAAGCTCCGCCGCGGTGGTTCGCCCGCAGCCCACCTGGACGCACAGGGCCTCGGCCAGGCGGTGCGGAAGCCACTGGCCCACGACGTTAGACACGAGCTTTCGGCCGGAGGTCCGCTGGGCGGCGTCCAGTCGCTGTCGCCAAGTGCCAGCCTCCACGCCTGCCTGCCACTGAATTGTAAGCGGCACGGTTGGGTGTTTGGCCAGCAGTTCCGCCGCATCGCCGGAGAGGTCCAGCACGGCCGGGCCAGACAGGCCGCGATGCGTGAAGATGATATCGCCGGTTTCGCTTCGTCGGTGGCGGGGGAGATCGATGCGGACAACCGCGTCGCTGATGGCCAGGCCGGCGCACGATCGGCCCCACGTTTCGTTCGTGTCCAGCGAGACAAGTGCCGGTGTGGGCGGCACGATCTCATGGCCTGCCTGTCGGGCGAGTTTGCAGCCGTCGGGCGATCCGCCGAGGCTGGGATAGCTACGCCCGCCGCAGGCGAGCACGACGGCCGAGGCGGGCAGGCGCGTCCCGTCGTCGGTCTGGACGCCTTCGACGCATTCGTCGGCCAGTTGCAGCCTGGCCGCGCGGACGCCCGTGCGGAGTTCCACGCCGAGTTTATGGCACTGGCGGACGAGTGCATTGAGCACGTCGCCGGCGCGCTGGCTGGCGGGGTAGACGGCCAGGCCGTCGGGGCAGGTTGTCGCCACGCCGAGCCCTGCGAGCATCTCGCGGAGTTCTGCGGCGCCGAAGGCCTCCAGGGCGGGTAGCGCAAATCGTCCTTGCCTGCCCAGATGTCCGATGAAGTCGCTCTTGCTGAGAGTGTTTGTGATATTGGCCCGCCCGCCGCCGCTGGCAAGCAGTTTGGCACCGGGGCGAGGCAGGCGTTCCAAGACAACGACGCGACCTGCGCCGGACGAAGCCGCCGCGATCGCTGCCATCATGCCCGCCGGTCCCGCGCCGAGTATCAGTATTGGTGCCATTGGCGATCTCGGCCTGACGGGGGCATCAGATTCCCAGTTGGTCCGGGTTGGACTTGAATCCGCGGCGAAGCAGGCGTTGTTCGTCTTTGCTGTGGCACTCGTACTGACCGGCCAGGATGATATCGCGGATGTCGTCGGCCTGTTCGAGCGGTTCGGTTGTCTCGATCCAATACTTCCCGATCATGTCTACCGAGTGGACGTCGCCTGAGTTGACAATGGGCAATTTGAGTTTCTCGGCCAGTTCACGGGCGGCGACGGCCTGCGTGAATTCCTGATTGCAGGTCTTGTATTCGATGGCGTCTGGTCGCAGGCCGAGGTCGAGGATGTAAGTGCCGCCCGCCCATCGGCATGGGTGGGCCAGAATCGTCAGGTGACCCTCGGCGCGGGCTTTTTCGAGCACCTCGGCGGGTTTGTCGATCTTCAGGTAATCCGTGTCCTGTGTGCCGAGCAACAGCAGGTGCGTCAGCGGGTTCATTACCAGGTTTAACTCCACGCCCGGCAATATTTGCAACTGCGGAAAAGCTTCCTGGGCTTCCGCCAGTTCGTGAGGCCGCCACATGCGGTGGTGCTCGGTGAGGAAGATTGCTTCATAGCCATGACTGACGTACGCATGAAAAAGGTCACGCGGCGAACCCGACGCGCAGGCGCTGTAAAAGCTCGTATGGCAGTGAAGCTCGACTTTCATGCTCCAGTAACCTTTCATGTCGCCGATGGTCGGTCGGCCGCCTTCTCCTATAGTATCGTATTCAATCGAGTGAGGTTCGGGAATGATGTCGTCGAAATCCCCGTCAATTTATTTCCCCCTTTCCGTTTTGCCTGACGAGGCAGTTTCTTTTCAGCGGGGATTCAGGGGAAAGAAGAAGAAGTCCAAGCAAAAACTAACGCAGATAAACTCATATAAAAATAAGCTTTATGTTTATCCGCGTTCGTCTTTGCTGTCTTCTAAGCTTCTTCTTTATACCTTGCACCTGTCTGCCGGCAGGCAGGTCCCTTGCATCCCTGCCAAGAGTATTGCAGGCTTTTAGAACTCGGCGTTTCGCGGCGTTCGCGGGTAGGGGATTACGTCGCGGATGTTGTCCATGCCGGTGGCGAACTGGACCGTGCGCTCCAGGCCCAGGCCAAAGCCCGCGTGCGGGACTGTGCCGTAGCGGCGAAGGTCAACGTACCACCAGTAGTCTTCCGGATTCAGATCCTGGGCGCCCATCCGATCGACCAGTACGTCCAGCCGCTCCTCGCGCTGCGAGCCGCCGATGATCTCGCCGATCTTCGGCACGAGGACGTCCATTGCAGCCACCGTCTTTCCGTCGTCGCTCAGCCGCATATAGAAAGGCTTGATGCTCGACGGGTAGTCCGTGATGATCACCGGCTTGTGGAATGTCTCCTCGGCCAGGAAACGCTCGTGCTCGGTCTGGAGATCGCAGCCCCAGGACGGCTCGTATTCCCACTTGCGTTTGGCGGCAGTCAGGAGCTTCATCGCCTCGGTATAGGTCACTCGCTCGAAGCTGCTTTCGACGATATGCGTCATGGTTTCCAGCAGAGTTTTGTCGATCCACTTATTGAATTGCTGCATATCCTCGTCGCAGTCATTCAGGACGGCGCGGAAGATGTGCTTGAGGAAGTCCTCGGCCAGGTCGGCGTCGTCGGAAAGGTCCGCGAAGGCCATCTCCGGCTCGACCATCCAGAACTCCGCCAGGTGGCGCGGCGTGTTGGAGTTCTCCGCCCGGAACGTCGGGCCGAAGGTGTAGACGTCGCCCAGAGCACACGCGTAGGTCTCGGCCTCGAGTTGGCCTGACACGGTGAGGTACGTCGGTCTGGCGAAGAAGTCCTGGCTCCAGTCGATCTTTTTGTCGTCCCCGCGCGGTGGCTCATCGACGTCGATTGTCGTCACTCGGAACATCTCGCCGGCGCCCTCGCAGTCGCTGGCGGTGATAAGCGGCGTGTTAACGTACAAGAAGCTTCGTTGCTGGAAGAACTCGTGAATGGCTGAGCAAATGCGGTTGCGGACGCGGGCGATCGAGCCGAACGTGTTCGTCCGGGCACGCAAGTGCGCCTGCGAACGAAGGAACTCAAACGTGTGACGCTTGGGCTGGATCGGGTACTTGTCCGCGTCGGCTGTGCCGAGCACGCGGACTTCGGACGCCTTTACCTCGACGCGCTGGCCCTTGGCGGGGCTCTCGACCAACTCGCCCGTCACCGCCACCGAGCACCCTGCCGTCAGGTGAGTTATCTCGCTGTCGTAGTTGGCCAGGTCGCCATCGGCGACGACCTGGATCGTCGCTAAGCACGACCCATCATTGATGGCCAGGAAGCTGAAGCCCCCGCCGCTTGTGCGGAGCGTCCGAACCCACCCAGCCAGCTTAACCTCGCCGCCGGGCGCCATGTCGTTCAATGCATTCTTGATAAGCGTTCGTTTCATAGTAGTCCTTTTCTCCAGCCAACTATGATCGGCCAGCACATGGGGGATGTCAACAGCGACGTCCCGAGTGTGGGCAAAAGCCGCTGGTGGATTCGTTTAGCGGATGGCTGAGGGTATCACGTAGGCTGCCTCGCTCACTCGATCTCCAGCACGCCTTCGCCCGCGGCGGCGAGGTGGGGGGATGTCCAGTCGGCGCCGGCGGCTAGGAGTTCGCCTTCGGTGAAGCTGGTGGTCAGGCCCAGGCATTTGCAGCCGGCGGACTTGGCGGCCTGGATGCCGTTGGGGGAGTGCTCGACTACGAGGCAGTTCGCCGGTTCGAGGCCCATACGTCTCGCGGCCAGCATGAACACCTCCGGCGCGGGCTTGTTGCGGTCGATGTCCAGGCCGGTTACGACGGCGTCGAATAGCTCCAGAGGCAGGTCGATTTCTCGGAGGTTGTCCTTCATCTTAGCCGGGTCGGCGCTGGTGGCGAGGGCGATCTTGAGTTTGAGTTGGCGGCACCAGGTTACGAACTCCACCGCGCCGACCGTCGGCCGGGGCCGGCCCTGGATCATGCAGAGCACTCCGTCCATGTCGAATATCACCCCTTTGATCGGCCGTCGGCCCGTGTCGGTCATTCGATATCCCTTGGTTGGCGTTTTCGCATTCATCTTTCCGTACCCACACTGGAGGCATTGCACTGTATCATATTCGGACCTTGCCCGGAATGTCCGGGCACAGCTCTGCTGGCGGAAGTGAGCAGGCCTCAACGGATTACCGATTGTTGACTACTGGATACTGATAACCAAACCATGAGAATACGCATACATCAACTTGTTGTTACGCTGGACTACCAGGCGCGTGACGTGCTTACCGCCGCGGCCGGGCGATTGGGTGTGCCCTCGGCTGAGCTTTCTGACGTTACGATCGTGCGACGGTCCGTCGATGCTCGCAAGCGTCGCGGCGCGCCTGTTTTCGTGCTGTCGGTCGAAGTTGAACTCGCCGGCTTGGCTCCCAATCGGGCCGGTGCTCATGTGGAGATCCTCCCCGACGCGCCGCCGGAGTCTCCGCTGGAGTCCCCGCCGGCAGCGCCACAGCGGTCGGCAGGGGCGATGGGCTCGCGTCGCGTGGTGGTTGTAGGCGCCGGCCCGGCCGGGCTTATGGCGGCGCTGACGCTGGCCGAGGCGGGCCTTGCCCCGTTGCTGATCGAGCGAGGCCAGGCCGTCGAGCAGCGGACTGGGCAGGTCGGCCGGTTCTGGCATGAGGGCCAGCTCGAATGCGAGAGCAACGCCCTTTACGGTGAGGGCGGCGCGGGGCTGTTTTCTGATGGCAAACTGACGTCGCGGAGCAAGGATCGGCCTCGCGTCCGGCGGTTGCTCGAGACGCTGGTGCGTTGCGGCGCGCCGGCGAGCATACTCATCGAGGCCGAGCCGCACCTCGGCAGCGACGTGCTTACCCGGATAGTGCCCGCTTGGCGACACCTGATAGTCTCAGCCGGTGGCGAGGTGCGATTCGACGCCCGGCTCGACGGCGTGGAGATCGACGGTGGCAAGCTCCAGGCGGTCCATGTCGGTGATGAGCGCATACTCACGGCAGCCTGCGTTCTGGCGACCGGGCACAGCGCCCGCGATGTGTATCGAATGCTCCACAAGTCCGGCGTGACGCTGGAGGCCAAGGCCTTCGCCGTGGGCTTGCGGGCGGAGCTTTCCCAGCAGCGAATCGACGAGGCCCAGTGGGGCAGGTGGGCTGGCCATCCCCGGCTGGGAGCGGCGAGTTTCCGCCTGACCAGGCCGGCAACGGAGGCGGCGCGGCCTTGCTACACGTTCTGCACCTGTCCTGGCGGGGTGGTCATATCTTGCGCATCGGCGCCGGGAATGATGACGACCAACGGCATGAGTTTAGCGGCCCGCGACGGCAAGTGGGGCAACGCGGCCTTTCTGGTACCGGTCGGGCCGGCGGACTACCCGGAGCCGAGTGCTGACAATCCGCCCGAGCTCGCGGGAGTAGCCTTCCAGGCAGACATCGAGAGCAAGGCCTTCCAGGCCGGCGGGGCGGATTATTCACTGCCTGCGGCCGGGCTGGCGGAGTTCCTGGCTGGGGAATCTGGCGGCAAGCTGCCCGACGACCGATCCTGCCGCAGAAGCAGATCGGCGGATCTGCGTAGTGTGCTGCCGGAGTTCGTCTGCCAAACGCTCACAGAAGCCATGCCGCACATGATCTCGCGGCAGCGCGGCGTGGTGCCGGAGGAGGTCACGATATACGCGGCAGAGACGCGCACAAGCAGCCCCGTGCGTGTGGTGCGTGGCCCGACGGGCGAATCCGTGGCGGCGGCGGGTCTTTTCCCGGCCGGCGAGGGCGCCGGGTATGCCGGCGGCATCGTGAGCAGCGGCATCGACGGTTTGCGAGCAGCCAGCAGCGTGTTGGACGCATTGGAAAGTTTGTAGGATCTGTCGCCCAGGGATTTTTCGTTTGCTGGGTTTCGAGCTCGCAGGAGTTGCATTTGGTGTTTTCGGGCGGGTTTTTCGTCGCGTTTGATGGGCTTTCGTATTGCCCGGCGGGGCGGTGTAAGATGTTTGTACGTTATGTGATAGAATTTCTCCTAACCTTCGGTTGGACGACGTGTCCGTTAATAGAGACTCAAAGTTCGTGGACGGGCAAGAGCCCGGCGACGGCGAGTTGGTTCGCTCGGCAAAGCGTGGCGACTTGGGCGCTTTTGAGATGTTGGTCGAGCGTTATCAGCGCCGGGCGACGGCGGTTTCGTATCGCCTGTTAAGCAACCGCGAGGATGCCATGGATGTCGTACAGGACTCGTTTTTGAAGGCTTTTGACAAGCTCGACACTCTTACCCAGCCGGGCCGTTTCGGCCCTTGGCTCATGCGCATTGTGAGTAATTTGTCGCTTAACTTTCGTCGTTCAAGGGCTTTGCGTAAGACTGACACCCTTGATAATCCCGATGATGATTTCGCCCACGGGCGGGACAGCCAGGCGGACGCGTCGATGCCAGAACCGTCTGAGCAGGTTTCCGCCAAGGAAGTGGGTAAGTTGCTGGACCAGGCCATTCGCCGACTGCCGGAGATGCAGAGGCAGGCGTTGGTTTTGTTTTCGATAGAGAAGCTGCCCCAGAAGGAGGTCGCCGAAATGCTCGGTTGCAGCGTCGAGGCGATCAAGTGGCACGTTTTCTCCGCCCGAAAAAAACTGAAGGAGCAGTTCAAAGATTTGCTCTAGTATCGAACTATCTGGAATTCGAGTTTGCAGGAAAAAATTCGGGAGGTACGGACCATGAACGAATTTGAGAGACATAATGACGCCGAGGAGTTGTTGTGCGACTATCTCGATGGCAGGCTGAGCCATCGGCAGCGCCGGCTGCTCGAAAAACGTCTCGAACAGGATGGCGACCTGCGCGAGCAACTGCGCCAATACGGCGTCCTGGATGGCATGTTCGACCAACTAGGCGAAAGTGACGCCGAGGGCTTCGATTTCGACCAGCAGCGGTCTGAAATTGTCGCAGCCGCCGAGCGGAAGGTCCTTTTGGGTCCCAAGCGGTATCGCCCGGTGTACCTCAGGCCGGTCTTCATGGGTCTGGCGGCGGCGGCCTCGCTGCTTCTGCTGGCCGGGGCGGCATTCCTGCTGACCCGCCCGCCTGTCGTCGGGATGTCGCAGTCCGCGCCGGCTGTCAGCGTGTATGTTCTGCCCGTGGCGAATGCACCCATCGGGCGAGAGGTGGTGTCGGTGACGCTGTCGGCGCCGAGTGGGCAGGCGTACCAGCCGCCACAGCCTACAACGTCGAATGCGGCGGTTCCGCGCGGCACGGTGGTAGTATCGACCGGAGCGCACCGCCACGCCAAGGCGACCCCTGCCGACGCGATGATGATATACTAGCAGTTCGTTTAGAAATGGATCTCGTCGCGAGAGCGAGCCGGGATTTCGAGCATCAAGGAAGAAGACGTAGGCAATGCCATAGCATTGCCGAGGCCTTTTAATACTGACGCAGACGCGCAGCCAGGCCGCTCGCAGCAGAGATAGCTTTCTAAACGGGCTGCCAGGCTCCCTGATCGCCTCGCCACGATGGCGAGCGGAAAACGTTTGAGCACAGGAGATTGCGAGATGAGCAAAGCGGTTCTTACGTCCGGAGCGGTTCTTGTGGCACTGGTCCTGGCCCTGGCGTCCGTCCCGGCCGCCGGTCAGTCCGGCGTGAGCGTGCAACTGGCGTTGGACAAGCCCGTCGACCTCAACATAACCGATGCGCCCATCAGTCAGGTCTTTCAGCGACTGACCCAGGCCACAGGCGTGCGGTTTATCATTGGCCAGGACGTCTACGCATGCCTGCCGTACGGGGATCAGACCCGCCTGGCCGTCAAGCTCAAGAATGTCACGCTCCGCAACGCTCTTTCGCCAATGCTCACGCCACAGGCTATGGAGTGGCGAATAGACAAGGATTCCGTGCGAATCCTGCCTACCGCGCCTCTTCTGAGATTGATCCGCCGAGCCACCTACGAGGAACTGCTTGGACTGGGGAGAATTCTGTCGGTAAAGCTTCAGCCGGTCAGCAAGGCCGGCCTTGTGGTCGACCAACTTCGCACCGCCACGGGCAACAAGGCTCTTAACCTGAAATTCCACGCGAAGACCGACAAGAAGGAAGCAGCGAAAGTAGGCATCGAACGCGCAAACCTCGCGCTGCCCTGCACCGGCGCGCAGTGGCTGGACATGTTGTGTCATGGCCGGGGCTATACGTGGTTTTACCGCGGCGATGATGTGGTGATAGTCGAGCAGAAGCTGCAGATTCAGCGTCAGCTTCAGCAGCCGGTTTCGCTTCGTTACGAGGGCGCCGACTTGACGACCGTGCTGCTCGACCTAGCGCACAAGGCTCGCGTACAGCTTAACATGGACCCCGGCGTGATGGACTACGTTTCGGTCGAGACCCGCAAGAACTTCAATCTTATCATGAGCGAGGCGACAATCGCACAGGCCCTGGAGGTGATCAGCGGGGCCACGGGGCTCCAGTTTGTCACCGAGAATCAGGGCATCCGCATCGAGGCGTCGGAGAAGCTCAAGCTGTCTGTCGAGCCGGTTGCCGGTTCGACGACCAAGCGGTCGCCGTTCTTCCTCAAGACATCAATCCCGCTTTGCGACGGATCGACACTGGAGGCCTACATCCGCGCCAGCGATTTGCCGGCAGAAGTGCAGACCATTATCAATGCCGAAAAAGCCAAGCTCGTCGAGGCGCTTCTCAAGAAGTACAACATCACCACCACCCAGCCGGCGGAATGAGTTGATTTGAGATTTGGGATCTGAGATCTGAAATCTGAGATTCGGGATTTGAGATTTCCTGTGTCCGGGACTCGGTTGGTTGGCGGTGGTTCGGTTGCCTTGCGGCTTCAGGGCGAGTTCCCTTTGAGTGTCCCGCGGACAGGGGCGGGTGATCTATGGGGTAGTTTCCTGGGACAAGCTGGCTGCGAGGGCAAGCCGCAATCCCTGATCCGCAATGGATTCGTCCGCTTGTATTCATACGCACCCCCACGTAACATACCGTGTTTCCGGGATGGGGCGATTTCGCGCGAAGCGCCTTGGCCCGGTTGAGCGATTACAATGACAGCTACCTTTGCGGAGAAGCGCTCGAATGGCACAGGAAAGCAATGAGTTGATGGACAAGCTGACGGCCCTTTGCAAGCGACGGGGCTTTATCTTCCAGTCGTCGGAGATTTACGGCGGCATTGGCGGGTTCTGGGATTACGGCCCGCTGGGCGTCGAGCTCAAGCGTAACCTCAAGGACGCCTGGTGGGAGGACGTCGTGCGGCGGCGCGACGACGTTGTCGGGTTGGACTGCTCGATCATCATGAACCCCAAGGTCTGGGAGGCCAGCGGGCACGTCAACAACTTCAACGATCCCATGGTTGACTGCAAGGGATGCAAGGCTCGCTTCCGGGCTGACAAGGTCTTCACGGTCATCGCCAGGCAGGGCGATAACGTGCATCTGCACGTCGGCGTCGAGGCCGACGACGACGAATCCGCCCGCGCCGCCGCGACCGAGGGCGCCAACAGCAAGACTCGCCGCCGTCTGGAAAAGGGCGGCGACGGGATCGAGTGGGTCAGCTTCCGCGCTGACCAGACCGCGGACGGCCAGGCCGGGCGGTGCCCCAAGTGCGGTGGCGAACTCACAGACGCCCGCAAGTTCAACATGATGTTCAAGACCTTCGTCGGCGCGATGGAGGACAGCACCTCCGTCGCCTACCTCCGTCCGGAGACCGCCCAGGGAATCTTCTGCAACTACAAGAACGTGCTGGATACCTCACGCATGCGAATGCCGATGGGCATCGCCCAGACAGGCAAGAGCTTCCGCAATGAAATCAACCCGCGAAATTACACCTTCCGCAGCCGGGAGTTCGAGCAGATGGAGATCGAGTTCTTCTGCCATCCCGACGAGGCCGACAAGTGGTACAAGTACTGGCGCGACGCACGCTACCAGTGGTACGTGAACTTGGGCCTGACCAGCAGCAAGCTGACCCTTCGCAACCACGAGGGCAGCGAACTGGCCCACTACGCCCGGGCGTGCGCGGACATCGAATACGCGTTCCCCTTCGGCGTTGCCGAGCTCGAGGGCGTCGCCAACCGCACGGACTTCGACCTCAAGAAGCACCAGGAGTTCAGCGGCAAGGACATGACGTACTTCGACGACCAGACGAAGGAGCGTTACGTCCCCTTCGTTATCGAGCCGTCGGGCGGCGTGGACCGGGCCGTGCTGGCGTTCCTCTGCGAGGCCTACACCGAGGATGAGGCTCCCGACGAAAAGGGCAAGATGCAGACCCGCACGGTCATGCGTTTCCACCCGCGGCTGGCCCCGACAAAGGTGGCGGTCTTCCCGCTGGTCAAGAAGGAAGGCATGCCCGAGATAGCTCGGAAGATCCACGGCGACTGCCAATCCGCCGGCCTGGCTAGCTTCTACGACGAAAAGGGAGCAGTGGGCCGACGCTACCGTCGCCAGGACGAAGCCGGTACGCCATTCTGCGTAACCGTAGACGGCCAGACCTTGACTGACCAGACCGTAACAGTCCGAGACCGAGACAGCCTGACCCAAGACCGAATCCCCGCCGACAATGTCTTGGCCTACGTCCAGAAACGACTGAAATAGGGCGGCGGCGAAACAGAGACGGCCCTCTCTGCGATGAGGCTACCGCCGCAGGTTGGCTTCGATGAGGCAGCCTTGGCAGGGGCAGAAGGCTTTTACGTTGGCGTCCGGCGTGCCGGGTGGGACTTCACAGCCTGGCTGGAGGATGAAGCGGTCACCGCTGTCGGCGATGCACTGGCGGGCGGCGTCGGCGATGGTTTCCGGGGTTCCCTGCATGAGCACCGCTACGGGGTCGAAGTTGCCGCAGAGGCACACATCCGGGCCGACGGCTTGGCGGGCGGCGGCGACGGGAACCATCCAGTCGAGGTCGATTATGTCGGCGCCGGTGGTGGCTACGTCGGCGATTATGTCGGTAATATTGCCGCATATATGCAGCTTGACCATCGCCCCGGCATGGTGGATGCCGGCGATGAGTTTCTTCTCCCACGGCAGGACGTAGCGGCGGTAGAGTTCCGGTCCGACGAGGCTGGCCGCTGCGTCGCCCACCCCGACGGTGTCCGCCCCGGCAGCGATCTGGCGGCGGGCAAACTGCAAGGCGTTTTCGGTGATAGTCTCGGCCGCGGTGGTGAACATATCCGGCTCGTCCATAAGGTCCAGCATGGCTGGCTCGACGCCGCGAAGGTCGCCGTACTCGGCAATGGGTCCTTCCACCCAGCCCAGCACGCTGTGCGTCTGGCCTACGGCGGCTGCGAACTTGGCGATGGATTCGATGCGTTGGCGCGTTCGCGCGCAGCCGTCGAAGTCCAACGGCCGAAGCTTGCGTAGGTCATCCCGCGTGCCCAGCAGGTAACCGCGGGGTATGCCGACGCCCTCGGGCGGGTAATCGAACTCCATTCCGTAGGCGTTGCTCTCGGTCCACGGATCGCTGATCACGCCGACCTGGTCGATACCGAAGTCCCGCGCCATGGCTAGGTGGGCCTCGACCAACACGTCGCCGTCGAGGTAATAGTCGCGGTAGGTCCGCCCGACGTGGTGGGCCGCCCAAGCCATGAAAAGAGGCGTGACTGGCACGCGGTCGTGCGGCTGACCATTCACGGCTGCGATATATAGTTCTTTGCTATTCATGCAAGAATTATCGGCATCTGGTGGGTCAGCAGGATAGGGTATTCGTAAGGGTTTTTCCTGAATGCGTCCCTGCCGGTCCGTGGGGACGCAGGAGGCTGGCACTATGAGGGAGGAGTCCATATATTGACTTTGGTGAAGCGGGCTTTGTGGTGGCAGAACAAGCGAAGAATCTGGCGCCGTCATCGGCAAGGCCGAGTATTTCGATTTGGGAGACAGTAATGGTGCGGACTAACAGAGAAAATATCAGGGCATCCATCACCTCGGCGCTTACCGTGATTGTCGCGGTAACAACTTGCCTGGCCGGCCTGTCTGGCTGTGCCCGTACGCTGGTTGATGCACGAATAACGGGGCGAGAGATATTGGCTCCACCGGTCGGGCGGGCGCCACGCATCAACGCCTCCGCTATATACGGTTGCCGGCCTGGCAAGCCAATCATTTATCGCATTCCCACCGCTGGCAAGCGGCCAATAGAGTTCTCGGCGAGCAGTCTGCCTGAGTCCGTCAAGCTTGATCCAAAGACCGGCATTCTGACCGGCACGACCCCAGCCGAAAAGGGCAGGTATGTCATTACTTTTCACGCCAGAAACGGTGAAGGCGAAGATTCAGCCCAGTGGGTCCTGGCTGTAGGCGACACACTGGCGTTGACTCCGCCGATGGGCTGGAATCATTGGTACACTCATTACCACTCCATAACGGACAAGAAGGTGCGCGCCGCCGCCGATGTCATGGTCTCCAGTGGTCTGGCCGATGCGGGCTACAGCTATGTGAGCATTGACGATTGCTGGATGCGAATTGATCCCAGCTACGTCAAAGATTCAACCAACGCAAGGCGCAAGACCGCAAGCAAGGGCCTCGACGTCAAGATGAAGTCCGGCCCGACGCGGGATGCCGAGGGACGGATCCTTACAGCCCGCGATTTTCCCGACATGAAGGCCCTGACCGATCATATCCACGGTTATGGCCTGAAGGCGGGGATATACACTTCGCCCGGGCCACGCACCTGCCAGCGGTTCGAGGGAAGCGGCAAGCACGAGGCCATGGACGCCCGGACTTTCGCCGATTGGGGTTTCGACCTGCTCAAGTATGACTGGTGCAGCTACGGCACAGTCTACCGTCAGCTCGTGAAAAAGTCCGGTGACAAGCCATTGGAATACAAGCGCCCGTATCAGAAAATGGGTGATCTCCTCAAGGGTCTGGATCGTGACATCGTCCTGAATCTCTGCCAGTACGGCATGGGCGAAGTCTGGAAATGGGGCGCAGAGGTGGGGGGGCAGTCCTGGCGTGTCGGTGGAGACCTCGGACACACCCTCACCGAGGGCGGAGTGTACAGGATCGCCAGGAAGACAATCGCCCTGGGCGAGTTCAACGGCCCGGGTCATTGGAACGATCCGGATTATCTGATCCTGGGCAACTGGACCTCGCCATTCGACAAGGCTGCTCCTGCAAGGCCGGTCAAGCTGACCCCCAACGAGCAGTA
>Ga0307990_1002563_pt1 | contig 14466 bp, 24 predicted proteins | sample EllFjometagen129_FD_203168 | JGI IMG/M metagenome (GOLD analysis project Ga0307990, IMG submission 203168) | Marine microbial communities from Ellis Fjord, Antarctic Ocean - #129 | ecosystem: Environmental > Aquatic > Marine > Unclassified | place: Southern Ocean | collected 2014-10-08
AGACGCTGAAAAGAACAGACCCCGACATAGAGCAGCGCATCCTTGCGGGTGGCGTCACTCGCGCAACCGTCGTGCGGGCCGTCAAAAAAGCCGAGCACGAATCGAAACTCGCCGCGCCCCCGCCCCCTGACGTTCCGGCAGCGGTTGCGGATCCTCTTTGGTGGGACGCTGACCACGTTCGTGGAGATGGACTCGGACGGGGCAGGCCCGTACCGCGCCCAGGGATACCTCCACGGCGCCACCGTCGGCGTCGAGCTGGCTGGCAGCGACGACTGGGAGTCCCTGGCCCCAGGCGGCCTGCTCTCGCCGTCGCAGGCGGAGCGGTTCCTTGAGGCGCTTGCAGGCGAGTCGGACATGACCGCGGAGCGGATGATCCTGGATGCAATACAGACGTCGGCCGGCGATAGCTGACTGGGAGGTGTGAAATGAACACAAGAGTCCTGTATCTGAAGAGTCGTGGCAAAGGGGACGCTCGGGAATGCTACTGTTGCGTAGATGAGTACGATAGCGTCTACAAGTGGTGCAGTTGGCCAGAGTGGCGTATCTATCCCCCAAGTGGTGCCATTTTCTTAGACGCTGTCGAGATCCGCATACTGATCAAGGACGATCACCGAGACCAGATCATGAAATTCGTGCAGAGCTCCGCCCCTTTCGATGTAGATTTGTCCGAGTGCGGACCCTGCGACGTATGCGATGGCCCCTGCCCCCTTCTTCATTGCGGAGCAGGAGACGGCCCCATGAGGACTATCATCGCCGGCAGCCGCGGGATCAAGGACATCGCCCTCGTCCGAGCTGCGGTGGGCCTCGCGGGATTCGAGATCTCGGAGGTCTTCTCCGGAGGGGCCCAGGGCGTCGATCAGCTCGGGGAGTCGGTGGCGTACAGCCGTCACATCCAGGTGAGGACGTTCCCCGCTGATTGGGACAAGCACGGCCTGTCGGCGGGGCCGATCCGCAATCTGGAGATGGCAGCCGCAGCGGACGCGCTGATCGCCGTGTGGGACGGTGAGAGCCGGGGGACCAAGCACATGATCGAGACGGCCGTGAAGGTCGGCTTGCGGGTATTCGTGCTCGGGCCTGGCGAGGGGGTACTGCCGGCGAACGATCGCAGGTTCCGGTGGTTGGAGCCGCTGGAGCACCAGCAGAAGAATTGAGCAACCGATGCGCGGATGGTCCGCGCTGAACAGGAGGGAGTTATAGGAACAGACGCAGCACCGAAAGAGACCCAGATCCGAGAGGTGATGGAGCATTTCGACAAAGAACTGGCGGCGATGAGTGAGACTATCGGAAGCATCACGCACCGCGTCGAGTCCATCGTCAGGCCAGCGGAGCCAGATGACGTGGTCGAGAAGGTTGCCGAGGAGATGGTTCCGTTCGCAGGCGAACTTAATGTCTTCGTGTGCCGCTTGTCCACCATGCGCAGGAACCTCGTGGACCTGACGCAGCGGATCGAGCTGTAGCGCAACAGCCCCAGCCCGCAAGGGTGTAAGCCGGGATCGTACTCGGCTGGGGCGCTGGCAGGAGGTGGACGATGGGACGAAGTAGAGTAGACGATGCCTTGGCTGTGATCGCTAATTTGGCGAAGCGGATCAGCCAGCCGCCGGGATTCGAGTCCCCGCTGGCCAAGGCTGGCAAGGCGCTGCATGACGAGATCGTCCGGCTGCGGGAGTGCGTGGAACAGCGAGACAGGGCCACGACAGACGGCGCCAAGTGCCCGATGTGCGGCAGTCCCAGGACGCTGGTCGGTCCCGATAGTTGGTCCTGCAACGGCTGCTACCCAACGTGCCCGAAGGAACTCTACCCACTAGACCCGGCAACCCCATGACCCTAGAAAGAGACATGGACCGCGCCGTAGATCAACTCCGCGCCGAGGCAGACGACGACCAGCAAGAGGCCCCTGACTGCCCCGAGTGCGACGGTGAGCTCCGGGTGGTGGTGGCCTAGGACGAGACGTTCGCGTGCGACGAGTGCCAGGTGTACGTGACGTTCTACGCGCCGGACGAGGACAACCCGCAAGGCTCTTGGGGGTCTTGGGCTATGGAGGATGAGTGATGAAAGGCGTAATGTTCACGGCGGATCTCCTCCCCCTGGCGCTGGACGGGAGCAAGACCCAGACGCGGCGCCTGATGGAAGAGCAACCGGAGATGGTCACCGATACCGGCATTGAGCCGTGGGTCGGTAATCCGTTGGCGCTCATTGATCTACTTCGTCGCGCCCATAGAGGCCCCCGCTACCAACCCGGAGACATCGTACCTCTCCAGGACAAGCATGGCGTCACGAAGGGCTACGGGCGCATCCTCGACGTACGCGCAGAGCGGGTGCAGGATATCAGCGAGGAGGACGCGATCGCTGAGGGGATATCAGAGCACGCCACAATAAAGGGGTGGCATGTCGGCCCCGGCGGGCTGCGAGGAACAGGAACAGCGAAGGACCTGTTTGCGCTCCTATGGGACTCCATAGCCAAGCCGGGCTTTCGCTGGGCAGACTCGCCCTGGAACTGGGCCTACACCTTCGAGCTTTGTGGGAGGGACGGATGACCCACCGCTTCAACATCACCAGCAAACCAACCCCGCCCGCGCTCTGGCTGCTCTCGCTGGCTGTGCGGGTGGTCGCTTTGGTCCCGTGCCTGCTGCTGAGTGGGTGCAGGGCTATGGGGGATGTTCGATGAAGACGTATCACAAGATTCAGACGGTATTCAAGCGCGACCCCGAGACCAAGTTTCGTACTCTACTGGAGGGTGACTACTCGACTCCTGAGATTGAGTATCTCGCTGGCCTTGAGTGGGAGTGGACGGAAAAGGTTGACGGTACAAATATCCGCATCATGTGGGACGGCGAAGCCGTGCGCTTTGGAGGCAAAACGGACAGGGCTCAGATTCCAGCCACGCTCTACGACGCCCTGGCTCGTCTGTTTCCGGCTGCGTACATGGGAAACGTCTTCGGGGGCGACGGCGGGGTCTGTCTCTACGGGGAAGGCTACGGCCCGAAGATTCAAAAAGGCGGCGGCAACTACCGCAAGGATCAGAGCTTCGTGCTGTTCGACGTGCGGATCGGCGACGCCTGGTTACGGCGGGGATCAGTGAACGACATCGCCAGCGACATCGGTATTGATTTCGTTCCGACCATTGGCGCAGGCACGCTCCCTGAGATGGTCGAGATGGTGCGTGCGGGCTTCAACTCTACATGGGGAGACTTCCGCTCCGAGGGAATCGTTGCGCGGCCAGCGGTGGCCCTTGTGGATCGCATGGGGCATCGGGTTATCACGAAGCTCAAGTGCAAGGATTTTGGAGCGCGGCCATGACTGACCCCCTAACCAGCATAGCCACCGCCCTAAAAGCAGCGGACAGCATCCTAACAACCGTCGTAGACGCAGCCTCGCGCACCCTGATAGCGATCCGCAAGCACAGGCGTAGGCGGGCAAGGGCTCGGACGCGGTCGGCTGTGGTGGCGTTGCTGCGGGCGTCTGAGCGGGCTGGGCTTGGGAGTCGGGAGTTGCGGGAGTCGATGGTGGCCGTGGACCTCGCCCCCCTGGAGTTCGTCCTGGCGATTTTGGAATTGCGCGGTGCCATGCGGGAGGTGGACTGATGCCTGACATGGAACGGGTGACCCGTAGGCTGCACATGGACATGGCCCGAGAGGGCAGGACGCACGATACCGAGGGCGAGGCCCTCCTGGCTCGCGGCCACTGGACGGTAACGAACGAATCCGATCAGTGGCTGGCCGAGAAGGTCTTGGGGATCCTGGCGAGCATCGAGGTCCCCATCGACATCATCGTGGTGGAGGGCCAGTACCTCCACGTCCACGGCGACGACGAGCCCCATGTTAAGCGGGGCAAACAGAAGGGCTCTCTGGTGCTCTCCTGGCGAGCGGGCATCATCGCAGGTGTCTGCATGGCTATCCTGGGTAAGCCGGTCCGCAAGCGCGATCCAAATGAGTGGCAACTGCACATGGTCGGCGGTGGGAAGCGGGACGAGCGCAAGAAGATGAGCCTGATCCGAGCTCGGGACATGACCGGGCTACCGTTGACGGAGGACGAAAGCGACGCCTACCTGCTGGGCGTCTACGAAGGAGCGCAGGGCTAATGGCCGGATGTACGCGCTGCGACGGGACCGGGTTCTTGAACATCGAGCAGGTGGACGACGAGACTCTCTCGGTGTTCGATCATTCAGGAGACCCTCAAATCATCATTGACTGGATGTGGGGTGCCGGTGAGCACGACCACGACGTCTCGGTTTGCGACTGCTGTGGAGACGGGGTTATCTGGTACGGGACACCAGGCCAGCACTACACAGAGAAGGACCCACCCGGACCGGGTGGACCGTACGCGTACAACGGCGGGCACTGCGAGTGCCATTGAGGAGGAACCATGTCAGTAGCACAGCAACTCGGACACGTCCAGGCAGAGGCCTGGGAGGAAAACAAGACATGAATAAGACACTCGAAGTAACGATCAGAATGACGGCAGCGATCCAGAAAGGTGCGCAAATGAAGGTGCGCAGAAACTTCTTGGATTTCTTCGCTGACAGGATTCGGCAGGCATGTACCGAGGGCAGTCTGGTGTCCATGATGGAGCGCCTGATTGAGTCTGTGGACTTTGCGGCAGACCAGATCGGCGAGACCACTGTCACGGTTTTTTTGACAGCGTGCGCAAATCCCGACGCGCCGGCCGTGCTGGCGTGGTTGGCTGGGCACTCGCGCATAGCCGCGATGCTGTCCTCTGTCACTGATGAGGCTATGCTGCTGTCCAGTCTTGAATCGATCGACATCGAAGCGGAGACAGGAGCCAGCGGGACAGCCCCGCCGCGTGGAGGATTCGACATCCCGATCCGCGCCAAGTGTCTGTCACCGCTGTCTCACGGGGCAGACATCAAAGCGGGCAACGCGACGTTGTTTCGTCGCCTGGAAGTGCTGACCAGCACCGGCAAGGTGCTGTCTCTGCCGTATTACGCAGGCAACGCGTTCCGTGGCAGGATGCGGGACCTGCTGGCAGACCACCTACTTGACAGGCTGGGGTTGGTCCCGAGCCGCAGCAATCCCCCGATCGAGCCGTACTTTTTTCAGGTGCTCTATTCGGGGGGCGCGCTGGAAGAGAAGACCAGCAAGGCGCACAAGGCCGTGGCCGCGGTCCTTGGCAGCGGGGGAGCGATCAAGGCCAGGGGCGTGCATCGCTTCCGCGATACGCTCCCGTCGATCAGCCTGCTCGGGTGCTCAGTCGGCAACAAGATCCTGGCTGGCAGGATCCAGGTCAATGACCTGCGCCCCCTGTGCAGGCAATGGGGGACGGGGGACCTGAACAGCTCGCAGTTGTTTGCTTGGGAATTCCTCACGCGTCGTGAGGACCGCGAGGAGTACGACAAGCATTCGGGCATGATCGCCACCACGGAATGCCTGAAGACCGGCGTAGAACTGGAGGGCGGGATCGATTTGCTGGGCCATATCTCGGAAATCGAGATGGGCGCGCTGGCGACGGGCCTGGAGCTCATGCGCAAGGGAGGCAGGCTCGGAGCTGAGGGGCGGCGCGGACTTGGGAGCGTCAAGATCGAGTATGACAACCTCCCGTCACCAGAGCCGTATGAGCGGTTCCTGGCAGAGCACCAGAGCGAGATCCTTGATTTCCTCCGGGAGATCTCGGCTATTGTTCCGGAGGGTACCGATGAGTAGCGCTGCTGAACTGGTAACGTCTGCGCTGCTACCCCTCACCGAGCGGGTGCCACTTCCGCAAGACCCCGTGTGCGGCGTCTGCGCGGTCACCGGCAAGGAAGGGCTATGCATCCGCCGCAAGGACGCTATCGGCGGCAACTTTACCACGCAGGGAATCTTCGCCGCGCCGAACAGCGACCTGGTTGGGGTGGAGACATACCAGGCGCTCAAGTGGAAATGGCAGCGCATGAGCTCCTGGATCTGCGACGGCCGGCAGTTCGTCAAGCTGCGACGGCCGGACGTGCGCAGGGCCGTCCTTGAGGGGCCAGACGGGTTCTTTGCTCCCGGCCTGGAACGGTGGGCAGCATATTGCACAACGAGCTACAAGAAGCACGGGATCCTGGTAGCCCGCGTCAACGCGTATCCGCAGCATGCCCTCTGGGCATTTGACGATATGTTGGTGGACTGCTCAGATCACGCAGCGGTGGTGGCAATGTACGATCGGCTATGCGGATATCTGGAGAGCGGCATCGGGCGTCCGGAGCTGGAATCCAGGCACCCGAACGTCGCCACGATTAAGCGTTGCGGCATTGAGACGTGGCTGGAATTCGCGCGGTGGAGTGCGGACAAGTGGAGGTCTTCGCTGTATCGGTTCGCGTGCTACCTCCTGCCTAGCATTGAGGAGCGGAAGGGCAATGCAGCCAGCCAGTAAACGACCCCTTGGGGTAAATGTGTACGCGGCAGCTCAGGGCCGCATTGCCTACGTGTTCGACACCTTTCCGCACATCTACATTTCGTTTTCGGGGGGCAAGGATTCCACGGTCATGCTGCATATGGTCATGGATGAGGCGATCAAGAGAGGCCGCAAGGTGGGCCTTCTCTTTATCGATCTGGAAGCGCAGTACAAGTTGACAATTGACCATGTTCAGGAGTGCTTTGATCTCTACGCTGACCATGTTGAGCCCTACTGGGTAGCTCTTCCAATGGTCCTACGCAACGCTGTGTCGCAGTACGATCCGCGGTGGACGTGCTGGGATCCCGAAGAGCGGGATATGTGGGTGCGGGAGGCCCCGGACATCGCCATTACGGATCCGGCAAGCATCCCGTTCTTTCGGTCTGGCATGGAATTTGAGGAGTTCATCAAGGACTTCGGGGACTGGCATGGAGGGGGTGAGTTGACGGCCTGCTTCGTGGGCATCCGCTCAGACGAGAGCCTGAACAGGTATCGGACAATCGCCAGCACCAAAAAGCGGACGATGGAGGGGCGCCAGTGGACCACGCACGTCACCGGGGAGACCTTCAATGTCTACCCGATCTACGACTGGCGCACCCGCGATGTCTGGATCTACCATGCCCGCAACGACCGACCACACAATCACCTCTACGACAGGATGCACCAGGCCGGATTGACGATTCATCAGATGCGGATTTGTCAACCCTACGGGGATGACCAGCGCAGGGGGCTGTGGCTATTTCACGTCATTGAACCGGAGACGTGGGCCAAAGTGGTGGCCCGGGTCAACGGAGCCAATCAGGGGGCGCTGTACGCTCGGGAGAGCGGCAACATTACCGGCATGATCAAAATCACCAAACCCGTCGGGCATACATGGGAGAGCTTCGCACGGTTGCTTCTGGCTAGTATGCCCGCTGCTGCTCGTGAGCATTATGGGGACAAGATCGCCGTATTTTTGCGGTGGTGGCAGATCCGTGGGTATCTTTTTATCCCAGACGCACAACCGCCTCGACTAGAGTCTGGGATTGATGGTCCCAGAAGACCCAGCTGGAGACGTATTTGCAAGGCTTTGTTGCGTAATGATTATTGGTGCAAAGGACTGAGTTTTTCTCAGACCAAGAGCGGTGACAACGCCCAACTGAATTACAGAACCATGATGGCAAAAAGGAAAAACAGGTGGGTAGGACTGCCTGAGATTATTCAATGATTATAGAAATGACAAATCGTAGCGATCAATTCTACTTGTCCATGGGTCCGTTGCTGAGTCGCCGCGAAATCGTCAAGGAGGTCGGTGGTCCAATATGGGACGATGACAGTAAGCGATGGTTTTTGTACATGAATAGCCATGGAACCGTGATCGGTTTTGCTGCCATGATAGCAACTGAAAAAGTAGTCCATATGTGTTCTTCGTGGGTGCGACCAGGACACAGGCGTCAAGGCATAGGCGCATCCCTTGTGAGGCGCAGGATCGAACAATCGCAAAAGCTTTTTCCTGGCGTTGCTATGTCTGCTGTCTGCACAGCAAAGAGTGTCGGAAATTACAGGAGGGCAGGATTCAGGTGCGCCAAGCAAACTAAAAATTTTGTCACGATGGAAAAATAACTATGAGCCAGAATATGGAATCTCCCGATCTGACATGGACCAAGGACCATCCGGTGTCGGCTGTGCAGTGGGTGCCAATCGAGAGCGTTCACGCCAACAACTACAATCCTAATTCGGTAGCCCCTCCCGAGATGTCCCTGCTGCGCCGTAGCATCGAAGAGGACGGATACACCCAGCCGATCGTGGTATGGGAAACCGAAGACGGATACGAAGTGGTGGACGGCTTCCATCGTTGGCGCATCGGCAGTGAGATAGGGCTGACGCATCTGCCGGTGGCCATTATCAACGGAGACCGGACGGACCGGGGCGACAGGATCGCTTCGACCATCCGACACAACCGCGCAAGGGGAAAGCACCAGGTCGGAGCCATGAGCGATATCGTCCAGGAGCTTGCGCGCCGGAACTGGAGCGACAAGAAGATCGGCAAGAATCTAGGCATGGAGCCGGACGAAGTCTTGCGATTGAAGCAGATTACGGGGCTGGCTGAGTTGTTTGACAACGAAGAATTCAGCGAGGCCTGGGATGTCTCTCATGATTGAAGACGGGCTCCACAGGCACGTTCATGCGCGGCATTACCGATCCGTGATTGATGATGCGAATAGACTAATCCAGGAAGCGCTAACCCGCTTCGGTGAGCCGGTGGCTGTAGCTTTGTCGGGTGGTAAGGACAGCGTTTGTATGGCGCACTTGGTCAGTCAACATTGCCGTCCCCTAATCGTCTGGAATGACAGTGGCCTTGAACTGCCAGAGAGCGAGGGGATCGTCAAGGCAGTTTGTGAGCAGCTCGGCCTTGATCTGGCGATTGCCAAGGGTGACGCCATGGGGATCAAGATCCGCAAGGGACGGACGGAGGCTTTTCGGACCGCTCGGCAGACAGATCAGGAAGCAATCATAGCGCCCGTCCTGAGCGTTCTCAGCGAGCACAGAATTTCCTGCAACTTCGTCGGGCTCCGCGCGGCAGAAAGTCCCACACGGAAGATGGTCATTGCCCAAAAGGGGCCTGTCCATACAAGCAAACGGTGGGCACGCGGCGTAGCATGGCCGATGCGCAACTGGACCGCAAGCGACTGCTATGCCTACATGGATGAGCATCAACTACCTGTTCACCCTGCATACACAAGGACTCAATGGGCGCACGGCGACCGCAACAGAATCCGGGTGTCTTGGGTCTGGGACAGCACAAGGGAAAACCAGGGAGATCTGGAATACATGCGCCGTTTTTACCCGCAGATTTATCGGCAACTCCGATCTCTCGGGTTGGTACAGTAGGAGGCACGATGTTGAAACCATTGAAGATCACATTCACGTTGGATGGCTCCGGCGTCGTGCTCGACCCCCATGAGCCTATTCATCTTGACGCGCTCATGGGCGCAATCCTCGCTCCACACCAGGGGCTCACTCCCCCGATGAGAGACGAAGCACCAGCCGATATTCGGATGCCCCTGGGACGCTGGCGATGGAAGCCTGACCCCCAAGTGTGGGGATACTGCGCAAGTGCTCTGACTCCGGTCGGTGAGACTGCCGAATCCATGGACTACCGACGGCGGAAGATGCAACAGGACCGGCTGCATATGACGAAGGGAACCTGGAATACACAGATCGGGACAGGCAAGGAATGGAATGTCGGCCTCCCCCTGGTGCTCTGTACGTCCATGGTCGGGTATGTGTTCGGGGTCAAGAAGGAGATCGCCAAGCTGTTTCGTCGAGGAAGAATCCGCTACCTGGGTAGGGACAGAGCACGAGGGCGGGGCCGCATCGTGGATGTCTCAGTTGAGGTGGTAGAACACGATTGGTCTGTGGTGCGGGACGGGCAAGCGATGCGGTATCTCCCGGTCGAGGACAGCACGCGCACCTGTCGGCCGCGCCCGCCATACTGGAACAATGTGGACACGCGCCCCATGTGCGATGTCGGTGACTACGTCGAGGCGGATGATTATCTTTGGTGATAACTGAGGTCCGAGTTATCGTTTCAGGAATATTCCGCGGTCAGTTTTTCAACACCGTCGTCTGCCTGCCGCTGCGCCCGCTCCCAAGCCCTGGACTCGTAGAGCCAGTCGAAGAAATCGTCTAGGTCGAAGGCGTGGGCTCTGCCGCGGGTCAGGGTCACCTTCCAGCCGCGGACAGTCGCGATGTACTGGACCGCCTGCTGGGTCACCCCATAGAGGCGCTGGGCCTCCGGTGCTGTGATGTAGCCAGGCGGGGAGTCGTAGGGGCGATCCATTAGAGGTGCCTGCGACGCTGCTCGATGTCGTCCTCCGCACTGGGCTCCAGGCGCCCGTCACCCATCGTCACCGTCACTCGCATACCTCGATGGAGCGAGTGCTTGGGTTGGCTCTGCATGATCATTTCTCCTTTGGCCTTGGCGATGGCCGCGGTCGCCATCACCTGGTTCTCATGCCGTACCAGCAGCGCACGCAGGAAACGGGCAAGGTCTGTGGCCTCCCCGTATTCCTCGCTGGTAGCCATATGTATGCTGGTGCCCCCGTCGCGTCGTGGCCAGCAGGGTGAAATCTCGATGGCGAACCCATCGACTTTAAACATGGGCCTGTTGCGGACTTCCCCGATTTTCCTCATCCCGTCCTCCTTACATCCAGCAAACGATGTCGATATCAGCGTCCGAGGCCAGCGCCTCTGCGCCGGGGCCGCTGATGGTGATCTCGGGGTAGGCCCCGTCCATGTCGTCGTCGTATGCCTCCGCCGTGGGGTACGCACAGATCCGTCCAGCCGCGTCGCCGTAGGCCGTGGGGTCGTCCCAATCGCCGATCAGCGCCCGGAGGTCGGCCTCGGTGGCCTCGGTAATCGTGGGCTGTCCGTTCATTTGCTTGATCGTCGCCTTCATCTCGTCCCCCTATTTGCTCGCCAAAACAGCCAGCGCCCTTGCTGCGCTGCCCCGGCGGGCGATCAATTCACGGGCCTTTTAGCCCGCCATCTCAACGCGCTGGCTCCACTCCTGAACGATCGCTAAGCCGCCATCTCTGCCGACGCTCACGCGGGACTCTGACAGCATCTCTTTGCCGACCAGCTTGCCGCCGCGGTTATGGGCGATCCAGAGGCGGTTGCTCAGCTCGGTCTGCGAATGCGCTCTCACTGTGATTGTTCTCATGGCGTCCTCCGGGTTGGTCTTGCTGGTTGTTGTTCCCTTCTTCATGTCCACATCATAGCAAACCCTGCGTCCTTGTCAACACTTTTTTTCGACGATACGTCGATTTATTTTTTCACCACCAGCGCTTGCATTTCCTCGCCGGATCGTCTACAGATAGACCACGGACGGACGGCCAAGGTGGTCGTCGCAACGTCGAACGAAGGAGGTAGAGGATGAGACACGGAAGGATTCTGATGCTCGCGGTCATAGCCCTGGCTCTCTGCGGGTGCAAGGCAACGATCGACTACAGCCGTCTGGCCAGCTCGGTCACTGCGGCCCTGCCCATAGCGGAGGACTACGCGGTGGACGGCTGCCAGCAGATCACGATCGCCCCTGCGATCACGGTCAACTGGGAGAGCGACGGGGAGGGTGACGGGATGCCGAAGCCGCGGCCCACCTTCGGGGGTGGGGTTTTCATCGGATGTCTGGCACAAGGTGAGCTGATCGAGTTCCAGTGCCACGAGGCCAAAACCGATGACGAGAAGGCGTGGTGCGAGAAGCTCCGGCTGTGGGTCCTCAAGATGAGCGGAGAGCCAACCACACCCACCGAGTAGCCCGCCTCAGATCTCCCGCACTAGAAAGATCCCCACGTCCCACCCCAATCGCTGAAAGCTCCGCACCAGGTAGATCGGCTCGCAGACCATGGTGTAACTCCTGGTCAGGGGTGCAGCGCGGCCAACTCGTCGATGGCTGCCATGCTCTCGAAGGCTTTCACCTGGGCCTCCACCAGAAGCGGCGCAGCGTCCCGCAGACCATCAGCCACGGCGCGCAGGCGCTCTGCCAGCCTCAAACCCTGCGGTTGTTTCCAGGTCGCCATTATCTAGTCTGCCTTGAGGACAACGAAATCCTCGTAGTCGGCCGAATTCGGCGCTGCCGGATGGACACTCATAGTTGGATCCGGGCCGTTCGTACTTACCCATGAAGTACAGACACCAGTAACGATAGCGCGTGCTCGATTGTAGACATAAGGACGCACAACGGTAAGCCACGGTAGTAATTCATGGGCACCGATGTCCCAGCCGGCACCCTGGGGTCTTGGTGTCTTTACAATATCGTCGTCCACTATTCCAGCTAGATTTCTCCCGTTGTCTATTAGGGGAGATCCTAGTAAGAAAGTGAAGTCGTTGTTCGGGGCATCGATGAACTGCGGATCCCCAAACTGGCTGTTGACCGCCGCTGTATAGAGAGCAGAGTCAACGCCGTTGTCGAAGAACAGGTTGTTTGAGGGCGCATTGGGAGGAGGTATGTGTCCTACCCCGCCTCCGAAAATTCCAGTACCGCAATTGACAAAAGCGTTGTTATCAAGAACATTGAAGCCGTCGTCTGGTCCAAGCTGCACGCCTCTGACACAGTTGTAGAACGTATTGTTGAGCACCCCGCCAGTCGTACAGAAACGATCCTCGTCGATGCCATAGCTCAATCCGGCGAAAATACAATTGCGGACAGTTCCACTACGCAGGGTGGTTATGCCTTTACCGGGATTGACGCCATCGCCAATGAACCTACAACGCTCTGCTAAGTGCGTGGTTTCATAAAAGCTGTATAGCCCGTGCCCCGACTCCAGCAAGAACGTGCTATCTTTGGCGGTGAAATTAATCAAAACATTGCCCGGATAAATCCCATGGCCCGTCCCGGTACAAGTAAATGTACACCCCTGTGCAACCCATCCATCAGCGACTCCTACACCTCGACGGATTCCATAATCGCCAGTAGCAACGGCGAAGTCGCAGTCGTCGATAACGCCATCGTTACACGCCTGGATCGTGAGATACCACTCGACCGTTTCGCCTCCAAGATCAAACTTCAATCCCTGAAAAAGCGACGTATCGGATTCGATCGTCCATATCTGCGTAAGCGCACCGTTGGGTCTGACCGTGATCAGTCCCTCGTCACCGGGAGCTGGCTTGATTGTCAGCCAATCCAGTAGCATATGCGTGTGTGGCTCGTCGAAGTTGGTCGGGGCACCCGCTGTAGCGTGGTAAATCAACGTGTCCCCTGCGCCAGAGGCCGCGTATGCCGCCGCTGCCGTGGCGAAGGGGTGTCCAAAACCAATGTGCCGATCTGCCATTGATCAACTCCTCACCAGTTCGACGGAACCGAAGTGGGCGGTATCAATGTCCTGGGCTCCGCTCTCGATCTCCAGACGCCCCTCATAGATTTTCGCCGTGTCCTGGAGATTTCCGGCCGCGGCCCCTACTGTCAACGCGCCAGAGGTAGCCAGCGTTGCGCTCGTCGCCGTAGTGGTCACGTCAGCGCCGGTCACGTACTCCCCGTCTGTGAGGTTGTAAAACCGTGCCCGGGCCGTGAGGGGTGCCGTAGGACCTGACACCCACCCCACCATGCGGAACGTCCATGCCCCGGACGCGTAGCCCCCCGCGTCGAGGACGAACTGCCCATGCGCCAGCGGAACCCCGACGTCGTGTGAAATCGTCTGCCCCGCCGCCAGGCGGAACACCAAAACCCCACCTAGGACGGAGGGCTTGTCGGTGATCCCGGCCCATGGGGCGGCGGCTGCCGTCGCTGCGTTCGTGGCATTCGCAACGGCCGTGTCGATGTCTCCGCCGTCGTGGTGGTGTCCCACCGCGGACGCCCCGATATCGCCCGGTGCCATAGCATCAGGCTGCCCCGTCGCGTGTGTACCAGCGTGCGCCGTCGGTGTCCGGGCGTCGGAGTTACGGGCGTCGGCGTCGGTGACGTATTTGTTCGCTGCATCCGGGCTTCCGCTGGTGCCGGCGAGTGCTGCCTTCTCGTCCGCGGTGGGGAGGGTCGCATGGGTATGCGCCGCTGTCGCTGCGCCGATGTCGCCGGCTGCTATCGCGTCCGGTTGCCCCGTGGCGTGCGTTCCCGCATGGACCGCAGGTGTCCGGGCGTCGGAGTTCCTCGCATCTGCGTCAGTAACGTATTTGTTTCCTGCCCCTGGGGCGCCTGATGTACCTGGAAGCGCAGCCTTCTCTCCCGCGGTGGGGATGTTGCCATGCGCGTATGTGCCCTCATGCGCTCCCACGGCCGCCGCCGCCTCTCCCGATTGATCATACGCGGCGGGCAACGCGCCGCCCAACTTGGCCGCGTCGTCGGCGTTGGCTGCTGTGGTTGCATGGTCCGCTGCGTCCACCCGCCCGTCGTCGTTCGCGTCGTAGACCGACTTCGTCATGTCCCCGAATGCGCCACCCGTGACATCCTCGAAGGTCAGGTTGTTGCCGCGGACCACCGGGACCTTGCCTTCGCCGAAGCTCGCGTCGTCGAAGAACAGCCCGGTGATGGCCTCCCAGAAGAGCCGGAGCCCCTCGACGTAGCGATCCTCCTTCGGCAGGTCTGCAAGCTCTGTCAGGTATCCCTGGATGGCGGTTGGAATG
>Ga0307990_1002565_pt1 | contig 14450 bp, 7 predicted proteins | sample EllFjometagen129_FD_203168 | JGI IMG/M metagenome (GOLD analysis project Ga0307990, IMG submission 203168) | Marine microbial communities from Ellis Fjord, Antarctic Ocean - #129 | ecosystem: Environmental > Aquatic > Marine > Unclassified | place: Southern Ocean | collected 2014-10-08
TAGGCAGACCGATAGAAGAAACGGAGATCTACATCCTGGACCGACATCTCCAGCCGGTTCCCATAGGCATTCCTGGCGAGCTTTGCATCGGCGGCATCGGATTGGCGCGTGGATATCTCAATCGCCCCTCATTGACCAAAGAGAAGTTCATCCCCAATCCGTTCACTGATGAGCCGAATGCCCGATTGTACAAGACAGGCGACTTAGCTCGATATCTTCCAGATGGCAATATCGACTTCCTTGGCAGAGCCGATCGTCAGATCAAGATCCGCGGCCATCGGATCGAGCTGCGGGAGATCGAGTTGACAATCGAGAGCCATCCGCTGGTTAATTCATGTCACGCAAGTGCCAGCACCCTTGCGGAGGATGACGTACGGCTGGTTGCCTACGTCGTCTGCACGGGAGACAAACAGAACATTGAGACCACACTGCGCCAATACTTGCAGCAACGTCTTCCAGGATACATGCTCCCAGCAGCATTTGTCTTCTTGGAAGCACTTCCTCTGCTCCCCTCCGGTAAGATCGATCGGCGAGCTCTTCCTCTGCCTGAGTGGAACCGCGGATCATCATTTGAGCAATTCGTTCCTCCCACAAGTGAGACCGAGAAGAAACTAGCACGGATCTGCGAAGAGGTCTTGAAGCTTGACCGCGTAGGCATCACCGACAACTTCTTCGAACTCGGCGGACACTCCCTCCTCGCCGTTCGCCTCATCAATCGAATCGAGGAGACATTGGGCGTCCTTGTCCCGATTCGGATCCTCTTCGATCAACCGACGATCACTGAGATTGCGTCGTTCATCGACAACGACTCAACCGAAGACGTAAGTGTATAATGACTCGGAGTGCGCACGGGCATCAGCCAGGGAGGAATCTACAGAAACCATGTCAGACAGGTCCACCAAAGAGCCTCATTCGCAGGAAGAAACTTCTGTACCGCAGATCAGGCAAGTTCCGATGTCTTTTGCCCAAGAGAGATTGTGGTTCTTGGATCAGCTGGAATCCGGAACATCCCTCTATAATGTCTCGCTGGCATTTCGTCTGACAGGTCCGCTGGTGGAGGAGGTTCTGCACGATGCTCTCGACACCATCGTCACACGGCACCAAGTGATTCGGACCTCCTGCGAGGCCTCGAATGGCGTCCCAATGCAAGTGATTCATCCACCCTGTCCCGTCGATTGGGCCAAATTTGATCTGCCGGCTCTCCCCAAAGAACACCGCGACAGTGAGGTTCGGAGGTTGGTGAAGGAGGAGGCCTATCGCTCGTTTGATCTCTCCCGCGATCTTGTGCTTCGCACGCGACTATTTCGCCTCGCCGCAGGCGATCACATTCTTGTTCTGGTGATGCATCACATTGCCACGGACAGCTGGTCAACAGACATTCTTCTGCACGAACTCTCTGTGCTGTACAACGCAGAGGTCCAGCATGAGAAGCCCAATCTTCCGGAGTTGCTAGTTCAGTACGCAGATTATGCGTTGTGGCAACGAGAACACCTTCAGGGCAGCATCCTTGAACGAGATCTGACTTATTGGAGGCGACAGCTCGAAGGGGTCGCTCGCCTCAGTCTGCCAACCGATCGTACGAGAAGCGCGGGACCGGACTACCATGGCGACTCAGTCTCCATAGACCTACAGACATCTCTGGCAGACCAGCTAAAGCGGCTAGGAAGCGAAGAGAACTCAACTTTGTTCATGGTCCTTCTCGCAGTCCTGATGGTCTTCCTTCGTCGATATTCCGAGCAGGATGACATCTGCGTAGGCGCTCCTATTGCCGGCAGGACACGCGTAGATCAGGAGAACCTCATTGGCTTCTTTGTGAATATGCTGATCCTCCGCCAGGACCTGTCTGGCAAGCCAACCTTCCGCGATTTCCTGCGGAGTGTTCGTACCACCTGCCTTGGGGCGTATGAACATCAGGAATTGCCGTTCGAACACATCGTTTCTGAGCTCCAGCCATCGCGGGTTCGGAATCAGAACCCCTTCTTTCAGGTGACCCTCGCTTTGCAGCACGGCGCTCCTCGTTCTCCCCAGTTCGCAGGGCTGATCTCCGAGCGCGTTCCGATCCCCATGGAAGTGTCGAAGTTCGACCTCAGCATTTCAGCTCATGAATCGACAAGAGGTCTTGCGGTATCGATGCAGTACAAGACCGCTCTCTTCGATCACTCGACAGCACAGCACATGCTGCAGTACTTCTGCCGCCTGTGCGAAGCGGTTGTGGAATATCCAGAGGCTGACATAGATTCAATCCCGTTAGCCATCCATCATGAGTCGACGGAACCAGTCAGGACAATCAACCAAACCGATCGTTCGTATCCTCGTGAAAGCACAATTCAGCAGGAATTTGAAGACCAGGTGGCGCAGTCGCCCGACACCATCGCCGTCACGTTCGGAAATCGGCAAGTGACATATCTGGAGCTTGATCACAGGTCGAATCAGCTGGCCCACCACCTGCACCAAGAAGGGGTACACGCTGGGGCGCTGGTGGGCGTCCAAATGGAGCAATCCCCCGAAATGATCGTCTCGTTCTTGGCGATCCTGAAGGCAGGGGCTGCCTATGTCCCGCTGGACCCGCGTCAACCCATAGACCGTCTGCATCATATGATCGAAGAAAGCCAACTGAAATGCATACTTACACATTCCAGAGTGTCTAACTCATTGCCTTTCGTAAGCGTCCCTGTCCTCCTCATCGATAAGCTCCAGGCAAGCATCGCGCAGGAGCCTGTCGCCGCTCCACTCTGCGTGGATGTCGCCGCGGACAGACTGGCCTACGTTATGTTTACGTCAGGATCCACCGGCCGCCCCAAGGGAGTCGAGGTGACTCATCGTGGCGTCCTGCGGCTGGTCAAGGGAGTCAAATACGTGAATCTTGCAGATCGTCCTTGCATCCTGCAGCTTTCATCGCCCGCATTTGATGCGTCGACATTTGAGATTTGGGGGGCGCTTCTCAATGGTGGGCAGTGTGTCTTGAGCCCAGATCGAACCCCAAGCGTCTCCAAGCTGCGCCGTCTGCTGCATGACTTTCGGATCGATACACTCTGGCTAACCGCAAGGTGGTTCGACGCGATCGTCGACGAAGATTCGACAGCTCTCTCCCCAGTGCGGCAACTGATCATTGGAGGAGAGGCACTGTCCGTTCCTCACGTAGTTAAGGCGCTGCGAATTCTCAAAGAGACATCGATCACCAATGGATACGGACCGACTGAGGGAACAACATTCACTTGCTGCTATCGAATACCCACCGATTTTGACTCCCAAAGCAATTCTGTTCCGATTGGTCGGCCGATCGCCAACACGAAGGTCTATGTTCTGGACTCTCAGGCAAGGCCTACACCAACCGGCGTCCCGGGTGAGTTGTACATCGGCGGTGACGGCTTGGCAAGAGGGTACTTAGGTGATCCTGTTCTGACCGCTGAACGCTTCATCCCCAACTCATTCAGCAATTGCCCCGAAGATCGTCTGTATCGAACCGGGGACCGTGTACGTCTTCTCCCAAGCGGCGACATCGAGTACCTTGCTCGGCTTGATCGGCAGCTAAAGATACGCGGTTTCCGTATCGAGCCAGGTGAGATCGAGCACGTCCTGAAGCAGCATCCTGATGTACGCGATGTGCGAGTTGTATTGCACGAGTCCCAGCCCGGTAGTTCAGCTCTCGCAGCCTATGTCATTCCCACACATGAGACTCCAATCGCACTCGCCTCTCTGAAAGCCTACGTGAGCAAGCAACTACCCAAGTACATGGTTCCAGAGTTCTACGTGCCCTTGCAGGAATTCCCGTTGACTCCAACCGGGAAAACCGACTTTCAAGCCCTTCCCGAGCCTCCAAGCGACGCCCAAGCGGATGAATCTCGCTCGGCGGAGCCGTGCACGCCCATTGAGACACGGATGCGAGAGATATGGATCAAGCTCCTAAGGACAAAGAGCGTCGGTCTCCAAGATAGTTTCTTCAAACTCGGTGGGCATTCGCTACTAGCCATCCGCCTCATCAGTCAAATCGAGGCGGCGCTGAACGTGCGCATACCGATCCAGGTTCTGTTTGACCGCCCAACGATCAAGATGTTGACTGAATACGTGGTAGAGAGGATGATTGAGACGGATGAGGAGACAAATAGTGATTGAATCCAGCAAAGGAACTCGAATCGCCCGTTTGACGCCGAAAGAACGCGCTGCATTGGAGAGCCATCTCTTGGAGAAGAGATTGCATGTTCCGACCGAGACAATTCCACGTCTGTCCCGTGATCAATCCTCTCTGTCTCTCTCCTTTGCGCAACAGCGCATGTGGTTCATGGAGCAGCTCACTCCCGGGACCGCGTCGTACAACGTACCGTGGGCCGTGCAACTGACCGGCTCGCTTGACGTGAGCGCGCTACGTAGGTCTCTGGAATGCCTGGTCGAAAGGCACTCCATCTTGAGGACCAAGTACCAAGCCATTGACGGAGTGCCCTACCAAGTGGTGAGCGAATCGACCTCTATGCCCTTCCGCGTGATCGACCTTCGGGGATCAAGCATCGCGAACGGAGAAGAAGAGCTGCGCCGACTCCTGCAGGAAGAGGCTACGCATCCCTTCGACCTGAGTTCAGATTACATGTTACGAACAACGGTCGCTAAGCTAACTGACCTTGAGCACGTTCTCTTGCTCGTCGCGCACCACATAGCAGTGGACGGCTGGTCTTGCAAGATTCTTAATCAAGAGCTAGGGATTCTGTATGAGGGCATATTGCATGGGAGAGAGCCCGCTCTTCCGGATCTCCCGATTCAGTATGCAGACTACGCCACGTGGCAGCGTGACGATGCTCGCAACAAAGAATTGGATCATGAGCTTGAGTATTGGCGAACGAAACTTGAAGGGCTTTTCCCCACGCTAGATCTCCCAACAAGCTCCTCTCAACCAACTGACGAGACCTTTAGCGGAGGAAAGGTGCCCATCATGATCTCGAACGATACTGCAGCCCAAATCCGCGAAATCGCCAGCAAGCTGAACATCACGCCATTCATGGTTCTGGCTTCGGCAGTCATGATCACGCTGTACCGGTACACAGGAGAAACCGACATCGCGATTGGAATCCCCATCGCGGGAAGAACCCGTCTTGAGACTGAGAGTCTCGTCGGGCTGTTCGTGAACACCCTCGTTCTCCGTGGCGATCTCTCCGGTCAGCCTTCATTCGCTGAAGCGCTGCAACGCGTCAAGAGCGTCTGTATCGAAGCGTACGATCACCAAGAGACGCCGTTCGAGAAGATCGTCGCCGATCTCGCTGCAGAGCGAAACGAGGATCGCTCCCCAGTCGTTCAAGTCATGCTGGCCTACTGGAATGTTCCTACTGAGCCACTGCAACTTGCCGGGATGGAGTCCATAGCAATCAAGGTTGGTACTGACACATCAAGGTTCGACTTATCCTTCAGCCTCTGGGAGACGTCGGAGGGCATGTCAGGAACGCTCGTCTATTCACTCCGGCTATTCAACGAGGACAGGATGAATGCTCTGGCATCCCATCTTGTCCGCTTGCTCGATGCCGGTGTGCGAGAACCTGAGCTGGCCATTGGGAAGCTGCCGATGCTCAGCCCGCGTGAGCGCAAGAGAATTGTTGTCGACTGGAACGCGGCCACAGCACCAGAACCTGAAGAGAGAACACTTCATGGCTTGTTCGAACGCGCGGCAGCGGCGACGCCACAAGCCACTGCAGTGGTCTGCGGAGATGACAGGCTCACGTACGCTGACCTCAACGAGCGTGCGAACCATGTCGCCTATTACTTGCACGGGCTGGGCGTACAAGCCAACGAGCTTGTCGGTATTTCGATGCACCGGTCAACCGATCTAGTAGTTGGCTTGCTAGGAATCCTGAAAGCTGGCGGTGCGTATCTTCCACTCGACTACCGATTACCACCGGAACGACTTCGGTACATGATGGAGGATGCAGCCGTCCGTGTGCTTCTGACACAGAGTGACCTCGAAGCGAACCTCCCCACCGACGGAGTGAAGGTGCTTCGACTTGATGATGATTGGCCTACGATTGCTCGACTTGAGCCAGTACCCAGCACCGAGACCAGTCCGGAAGACCTCGCGTACGTGATGTACACATCGGGATCAACCGGCCAACCGAAGGGCGTGATGGTCTCCCATCGCAACGTTGTCGGCTTCCTCTACTCGTATCGAGAGGTCGTTGGCCTCAAGGTGCGCCGAGTAAGTACAAACGTGATTGCATACTCGTTCGATACGTCGATCGACGAGATTTTCTCCACCATCTGTTTCGGTGGAACGCTGCATGTCGTGCCTTACGAGACCACACTCGATGGTCGCGGCCTGGCACACTATCTCCTCGGCCACGGCATCAACACGGCATATATCGTTCCCGACCTCCTGCCACCCATCGCCGAGACCTTCGAAAAGCACGGCGGGTGTGGAGATTTGTCCTGTCTGATCACAGGGCTGACCCCAAAGAAGCAGAGCATTCTGCAGCGGTTCCGCGATATCTCGCCCGCATTGAGGATTCTCAATGCCTACGGCCCAACGGAAGTTACCTACGGAGCTACCGCCTACGAGTTTGACTCCACGACAGACCCGGAGCGAGACGTACCCATTGGCAGACCGTTTCCCGACTATCAAATCTACATAGTGAACGATCTGCTTGAACCGGTGTCAATCGGCGTAACCGGTGAGATCCTAATTGGTGGTATCGGTGTCTCTCGGGGATACCTGAACCAACCCGATCTCACAGAGGAGCGGTTCATCCCGAACCCCTTCGTAAGGGAACCAGAAGACCGAGTGTTTAGGACGGGCGATCTAGGGCGGTACTTGGACGACGGAACCATCGAATTCCTTGGCAGGGGCGATCGTCAGATCAAGATCCGCGGCCATCGGATCGAGCTGCGGGAGATCGAGTTGGCGGTTGAGAACTGCCCAGATGTTGCTACATGCCATGCCGATACCGTCCATTTTGAAGAGGATGACGTACGGCTAGTTGCCTACGTCGTCTGCACGGGAGACAAACAGAACATTGAGACCACACTGCGCCAATACTTGCAGCAGCGTCTTCCAGGATACATGGTCCCAGCGGCATTTGTCTTCTTGGATGCGCTCCCTCTGCTCCCCTCCGGTAAGATCGATCGGCGAACTCTTCCTCTGCCCGAGTGGAGCCGCGGAGCATCAGCTATGCAGTTCGTTCCTCCTACAAGTGAGATCGAAAAGAAACTAGCACGGATCTGGGAAGAGGTTCTGAAGCTCGACCGCGTAGGCATCACAGACAACTTCTTCGAACTCGGTGGACATTCGCTCCTCGCCGTTCGTCTCATCAACCAAATCGAGGCGGTACTGAACGTGCGCATACCAATCCGGATTCTGTTTGCCCGCCCAACGATTAAAGCATTGAGTGAATATGTCATAGACAGGATTATTGCGGAAGATAAGGAGGCGCCAGGAACCAGCGAGATGCAGGGCAGCGATGATCCGGTGCGAGCACCGGAGGCGGATAATGAGTGAGTCAAGCCAACGAGAAAGGGCCGCAGAACTGACGGCGGCGGAGCGCGCTGCTCTTGGAAGCCGTCTCTTGGAGAAGAGATTGCAAACTCCCATCGAGTCAATTCCACGCCTGTCCCATGATCAATCTCCCCTTCCCCTCTCCTTTGCACAACAGCGCATGTGGTTCATGGAGCAGCTCACCCCGGGGACCGCTCTGTACAACGTACCGTGGGCAGTTCGCCTGACCGGTCCGCTCGACATAGCCGCGCTGCGTAGGTCTCTGGATGCTCTGGCCGAGCGATACTCCATCTTGAGGACCACTTACCACACCACAGCGGGAGTGCCCTATCAAGTGGTGAGCGAATCGACCTCGATTCCCTTCAACATGATCGACCTTCGGGGGGCCAGCAATACGGAAGCGAAACTGCAGCAACTGCTGAGTGAAGCAGCTCGGCGCCCCTTCGACCTAACTTCGGACTGTATGTTGCGAGCGACGTTCGTTCAGTTGGCAGACCTTGAGCACGTTCTCTTGCTCGTTGCTCATCACATATCGGTGGACGGCTGGTCTTGTAAGATTCTTAATCAAGAGCTGACGATCATCTATGAGAGCTTGCTTCGTGTACAGGAGCCCGCTCTTCCGAATCTCCCGATTCAGTATGCAGACTACGCCGCGTGGCAGCGTGACGATGCTCGCAACAAAGAATTGGATCATGAGCTTGAGTATTGGCGAACGAAACTTGAAGGGCTTTCTCCCACACTAGATCTCCCAACAAGCTCCTCGCAGCCAACTGACAACGCCTTTTCAGGCGGGCGGGTGCCCATCATGATCCCAGACGATACTGCAGCTCGAATCCGCGAAACCGCCAGCAAGCTCAACATCACGCCGTTCATGGTTCTGGCTTCAGCAGTCATGATCACGCTGTACCGGTACACAGGAGAAACGGACATCGCGATCGGAATCCCCATCGCGGGAAGAACCCGTCTTGAGACTGAGAGTCTCGTCGGGCTGTTCGTGAACACCCTCGTTCTCCGTGGCGATCTCTCCGGTCAACCCTCTTTTACCGAAGTCGTACGACGTGTAAAGGAGGTCTGCCTCGATGCGTACGACCACCAAGAGATGCCGTTCGAGCGGATCGTCGCCGATCTCGCTGCAGAGCGAAACGAGGATCGCTCCCCAGTCGTTCAAGTCATGCTGGCCTACTGGAATGTTCCTACTGAGCCACTGCAACTTGCCGGGATGGAGTCCATAGCAATCAAGGTTGGTACTGACACATCAAGGTTCGACTTATCCTTCAGCATCTGGGAGACGTCGGAGGGCCTTGCAGGAACGCTCGTCTACTCACTCCGACTCTTCAACAAGGACAGGATGCGTGATCTGGCGGCTCATTTCGTCCGCTTTCTGGAAGCTAGTGTCATGGAACCTAAGCTGGCCATTGGGACGCTGCCGATGCTCAGCGCGAGCGAGCGCAAGAGAATTGTTGTCGACTGGAACGCAGCCACAGCACCGGATCCTGAAGAGAGAACACTTCATGGCTTGTTCGAGCGTGCGGCAGCGGCGACGCCACAAGCCACTGCAGTGGTCTGTGGCGATGACAGCCTCACGTACGCTGATCTCAACGAGCGTGCGAACCATGTCGCCTATTACTTGCGCAAGCTGGGCGTACAAGCCGACGACCTTGTCGGGATTTCGATGCATCGGTCAACCGATCTAGTAGTTGGCCTGCTAGGAATCCTGAAAGCTGGTGCAGCGTATCTTCCCCTTGACCACAGGTTCCCGCCGGACCGACTTCGGTACATGATGGAGGACGCAGCCGTCAGTGTCCTGCTGACTCAGAGTGACCTCGAAGCGAACCTCCCCTCCGACGGGATCAAGGTGGTCCGACTTGATGACGATTGGCCCACCATCGCTCAGCTTGAGCCGGTTCCTAGCACTGAAACCAGTCCGGAAGACCTAGCGTATGTGATATACACCTCAGGATCGACCGGCCGACCGAAGGGCGTGATGGTCTCCCATCGCAACGTTGTCGGCTTCCTCAATGCCTTCCAGCAGGTTACAGATGTCGGCCCAAAACGCATTAGCACGAACGTCATTACCTACGTATTCGACGTCTCAGTAGAGGAGATCTTCTCCCCCCTCTGCTACGGGGGGACACTCCACATCGTACCCTACGAGACAACACTTGATGGTCGCACCCTCGCAAACTACATCCTAGACCACGGCATCACCACCGTGAACACTGTTCCTGACCTTCTCCCTTCCATTGCTGAGACCTTCGAGAAGCACGGCGGGTGTGGCGAATTAGCCTGTCTAATCACGGGACTCACGTCAATGAAGCAGGGGCTGCTTCAGCGTTTTCGAGACATATCATCCCCTCTGAGAATTATCAACGTCTACGGCCCAACGGAGACGACTTGCGCAGCGACAGCCTATGAGTTTGAATCCGCGACAGATCCGGATCGAGACGTTCCCATTGGCAGACCATTTCCCGACTATCAGATCTACATCGTGAACGGCATGCTTGAACCGGTGCCAATCGTCGTGACCGGTGAGATCCTCATCGGCGGTATCGGTGTCTCTCGCGGATACCTGAACCAACCCGACCTCACAGAGGAGCGGTTCATCCCCAACACATTCGGTCCCAGCGCAGCGGATCGACTCTACCGAACCGGGGACATAGGTAGATACCGTGAGGATGGGACGATCGAGTTTCTCGGCCGTGCAGACACGCAGGTAAAGATCCGTGGGTTCAGAATAGAGCTACGAGAGATCGAGCTTGCAATCGAGAAACATCCGCTAGTTAAGTCATGTCACGCGAGCACCAGCACCCTCGCGGAGGATGACGTACGGCTGGTTGCCTATGTCGTCTGCACGGGTGAGCAGCGATACGACGCGCCTGCGCTTCGTCAACACCTGCTGCAGAACCTGCCAGAATACATGATCCCTTCAGCATTCATGTTCTTGGACCACTTCCCTCTGCTTCCATCCGGCAAGATCGCTGCACAAGCTCTTCCACAACCCGAGTGGAGCCGCGGACCATCAGCTGAACGCTTCGTTTCCCCCACAACTGTGACCGAGAAGAAACTGGCACGGATCTGGGAAGAGGTTCTGAAGCTCGACCGCGTAGGCATCACAGACAACTTCTTCGAACTCGGTGGACATTCGCTCCTCGCCGTTCGTCTCATTAACCAAATCGAGAACCTGATTGAAGTCAGGCTCTCGGTAGCACAATTCTTCGAGAATCCCACGATCGGCGCACTCGCTTCTCTGATCCGGGCTCGCTGCCACACCGAAGAGAAGCCGTACGTTCTCCACGTGCAGACTCAAGGCAAACGACGTCCGTTCTTCTGCATGGCGGATGTGGAGTATATGTTTGCCCTGGCAAAGGCTCTAGGAGCCGAGCAGCCATTCTATGGGATGCGCATCCCAGGACTGGGGCAAGAGGAGATCCCACTCGATACGATTGAGGCGACGGCGTCCTACTGTGTTCGCGCCATCGAAAGGATCGATCCCAAGGGTCCCTACTTGATCGGTGGACATTGTTTCGGAGGAATCGTCGCGTTCGAGGTGGCCCAGCAGCTAACAAGAAAAGGCAAAGTCGTCGACTTGCTTGTTATGTTTGATCCCGACTCTCTTACCGAGCGAAGAAGGAGGAAGCTCGTTAGCTTCTGGATGTACCGTCTTTGGTACGACATCAAGCGTCGCCGTGTCATGGAGGCAATTCGGAACCGCTTGGGGTCTCTGGCTAGAATTCTGGCCAGCCTCTGGAAGCGCGGCCAATATCTGAAGCTGAAGCGATACGATGATGCCCGATCGAGGGCGCGCGCGCAGTATGAGGTTTCTCCCTACTCAGGTCGTGTTCTGTTCATTTACTCAAGTGAACGCGCAGCTCCCCCATCGGCGTACAAGGAGTCCATGCATCAAACGAATCCCTGGTTGAATGCTGCAAGAGGAGACGTCCGAAGACTTTCCATCGAAGGAACACATGCCGGCATCTTCCAGGAGCCGGGTCTTCGTCAATTAGTCGAAGAGCTGAGATCAGAGTTCGGTGCAAGTGAGCTCGCTCAAGGCGCGAAGTGAACGTGAGCAACCGGACTGATCTTGATGGCGTACATGTCTGGCAAGCGCATCTGAGTACTGTGCCACTGGAATTCCAAGACATTGCATCGTTTGTTCCCAAGGACGAGCTGGCGCGAGCCAGATTGATGCGGATTCCATCGGTCAGAGACAGATACACGATCTCTAGGATCTTCCTCCGTTCAACGCTCTCGTTCTACTTGGGAATAGATGCGACAGATATCGTTTTCGAGCTGTCCCAGTTCGGAAAACCCTACATCGCCAAGTCCGATCTTGAGTTCAACCTCACCCACTCAGCGAACCTGGCCCTGCTTGCTATCGCAAGCAAGCGAAGAGCTGGAATTGACGTAGAACGCGTATCTACTGATCCGCCCGTCTTGGACATCGCCAGACGCTTCTTCAGCACTGACGAATACGCGGCCTCCGAAGCACTTCCCTCGGATCTCCTACTTTCCGCTTTCTATGCTACATGGACGAGGAAGGAGGCCTTTCTCAAGGGTGTCGGACTCGGCATTGCCAGGCATCTGGCACAATGCGCCGTATCAGTATCTCCTCGTGAGCCCGCAGCAGTTCTTCGCGTAGATTGGGACTCTTCTCTCGCTGGTCGGTGGGATTTGTGTGATCTGGACGTCGATGAAGGGTACTTCAGCTGTTTAGCTGTAGAAGGACATCAGGTTCCTATCCGTTGCTTCTCCTGGCCGATTCACTCTCACCTTGCAAACATGTAACCCGGATGCCACGACGAATTTCTGTCAATTGATACCTGAATCCGTGGACTAACTGGGGGCAGGGATTGCCTTTAATGCAGTCAGGGTATTAGACTTCGTGGCGTGGACAGTCAAGTAACTTGTTCACTCGGGAGGTGCATGGCGGATGCCCTTTGAGATCGTACAGGGGGAGGAACTACTCTCCAGTCATTCAGGCCTGCCCTGTGAAACCATGTTTCCATGGGGGGGCTTGCTCTAGTAGGAGAGATACTGGACACGATTGGACTTTCTAAGCGTTTGGACAAGGTGGAACTTAAAGATCATCCCTTTCCCGAGATCGGTCACGGGGATGTGGCTAAAGCGATGATCGGTGTAATCTGTGTGGGTAAGCCAGACTTTGATGCCATCGAGCCGTTCCGTGATGATCCGTTGTTTTCTACGGCATTGGGGCTTGACGTAGTACCGGCCAGTCCAACGTTGAGGCAACGATTGGACAGCATCAACGGAGCGTTCGATGACATCCTGTTGGAAGAGTCACCCAAGATGGTGAGGCGGTTTGCTGCAGTGCTTACGCCCAGTGAAGGAGAACTGGTCCCGATCGATATCGATGTCAGTCCGTTTGACAACTCTGACACGAAGAAGGAGGGGGGATTGCTGAACCGCTACGGATTGTGTACCGGGTGACCAAGCGCACAGTGGAGGCGGATGGGCAGGTGTTGTTGCTTCCCAAGGTAGAGGTAGAGAGCTATTGGACATCGTTGGATGTAGGAGTAACCAGGGTGATCGAACTGTACCACGCGCATGGGACGAGTGAGCAGTTCCACAGTGAGTTGAAGACCGATCTTGATCTGGAGACATTACCGTCGGGGAAGTTCCAGACAAACGAGCTGGTGTTGCTGTTGGGGATGGTGGCCTACAACGTGTTGCGATTGATTGGGCAGGAGAGCTTGAGAGGAAATGATCTACCAATTCGTAAGAAGGTGAGTCGTCGTCGGGTACGCAGTGTGATGCAAGATATGATCTACCTTGCGTGTCGGGTGATGAGGCATGCACGACAAGTGACGTTATCGTTTGGCAAGCACAGTCCATGGTATGACACCTGGCGGAGGGTATACCTGCAGCTAATGACAATCTGATGCGGGTAGACGGAAGTGAACAGAGAGGGAAGAGAAGCAGAAAGAACCCTGACAGGGAAGGTGTTGCACAAAGAGAGAGAAAATAGGCGACAAAGCGTATTTAACGTCAATTGCAACTACTTGTTGTCCCTTGTTGAGGCGAGAGGTCTGGAAAGCGGTGACATATCGGAGGCAAGATGACTGAATTGTCTTCCTAACAGGCGACCCCTTCATGTCTCCACGGATTCAGGTCATTCCTTCTACGTTCAGCGCCCTATTCTAGGCTCGCTATTGTGCTGGATGATCAGGAAGCAGTACCATACTCCATAAACCTGAATGCCGCCGCTGAAGGTTGACCATACTCGCTAAGAAGGAGCCACTCTATGAAGCCAGTGCAGATCGAAGACCTATTGTCCTATCGTTTTCTGTCCTCCGTGCAGATCGATCCCCAGGCCCGGCATGCGGCGTTTCGCGTGCGCCAAGCAACGAAGGAAGGGGACGACTATCGCTCGGATATCTATCTCGTCGAGCTCGACTCGCGCCGCACCCGCCGTTTGACGACAGCCGGAACGGATGGCCCATTTATTTGGAACACGGATGGCTCGGCAATCCTATTCTTGTCTAAGAGAGAAGAGAGCGTGGAGGAGGGCGTGGAAGAAAGCTTTCTCTACCAAATCACGCTTGATGGGGGAGAGGCGGAAAAAGTGGTTACTATTCCCTATCATGTGGAGGCGATCGAGTTGATCGCTGAGAAGGCTCTTCTGTTCACCGCGCGTATCCCCCTCACCACGGATGAGGACAAGAACGCAGCGGACTACGAAATCCTGGATGAGATCCCGTTCTGGCAGAACGAAAAGGGGTTCACCAACCAGCGGCGTGTACACTTGTTCTCCCTCGACCTAGCAACCGGCACGGAGAAGGATCTCACCGAGGATCAGCTTGAGGTGCAGGCGTTTGATGCAAGCGGTGACCAGGTAGCGTTCGTCGCCCGCCGGTTCCCCGGTAAGGCGCCGATCACCGATGAGCTATGGATCTACAATCTCGCCACGGGAGAGCCACGCTGCCTATCACGTAACACTTACGCCCTGGGAGAGGTGCGTTTCCTC
>Ga0307990_1002566_pt1 | contig 14450 bp, 16 predicted proteins | sample EllFjometagen129_FD_203168 | JGI IMG/M metagenome (GOLD analysis project Ga0307990, IMG submission 203168) | Marine microbial communities from Ellis Fjord, Antarctic Ocean - #129 | ecosystem: Environmental > Aquatic > Marine > Unclassified | place: Southern Ocean | collected 2014-10-08
AAAATGAATAGTGAAAATTTGAGGCTGTCATGAATATTGTAATTGTTATCATTTTATTGTTCGGGCTTTTATTTTTTACCGGTGGCTCAGTAGGCATCATTCGTTTTCCGGATTTTTATTCACGCCTGCATCCGGCCGGCAAGCTCGATACCATGGGGCTCCTGATGACCATGGGTGCCATGGCGCTATATAATCTTAACGGATTTTCCATGATGGCGCTGCTCACCAGCCTGAAAATCATGCTGATTGTTGTGTTTGTTTTTATCACCAGTCCTACGGCCACCCATGCGATTGTAGATGCCGGTTTCCGTGCCGGACTGACGCCATGGACAAAACAAGAAAAAAATAAGGACGGGCCATGATCTGGTACATCGAACTGGTGATCACGATAATGGTGGTCATCTGCGGAATTGCAGCGATAACCGTCAGAGATCTTTTGGGGGCGGCCATTTTATTCGGGGCCTACAGTTTCATGATGTGCCTGCTATGGGCCATCATGGGGGCGGTGGACGTGGCTTTTACCGAGGCTTCCGTAGGTGCAGGGGTCAGTACGGTGTTATTTGTAGCGGCGGTTTTCCGGACATCCAGGAGGACCAAGGATTGAAAGTTGTCGGCTTAATCATTATTTTATTATGCGGCGGCCTGCTGGCATACGCTACGACCGATTTTCCCAACTGGGGTGATCCTACCTCCCCGGCCGCCATGCATGTATCGGCTTATTATATTGAAAACGCGGTGACAGATACATCCGTTCCCAATATTGTCACTGCCATACTGGCCGATTATCGCGGATATGACACCATGTTCGAAACGGCGGTCATTTTTTCGGCAGCGATTGCCTGCTTTTTGCTACTACGAATTTTTACACCCAAATCTTCCCAGTCAAGACTATACCGTCATATTGCCACCGGCATTACGCTTAGAATCGAACCGGGTGGAAAGCTGCCGGAAAAATCGGACACATTTGAGAGAATAGATTCCTCCTGGGTTCCCCACGATCTGATCATCAAAACAGCCTGCCGCCTGTTTATTCCTTTTATTCAAATCTTCGGGCTGTATGTCATTGCACATGGCCACCACAGTCCGGGCGGCGGATTTCAAGGAGGGGTAATCCTGGGCGCTTCTATTCTTCTTTTTGCCGTTTCCAATGACCTGCGGTCAACCATTTCGCGCATGGGCGAAAAATTGACCGCATTTTTATGCTCCGCCGGTGTATTTGTCTATGCCGGAACCGGGACGCTCTGCATGTTACTGGGCGCCAATTTTCTGGACTATGGCGCCCTTGCCTCTCTGTTGGGTGTCGATCCGGTTTTGGCACGTTCTCACGGTATCCTTATGGTTGAAATCGGTGTGGGAATGACGGTGATGGCGGTGATGGTATCCCTTTATTATATCCTTTCCTCCGACGGCAAACTTAATGAAGGACTTTAATCGTGCATGATCTGATTTTAACCATTATATCAAAATATAATTACTGGATCTATATTGTGCTGCTGATGATCGGCCTCTATGCCATGATGGTTAAAAAAAATCTGGTAAAAAAGATCATCGGCATGAATATCCTCCAGACCGCCATTATCCTGTTTTATATTTCCATCGGGGCTAAAAAAGACGGCACGCTTCCGATACTTTTACACACACACCATACCGGGCACCACCTGGTAAGGGCTGCCGATTATATCAACCCGCTGCCCCATGTGCTGATGCTCACCGCCATTGTTGTTTCCGTAGCCACCTTAGGGGTAGCCCTGGCCCTGGCCATAAAGGTTTACCATCAGCACGGCACATTGGATGAAGATGAAATCCATGCCAGGATAAGAAAATGAACCAACATTTTCCTGCACTGATCATTATTGTACCGCTTCTGGCGGCTTTTTTTATTTTCGCAATCAGCTGGATAAATCGTAAGCTGTGCTTTCCAATAGCCGTTCTGGCCCTGGCCATATCGTTTTTATCAGCGATAGCATTACTCGGTATGGTGCTAAAAAATGGCCCTGTCGAATACCGAATGGGCGGATGGCCTCCACCCTGGGGCATTTCCTATTATGTGGACTATCTAAGCGCCCTGGTGCTGGTTGTCGTTTGCACTGTTGCCTTGATTAACCTGATTGCATGCCGCCAAAGCGTTTCGCGGGAATTTGCCGACAAAATCGGCCCGTTTTTTACTCTTTATGTGCTGTTTGTAACCGGCTTGATCGGAATGGTAATAACAGGGGATGCATTTAACCTCTATGTCCTGTTGGAGATCGCATCTCTGACCGGTTATGCCCTGATCGGCATGGGAAAGGGAGATGCAGCCCTGTTTGGATTGAATTATATTTTTATGGGCACGGTCGGCGCCAGTTTTTACCTGCTCGGCATCGGTTATCTGTATCTGATTACAGGATCACTGAATATAGCAGATATCGCTTCTATCCTCCCGGGCATATATGGTTCAAAGGTTGTGCTGGTGGCGTTTATTTTCTGCATCACCGGGCTTTTTCTGAAAATGGCTTTTTTCCCTTTACACGGATGGTTGCCCAATGCCTATACGAATGCACCCTCGGCGGCCATCAGTCTGATTGCGCCCCTGACAACCAAGGTGATGATTTATGTCATGATCCGTATCGTCCTGTATCTTTTTACACCTTCTTTTTCCTTTGAAGCGTTGCATGTCGCCAGTGTCTTTGTATGGCTGTCCGCTGTTGCAATTGTCATGGGATCTTTGCTGGCCCTGGGTCAGAAAAGCCTGAAAAGAATGCTGGCCTACATCATCGTCGCCGAAGTCGGTTATATGGCGGGGGGCCTCTGGCTGGGCAACACGGAAAGTATTACCGGCGCCATCCTTCATCTGGTCAACGATGCGGCCATGACCCTTTGCGTATTTCTTGCGGCGGGAACGCTGATGTTTAAAATAAAACCATCTCTTACAGGTGAATTGCAGTTGGATGATCTGGCCGGAAGTTTTACAAAAATGCCTTACACCATGGCCGCTTTTATCATGGGGGCACTTTCCATTATCGGCGTTCCACCCTTCTGCGGTTTTTTCAGCAAATGGTATCTTCTTTCCGGTGCCGTCACGGCCGGTCATTACGAATTTCTGGCAGCGCTCCTGTTCAGCAGCCTGGTGAATGTGGTTCTTTTTTTCAGAATCATTGAAATCGGTTATTATGAAAAACCGGATCACCGGGCAGACGCCGGGCATTTAATTGCGCGCATGGATGAGGCACCACTGGAAATGCTGATTCCGCTTTTACTGGTTGCGGCCGGGCTGCTTGCCATGGGCTTCTACACCGACGATATTGTCACGCATGTAATTCGGTTTGCCATACCGGCGGGGATTGTATGATATGGAAATAATTACCTCCATAAAACCGTTTCTGGCGGTTCTGGTATCCAGCCTGGCGGTTTTGGGAATTATTGCCAGCAAACGGCCGAATATCAGGGAAACCTGGACCCTTGGCGCGGCTGTTTTGAAGTTGTTCATTGTGGCCTCCATGCTGCCGGCTGTTTTAAGGGGAACCGAGATTGAATATACGCTGGTGCGGGTTCTGCCCGGGGTCGCCATCCGTTTCAGGGTGGATGCATTTGGCATGCTGTTCGCCCTGGTGGCATCTTCGCTGTGGATCATCACATCAGTCTATTCCATCGGGTATATGCGCAGCCTGAAAGAGCGCAGCCAGACACGGTATTTCTGTTTTTTCGCCCTCTCTCTTTCGGCAACCATCGGGGTGGCCTTTTCAGCCAATCTGTTGACCCTTTATCTGTTCTACGAAATGCTGTCATTTGCCACCTATCCTCTGGTCACCCACCATCAGGATGCCCAGGCCAGAAGTTCGGGCCGTAAATATCTGTTGTATATCGTAGGATCTTCCATCGGCCTGGTGCTGCCGGCCATGGTGATTACCTATCATTTGGCCGGCACACTTGCGTTTAGCAGTGACGGCATCATGACCCAGGCGGCTTCGCCGACCCTGCTGACAATCCTTTTCTTTCTGTTTTTATTCGGTTTTGCCAAAGCAGCCGTGATGCCCATGCATTCATGGCTGCCGGCGGCCATGGTGGCACCCACCCCGGTCAGTGCCCTGCTGCATGCGGTGGCCGTGGTCAAAGTCGGGGTGTTCTCTGTGGTCCGGGTCATTACCGGGGTGTTTGGCATCCATCATTTCGGGGAGTTGCACCTGGGCCCGATTGTCTGTTTTATTGCTTCTGTCACCATTATTATTGCATCGCTTATCGCGCTTTCTCAGGACGGCCTCAAGCGCCGCCTGGCCTTTTCCACCATCGGTCAGCTCTCTTACATCATACTGGGGGTGGCCCTGCTGGCCCCTTCGGGGATCACTGGCGGCATGCTGCATATTGCCATGCATGCATTCGGCAAGATCACCCTGTTTTTTTGTGCCGGAGCCATTTTTGTTGCCACCGGCCGGAAAAACATCAGCGAAATGGCGGGCATCGGTAAAAAAATGCCGATTACCATGGCCGCTTTTTTCATCGGCAGTCTCAGTGTCATCGGCCTGCCGCCCTGCGGCGGATTCATCAGTAAATGGTATCTTGTTTTGGGAACCCTTGAGGCGAATCAAATCCCGATGCTGATTGTCCTTTTAACCAGTTCTCTGTTAAATGCCGCTTATTTCCTGCCAATCGCTTACAAGGCTTTTTTCTGCAGCCCGGAGCAATCTTTGTTCGAAAACAAGGTTGAAGAAGCGCCATTGTGGTGCCTGGTGCCCTTATCATTTACAGCGATTGCATCCATTGCGCTGTTTTTCTTTCCACAGCCCTTTCTTTCTTTAGCCCGGATAGCGGTTCAAAACTTGACCGGGGGACCCTGAAATGAATAATGAAAAACAAGAAAAATCCGAAAAAATGGTACTCAGTCATAAGCCGGTACAAGGGTACCCACTTGTGTTCGTCATTGCGGTGACCGTGGCGGTCGCCTACCTGGGGTATGTTTTTATCACCTCGTTATTAAAGTAAGGAGAATTTAGAAATCAAATTGAATAGTGAGAGCAGTGAAAACTTTGGGTATCGCTCCGCTCTATCTTTTTATATTTAAAATCGATAGGATAGTTAATTATTTGATTTTCATTATTCAATTATACAAACCACTTCATACTCTTTTTAAATAAAAAAAAGCAAAATCAAGTGACTAAAATGAAAAAAGAATTAACAATTTTCGATAAACCTAAGAATGTCAAGAAACTCCTTTTTGTTTTCTATGCCGCCTTGGCTGCTTTACTGATTGCTGATTTTTTCATTCCCAAACATGCTGATTTCCCATGGGAAGCGCAAACTAATTTTTTTGCAGTTTACGGTTTTATATCTTACGTAGGCCTGATTTATGTTTCAAAACTCTTAAGGCCTTTTTTGAAAAAAAAAGAAAATTACTACGAAGATAACTAACATCCAGGTCGAAAAAGTACGTTTTTATAATATTTTGAGGTTAATATGATTCCAACGATGCTCCCAACAGGAATTGCTCCCCCACTGATTTTTATTATCGGCGCTCTATTGATCCCGTTTTTAAAAGGGCGCCTCAAATCAGCGGTCATGCTGTCAATTCCGGTACTGACATTTATCATCCTGGTCCATATTCCTGAAGGAAAACACTGGGTATTTTCAATTCTTGATTACGACCTCATCCTGGGGAGGGTGGACCGCTTGAGCCGTATCTTTGGCTATATTTTCACCATTATTGCCTTTATTTCCATCATCTTCGCCTTAAAGGTCGATGACAACGTTCAGCATGTCTCCGGGCTGATTTATGCCGGTGCGACACTCGGGGTCACTTTGGCGGGAGATTTTTTTTCACTGTATATTTTCTGGGAAATCATGGCGGTGGCCTCTACCTTCCTGATATTGGCCCGCAAAACAGAAAAATCGCATACTGCGGCCTTTCGATACATACTGGTGCACCTTTTTGGCGGTCTTTTGCTTTTAGCCGGCATTATTCTCTATTATCAACAGTGCGGTACCCTTGAATTCGACTATATCGGTCTGGAGGGCATTGCGTCCTACCTGATCTTTGCGGGGATCGCTTTAAATGCGGCCATTCCACCGCTCCATCCCTGGCTGAAGGATGCGTATCCGGAAGCGACGGTTACAGGGGCCGTATTTTTAAGCGCCTTTACGACCAAAAGCGCTGTCTATGTTATGGCCAGGACATTTCCGGGCGCAGAACTGCTCATCTATCTGGGTGCCATGATGACGGCCCTGCCGATATTTTATGCCGTGCTGGAAAACGATATCAGACGGGTACTGTCATACAGCCTGATGAACCAGGTCGGATTTATGATGTGTGGAATCGGAATCGGAACACAGCTTGCGATTAACGGTACGGTTTCCCACGCCTTTTGTCATATCCTCTACAAGGCCCTGCTTTTCATGGCGGCAGGATCCGTACTGCATATGACCGGTAAAATCAGATGCACCGATTTAGGGGGCTTGTACAAGACCATGCCCTTGACCTGTATTTTTTGCATGGTCGGTTCCGCATCCATATCAGCTTTTCCGTTTTTCAGCGGATTTATCAGTAAATCAATGATCGTGAGTGCTGCGGCCCATGATAAACTGACCCTCATATGGCTCATCCTCCAGTTCGCTTCCGCCGGAGTAGTGGACCATGCCGGAATCAAAGTTCCTTACTTCATGTTTTTCGGTCACGATTCAGGTATACGGACCAAAGAGCCGCCCCTCAACATGCTCATTGCCATGGGCATCACCGCCTGTTTTTGTATCTTTATTGGAATCTTTCCCAAACCTTTATACAACATCCTGCCCTTTCCGGTGGATTACGTGCCCTACACCACTGCCCATGTGGTGGGCCAGTTGCAGTTGCTGATGTTCGGGGCCCTTGCATTTTGCCTGCTCATTTTGTCAGGCAACTATCCATCGGAAATAAGGGCCATCAACCTGGACACAGACTGGTTCTACCGCAAAGGTTCCAGGCTCATCTACGTTCTTGCAGACCAGGGCCTGAACGGCATCAACAGAATATGCGATAATTTGTTTGCCCGCAATTTATCCGGCCTGCTCGGCAGATTTTCCCGAAAAGCATCGACAATGATGATGCTTGGCTTTCTGGCACCGGTTAAATTTTTTACCCGGGACCACAAATTTTCCCCAAGCCATATGGAAAAGCACCTGGAAGCCATATTTGAAAGCGGTACCGTGCCTCTCGGGTTCAGCGTGGCCCTGGCAGCCATCTTCCTGACCGGCGTCATGATCGTATTGTACTAAAAAACCCGGCGGCAGGGTCTAAGTTACCCGGCTTTGCTATAAACGAACTTGAGCCGCACCTGATGTTTATAAAAAATACTTGTGCGGCAGCTCAAAAAAAATTACAGATGAGGCAACCGATGGTTTCATTGGAGGAACTAAAACAGATCGTGTTGATGGAGCATCTGACCGATGCCATGCTTGAAAGTTTACGCCCGCATATCGATATTCTTCATTTTGTTAAAGAAGAGGTGATATTCAAGGAGGGGGATAAGGCAAACCGGCTCTACCTGCTGAAAAAGGGTAAAGTCCTGCTAGAAAAAAAAATGTCGGAAAAAACCACCCTCTATTTCGGTTCCATCAAGGAAGGGTATTCCTTTGGCTGGTCAGCCATGCTCGATGGCGGGCCGTACACATCTCGTGCCATCTGTGCCGAACCCTGTGCGGTCTTTTCCCTAAGACGGAAAACAATCATTGATCTGATGGACAAAGATCACCATCTGGGCTATATATTCACTCAGCGAATCCTGCGCGTGATGAAACAGCGTTTGGATCATCGTACAGATCAATTTTTGCGATCCATTGTGAACCAGCCCGACCTGCAGAATCTTTTTTAAAACCCAAAGTGCCTGTGGATTTCCCGCCCCGGTGGGTGCATTTTGCTCTCCAGCTATAGTAACGGGTTCTGACCCCACCGTTTTGCATGGTTTCGGAGACAAGCCAAGATGGGTTGCTGGGCGCCATCAACGAGGCCTCCACCGGCAATGGTTATAAATTTCCGAAAGATAAAAATTAATAATAAAAACAGTGGGTTGAAAATGAAAACGTTCGATTTTCCCGATAATCTGGATTCCCTGTGGCTGAACGGACGACTGGCAACCATGAGCGGCAAGGCTCTCTACGGAATGATTGAGGGCGCGGCCCTGGCCGTGAAGGACGGCCGTATCGTCTGGCTGGGCCCGCAGGAGAAACTCCCTACCGGCGCAGCCGCCCGCGCGCAATCCGTGCATCATCTGAAAAATGCATTGGTCACACCGGGCCTGGTCGATTGCCACACCCACCTGGTGCATGCGGGCAGCCGCGCCCATGAATTTGAGATGCGGCTGATGGGCGCGACCTACGAAGAGATCGCCCAGGCCGGCGGCGGTATCCTGAACACGGTAACGGCCGTGCGAGAAATCACGGAAAATGCGCTCTATAACCAGAGTCGCCCCCGACTCATGGCCATGCAGGCAGAAGGCGTAACCACTGTGGAGATCAAATCCGGCTACGGTCTGGACACGGCCGGTGAACTGAAAATGCTCCGGGTCGCCCGCCGACTGAGCCATGACCTTCCGGTCACCGTATGCCCGACGTTTCTGGGAGCCCATGCCCTGCCGCCCGAATTCAGCGGGCAATCTGATGCCTACATCGATCTTGTTGTTAATGAAATGCTGCCCGCCGTAGCAGCAGACGAACTTGCCGTGGCAACGGATGTTTTCTGCGAACGTATCGCCTTTTCACTGGAACAGACCGAAAGGGTATTTGCCGCAGCCATCAAACACGGGCTTCGGATTAAACTGCACGCTGAACAGCTCAGCGACCAAAAGGGGGCCATTCTGGCTGCCCGGTACGGTGCCTTGAGTGTGGACCATCTCGAGTACATCGGCAAGGACGGGGTGGCCGCACTGGCTGCTTCAGACACTGTAGCGGTCCTGCTGCCCGGGGCCTTCTTTTTTCTTAACGAAACGCAAAAACCACCGGTGAATCTTTTCCGTCGCAAAAAGATACCCCTGGCCGTAGCCACCGACTGCAATCCCGGCTCCAGCCCCACCACCTCACCGCTTTTAATGATGAACATGGCCTGCGTCCAGTTTGGTCTCACGCCGGCGGAGGCCCTGGCTGGTTTCACAATAAATGGTGCCCGGGCCCTGGGGCTGCAGGACCAGGTAGGTACGCTGGAAATCGGTAAAAAAGCCGACTTTGCCGTCTGGGATGTCACCGAGCCGGCCGAGCTGGCATACAAAATGGGTGGCAATCCGTGCAAATTCACTGTTAAAGGAGGGGAAAAAATCGATTCCGACAATTGAGATACAGAGCATATCGGTTCGTTTTCAAAAAAAAAGTGTCTGGCAGAATTTCTCCATGCAGGTCACTCCGGGGGAAAAAGTTGTGCTTGACGGCAGATCCGGGATTGGGAAATCAACCATTTTACGATGCCTTATGGGTTTTGTGGCACCAGAATCAGGGAGCATCCGGATCAATGGGCAGACCCTGACGCCCCATTCAATCTGGACCCTGCGTACCCTGATGGCTTATGTCCCGCAGGAAGTAGACCTTGGCTCCGGCCCGCTTCGCCAGTGGATTAAAGCGCCATTTGCCTTCAAAATAAACAGCAACAACCGAAAAAATCTGAACCGACTGCCAGAACTGTTTGACCGCTTTCTTCTTTCGACAACGCTTCTCGACAGTGATGTAAACAAGCTTTCCGGTGGTGAAAAACAACGGGTGGCGATTATTTCCGCTATTCTGCTGAACCGGAAGATTTTTCTTCTGGACGAGCCCACATCGGCCATGGACCGCTTTGCTGCAAAAGCAGTGCTGGGTTTTCTCCGGTCCCTCCCCGACAGCACCATCCTGGCCATATCCCATGACCGGGCTGTTCTGGATATTGCAGACCGGATTGTCAACCTTTAATGAAAAGGGTGTAAGATGGGTATTGTAGATATCGGTATCAAAACACTGGCAGCCTATTATCTCCTTCTCATTTTCCCGCTGGCAATCATGCTGTGGTTTAAGGTTCCCATCATCGGCAGGACCTTGATTGCAGTGGTCAGGATGACCCTTCAACTGCTCTTTGTAGGTTTTTATCTGCAGGTTGTCTTTCAGCTTAACAACCCGTGGCTCAATATTCTATGGCTGGTGGTGATGGTGACCGTGGCTGATTTTTCGATTGCCAGGGGCTGTGACCTGAAACCGGGGAAGTTCGTATTCCCGCTTTTTGCCGCACTTGCCGCCGGAACAGCCATCCCATTGCTTGCCTTTATGGGACCCCTTCTTCATCGGCCCAATCTTATGGACGCCCAGTACGTGATTCCCATCGGCGGCATGATTCTGGGCAACTGCCTGCGGGCCGATATTATCGGCATCAAAAATTTTTATGATGCCATCGAAAAAAATGAAAAAGTATTTCTACACACCCTGTCCCAGGGTGCCCGTCTGCACGAAGCTATTCGACCGTATCTAAGGGACGCGTACCATTCCGCGCTGCTGCCCACCGTAGCCACCATGGGAACCATCGGTCTTGTTGCCCTGCCGGGGATGATGACCGGTGTAATCCTTGGCGGGGCCGAACCCATGACCGCCATCAAATACCAGATCGCCATTATGATCGCAATTTTTTCAGGCACCGCCATCACCGTTATGCTGGCGGTGCTGATGACCATTAAAAGCAGCTTTACCCCCTTTGGAACCCTCAATCCCCATGCCTTCAGAGGCCATTCTTGACCTGGAAAGCCCGATTTGCCTATAGATTGTTGATTGAAAAAATAAAAAACCACTGGATTTATGTTTTAATTTGGTAAACAATAATTTGAAATACACAACGTTACTAAATTTAAAAAAAGTTAAAAAACAAAGGGAAAAGGGCAAATGAACCATGACGTGTGTGCAGGATTTGAAGCGGCCGGGATGGCCGCCGGAATTAAAAAAAACGGTAAAAAGGATTTTGGCATCTTATTTTCCAGAATGCCGGCAAGAGCTGCAGCCGTGTTTACCCGCAACCGGGTACAGGCGGCCCCGGTTTTGCTTGACCGGGAAAAAATAAAAAGCGGACGCTGCCGGGCAATCGTCGTCAACAGCGGGTGTGCCAACTGCTGCACGGGCGATCAGGGGTTGGCGGATGCAAGGGCCATGGCAAAATTTGCGGCAGCAGAACTGGGCATTGATGAAAATCTGGTGCTGGTGGCATCCACCGGGGTGATCGGTGAACCGTTGCCGATAAAAAAAATTCAGGGAGCGGTTCCGGAGCTGGTTGCAAAATTGACCGCTGAAGGAATACCGGATCTGGCCGAGGCGATCATGACCACCGATAAAGTGCCCAAGGTGGTTACCCGCAGCGGGGAGGTGAACGGGAATGCCTTTACGATCACGGGGGTGGCCAAAGGTGCGGGAATGATCCGGCCGGACATGGCCACCATGCTCTGTTTTGTGGCCACGGATGCGGATATTGCCGCGGACAGGCTCCAAAGTGCCCTGACAGCCGGAGTGGACCGGTCGTTGAACCGGATTACCATCGATGGTGATACCAGCACCAATGATACGGTGATCCTCCTGTCCAATGGTATGTCCAGGGTTAAAATCAGCGACGCCGGCCGGCTGGAAACATTTCAGCAGGTTTTAGACCAAGTCCTGATGGTGCTGGCCAGGGCCCTGGTCAAAGATGGCGAGGGTGTTACCAAACTGGTGGAGATAAACGTCACGGGTGCCATATCGGATAAAGACGCCCGGCGGATTGCCGATACCGTGGCCCATTCCAATCTGCTCAAAACAGCGTTTTTCGGCGAAGATGCCAACTGGGGAAGGATTCTTGCGGCTGCCGGCCGGGCCGGCGTACCCATGGAAATCAATCAAATCGATGTTTTTTTTGATGATATTCAGATGGTCAAAAACGGCATGGGTTGCGGTAATGCCGCCGAAGCCGGGGCCGCTGCCGTAATGAAGAAAGATGAGTTCTGTATTGCAATGGATTTAAAAACAGGCATGGGCAGCGCGTCCGTGCTGACCTGTGATTTTTCCATCGATTATGTCAAGATTAACGCCAATTACAGAAGCTAAGGACGTTAGCCCTCATGGAAAAGGACTAAATCTGTCATGGGTCTTGTCAGACTGCAAAAATTTCTTTCCGCGGCCGGGGTATGCTCCCGGCGGCAGGGAGAAAAATATATCACAGACGGCCTGGTGGCGGTGAACGGCAGAATTGTTACCGCGCTTGGCACCCGGGTTGAACCGGGAATCGACACCGTGAAATTCAAGGGGCGGTTGATAAAAGCCGGGCAGGACCTGGTCTATATTGCCCTTAATAAACCCAGAGGATATGTCACAACCTGTGATCAGCCCGGGGCCCGAATCGTTATGGATCTGGTGGATATTTCCCAGCGGGTCTACCCCGTGGGACGGCTGGACAAGGACTCTACCGGATTGCTGCTGCTCACCAATGATGGCAGGCTGCACCATACATTATCACATCCTTCGTTTGATCATGAAAAAGAATATGAGGTACAGGTAAAATCGCCCATCAGCGACCAGGCCCTTGAAAAAATGTCCCGGGGCCTGTCCATGATGGGAACCCGCACCCGGGAGGCTAAAATTACCAGAATTTCAAGACAGCGGTTTTGCATCGTTCTCAAGGAGGGAAAAAACCGGCAGATTCGGCGAATGGTCGGGAAAATAGGAAATCAGGTCAGCGCTCTCAAACGCATCAAAATAGCAGGTATCCGCCTGGGCAATCTTGAACCGGGGGCCTGGCGATTTTTGAGTACCAAGGAACGGGGCCGTCTGTTAAAGCTGCTGGCGTCGTAGAAATCTCCATATACTGCGTTTTAGTGGTCAACCAGAGACGCGACATACTATATGTATGCCTTTGTCCCTGATTGCCCACTACCCATATCTATTCAATTTAACGCCGGGTTGTCCGGCAGCATTGTGCCGTATTTTGCAAAATTATTGTAAAGTTCAAAACAACGGGTCAGGTCATGGGGAATATGGCCGCCCCCGGATTCCCGGATATAGCGCCTCAGATAATCACGGTACATGGGATGGGCGCACTTTTCAATGATGGTACGGGCCCGGACCATGGGCCCCAGGCCGCGCAGGTCTGCCAGGCCCTGTTCGGTGACAAGCACCTGGACCGAATGTTCGTTATTGTCCACATGCGGGACCATTGGTACAATCGATGATATCTTGCCGCCTTTGGCAACCGAAGGGGTCATGAGAATTGAAAGCCAGCTGTTGCGGGTAAACTCACCGCTGCCACCGATACCGTTGACAATGTTCGAACCCATGATATGGGAGGAGTTGGCATTGCCGTAAATGTCGGCTTCCAGGGTTGTATTCAGGGCAATGACACCCAGGCGGCGGATGACGCCCGGATGATTGGAAAATTCCTGGGGCCGCAGGACAATATGGCGGCTGAAAAAATCGATATTGTCGATGACCTGTTTTAATTTATCCGGGGTAACCGTAAGGCTGGTGGCACTGGCACCCAGCAGTTTGCCGTCTTCCATCAATTCAACCATGGCATTTTGAAAAACTTCGGAATACATGAAAAAAGGAGGAATATGAGGGTGCGCCCCCAGCCCGGCCAGCACCGCATTGGCGACATTGCCCACCCCGGCCTGGAGCGGATAAATGCTTCTGGGAATCCGGCCGGACCGCATTTCGCTCAACAGAAAATCAATCACATGCTGGGCAATTTTTTCACTGACTTCATCCGGTGGTAAAAAACCGGCGATGATGTCCGGTTCGCAAGTTTCCACGATGCCGACAACCCTGGCGGGATCTACGATGGCATAGGGCCAGCCGATTCGGCATAACGGGTCATAGATCATTATGGGATAGCGACGCGGCGGCGGCGGCATTACGGAAATATCCGCCATTTCTCGGAGCCTGGGGGAGTGGTGCCGGTTTACCTCGATAATGACTTTTTCGGCACAGCGCAAAAAAGTCGGTGACGCACCAATGGAGGTGGTCAGGAAAACACGACCGTCGGCGGTTATTTCCGAGGCCTCCACCACCGCCATATTGACTTTGCCGAAAAACCCCGATGCAACGGTCTGCGGGACGTGGGAAAGGTGCATGTCCACATATTCGACTTCCTGTCTGTTGATACGCTGCCGCAAAACACGACCGGATTGATAAGGGGCCCGCCATGAGATAGCATCGGCTTCGGCCAGGTCTTCTTCGATCTGGGGGCTGCTGGAGGCACCGGTCAATACCCTGATCTTAAATGCCTCGCCCCGGGCATGAACCTTTCGGGCATGGGCGGCCAGGGCGGCGGGAATTACCTTGGCGGCACCCGCCGGTGTAAATCCGCTAAAAGCCACCGTATCGCCGTGTTTGATATGGCCGATGGCTTCTTCAGGGGTCAAAACCGGATAAGGGGTGCCTGATTTCATGATTTGATACCTCCTGCATTGCTTTTTAAAAAATATGGTGATCGGCTTAGACGGTAATAAATACACTTTCGCGTTATTTTTGCCGCAGTTTTAAAATTA
>Ga0307990_1002567_pt1 | contig 14446 bp, 12 predicted proteins | sample EllFjometagen129_FD_203168 | JGI IMG/M metagenome (GOLD analysis project Ga0307990, IMG submission 203168) | Marine microbial communities from Ellis Fjord, Antarctic Ocean - #129 | ecosystem: Environmental > Aquatic > Marine > Unclassified | place: Southern Ocean | collected 2014-10-08
AAAACTCAAGCTCACAATATATAGGAAATATAAAGCTTTAGCAAAAAACATATTGACTTTAACGTTAACTAAAGTAATAAACACTTACAAACAATTCGGAGTTATTTAATCCCCTATGATAATCAGGAGAATCTTTAATTTTCCCGATAATGTTGACTTAACAATATATTCTCTACAGTCTGATTTGTTCATCTGCAAGGCATAAAGGGTGAAGCTTTATCCAGGCTTACCGTGATCCGCCGATAACGCAGCAGATGAACGAATCAGGATAGCTGAGACAGGAGATAGCTTATGTCTTTTCAATTAACCAAAGAACAACTGATGATCCAGAAAATGGCCCGGGAATTCGCATTGAAAGAACTGGCGCCCCTTGCTGCCGAACGCGATCAAAACCACCTGTACCCGGCTGACAGTCTTAAAAAAATGGGAGAACTGGGTTTTCTCGGAATGCTGGTTTCTGAAAAATACGGCGGCGAAGACCTTGGAACCGTTGCCTATTCGCTGGCGCTTTCTGAGATTGCTTATGCGTGTGCGTCAACCGCTGTGATCATGTCTGTTCATAATTCAATCTGCTGCGGAAGCATTGAAAAATACGGAACCGAAGATCAAAAAGAAGAATTTTTAAAACCTATGGCAGCCGGTGAATTTATCGGCGCTTTTGCGCTGACTGAACCCGAGGCTGGATCTGACCCGCAGTCCATGGAATGCTCGGCTGTAAAAGATGGTGACGAATACATTATAAACGGTACCAAGCGATTCATCACCACCGGGAAAAACTCCGGCGTTACCATTCTTCTGGCAAGAACGGCTGAAAGCGGAAGTCGGGGAATCAGCGCATTTCTGGTTACCCATGACCTGCCCGGATTTGAAGTTGGAAAAATTGAAGATAAAATGGGACAATGCGCATCCGACACCACTGACCTGCTGTTTACCAACTGCCGCGTTCCGGCATCCCGTATGCTTGGCAGTGAAGGACAGGGCTTTACCATTGCCATGTCCGGGTTGGATGCCGGGAGAATCGGGATTGCTTCCCTGTCCTTGGGGATTGCAAAAGCAGCCCTTGACGAATCCATTAAATTCAGCAAAAAAAGAAAACAGTTTAATCAGAAAATAACTGATTTTCAGGGAATCCGTTGGATGCTTGCGGATATGGCAATGGATGTTGAAGCATCCAGACTGCTTGTGCTTAACGCAGCAGCAATTAAGGAAAGCGGCGAAAACTGCACGGCGGCAGCATCCATGGCAAAGTGTTATGCATCAGAAATGGCTCAGCGCGTGACCGGCCAGGCAATCCAGATACACGGCGGATACGGTTATATCAAGGAATATCCGGTTGAACGGTTTTACAGAGATGCCAGGATTACCACGATTTATGAAGGCACGAACCAGATACAGCGGATTGTCATTGCCAATGAGTTGATCGGCAAAAAATAACTCCATTGGAAAGCGATTGCCGATCTTACCACATCTACGGCGTCAAATGCTTTCCCGCATAAAGGACTATAGCGGAAAAACATTTTCCTTGTATATGCGGCAACCTCGACAATCGCTTAAACAAGAAAAAAGTATTGTAATAAATTAACAGGATACAAATTACTTAAGTTGGGTCTATAAATAATTATTTTGGATTTATGATACTGGATTCCCGTCCCTTCTTTCAGGGGGACAGGCTCTTCGCGGGAATGACAAAACCTTTTATTTTTTTGCCACTGGTCATTGGTCGTCCCGCGAAGGTGGGTATCCAGAAAAATAAACGCTGGGCACAATGAAGTGGTTTAATACTTAGCACAATAGATTAAGTTGACGATTTTTTATATGGCACATCCAAAAATCTTCAACCTGACCCAATAAACCAGATTTCAAATTTTAAAAAATAAAAAAGGAGAAAAAAATTCATGGATATTCAAAATAATGTAGCAGTGGTCTCAGGCGGCGCATCCGGTCTTGGCGAAGCAGTGGTAAGGGATATGATAGCAAACGGCGGCAAGGCTGCCATTTTTGATTTTGATGCAGATAATGGCAAAAAGCTGGCAACCGAATTAGGGGATGCGGCGATCTTCTGCAAAACCGATGTGTCAGATGAAGTCAGTGTTAAAGCGGCCATTGATCAGACAATGAAGGCTTTTGGCGCGATTCATTTTGCAGTTAATTGTGCCGGTGTGGCATCTCCGAAAAAAGTGATCGACAAAAAAGGCAATCCCATGCCGGCGGATTTTTTCAACCGGGTCTTACAGATTAACCTGGTGGGCACCATGAATGTGATCCGCCTGGCAGCGGTTGAAATGTATAAAAACACACCCAACGATGATGGCGAAAAAGGCAATGTCATTAACGTGGCATCTATTGCCGCATTTGAAGGCCAGGTGGGACAGGCTGCCTACAGCGCTTCCAAAGCCGCTATCGTCGGTATGGCGCTCCCCATTGCCCGGGAATTTTCAGACTATGGTATCCGGGTCAATACGATTGCTCCCGGAATATTCATGACCCCTATGATGGCCGGGCTTCCGGAAAATGTTCAGGCGTCTCTGACAAAAATGATGCCGTTTCCCAAAAGACTGGGCAAGCCGAAAGAATTTTCACAGCTCGTTCGCAGTATCATTGAAAATCCAATGATCAATGCAGAAGTGATCCGTTTGGATGCAGCGCTTAGGATGGCGGGAAAGTAAAGAGCCGGGCCCAAAGCGCCCGGCTTCAATTTTGGGGCCTGCTCTTGACGCATTGAATATTAAAAGTCAAGAGCAGACTTGATGGTTCTGTAAAAAGTCGGATTTCGATGGCAAAGAAAAAAGTTCCAAATTCGAGGCACGCAAATCCTGAGTGATGATTAGTACTTAGCATACTATGAAGAAACGAAGGATGCAACGCAACAAAGAATTTGGACTTTTTACGAAGCCATCAGACTTGCTTCCCCATTTCATGCACAGCCCTTCATCGGGGATATTATTTTGAGGGTCACCCATTTTGCAACAAAACAGATGCGGTGCCCTGTAAATGATTACGAAAATCTTAACAACATTTGTTCCGCTTCTGCCGCCATCCGATCGAAAAGTTCTTTAAGCGTCGGCAAATCATTTGCCAGGCCCACGCCCTGACCGCAGGAGAGAATCCCTTTACCGACAACGCCCTCGTCATACATCACTTTGGCATTTTCCCCCTTGATGACTTCATATAATTCGGTAAACTCCGCTTTATTATTTTCCAGTTCCAGGCATTTATTGGCGGCATCATTGTTCAATACCCGGTGAGTTGCGTTCAAGGATCGCATAATAAGCATGGTATCCAACTCGGAAGCCTTGAGCAGAGCGGTTTTAATATTGTCATGAATGGTTGCTTCTTTGGTAACCAGCAGACGGGTTCCCATAATAACCGCTTCAGCCCCCAGCGATAAAACAGCAGCCAAACCACGGCCATCGGATATACCGCCGCCGCCAATCACCGGTACATTGACCGCATCAACAACCAGCGGCACCAGCACCATCGTGGCGATATCAAGCCTGCCGGTAGCACCGCCGTTTTCATACCCCACCACCGTTACGATATCCGCGCCCATGGCTTCCACTTTTTTAGCATATCGCACCCCCACACATTTATGAATCCAGGTCATCCCCAGATCCTTGAAGCGGGCGACAAGTTCCTCCGGTGCATGATGCCCGGAGGTTTCCACGATTTTAAGACCATTGTCCGCCATCACGTCAATATAATCATTATTGTCAATCTGGGTCATGGCAGGAAAAAGATTAATATTAACGCCGTATGGTTTGTCTGTGATCGTTTTCATTTTATCGATAGCGGCAGCAAACGTCTCTTTCGATTTATAATTGGCTGAAGCCATAATGCCGAGCCCACCCGCATTACTCATGGCCGCGACAAATTCATCCTTTGATATCCACATCATTGCCCCGCCGACAATCGGGTATTTAATACCTAAAAGATTTGTTATTTTAGTTTTTAACATGTTTGTCTCCAGGGGATTATATTATTGGATCAATAATGATGGCATCGTAAAAAATTAATTTTGTTTAAAAATTTGGCAGAAATTCTCCAGGGTGTCAAGGAATTGGTATCAATAGGCAAAAAGCACATAATCTGTCCTGTTTAAAGGCGCTTTTTTACCCCATTGCTGAAATCGAATTTTCATTAGGCGTTTTAAAATTCAAAACAATGTACAACCGATCGTTATTTGTGTTATTGTCTATTTAGATCATTTATAGTCCCTGAACGGAAAGTGACGCAATGATCACTTTTCTGTCATTGCGAGCCGCGCCTTCGGCGGGGAAGGAACGGTACGACCGAAGCAATCTCATTGAAGACAGGAGATTACTTCGTCGCTCGTTCCTCACTTCTCGTAATGACAACTGGGATTCAGGGGTTTCCGTTCTAATTAAGACTTAATGTTCGTGCAAATAATCCTTAACGATATCTATAAAAAGGAAAATGATTTCATGAAACTATTTCCCGTTGTTGTCTGTATGAGCTTTGTTTTAAGCGCCCTGTTTTTTACCGGGAGCAATGGGATGGCAGCAGAAGATGAAATCAACTGCATTAAATGTCATCGTAAAGCAACCCCCGGCCATGTGACGGACTGGGAAACCAGCACCCATGCGGAAATGGGAATTGATTGCTCGGTCTGTCATGGTTCTGAACATCAGAGTGTCAAGAACGCACATCTTGCCGTGATGCCGGATGAAAGTGTTTGCGGTGACTGCCACTATGATCAGTTTGAACAGTTTAAGAAAGGCAAGCACAATCATGGCTGGAAATCTTTGAATGCGATGCCTGTAACACACCTGGAACCGGATGAACTTATGGAAGGGGGACGCGGGTGCGGAGGATGTCACAATATGGGCGTTAAAAGTGATAAAGAGAAACAGGCGTTACATGACAAGGGCTATCGCTACCAGAATAATTCCTGTGATGAATGCCATACCCGTCATACGTTTGCTAAATCCGAGGCCCAGGACCCCAGGGCCTGCCAGCAATGTCACATGGGCTATGATCACCCCCAATGGGAAATGTGGAGTAGCGCCAAGCATGGAACGCGCTGGTTTGCCAAAGAGCAGGGCCGCCTGCCGGAAAATGCGGCGGTGCCACGGTGCCAGGATTGTCATTTGCCAAATGGAACGCATACCAACCGGACTGCCTGGGGATTTTTTGGTGTCCGGTTGCCCCTGCCCGAAAACAAACAGTGGGCAAAAGACAGGGTCACAATTTTAAAGGCGCTCGGTGTGCTGAATCCAAACACCGGGGAACCCACCCAACGACTGGATTTTATCAAAGAGCTGGATATGGTCCGTCTGACTGAAAAAGACTGGCAGAATGAACGCAATAAAATGATTAAAACATGTGCGAAATGCCATTCAAAATCATACGGGGCCACCCAGTTAAAATCAGGCGATACGATGTTACAGAAAGCGGACCACCTGATGGCAAATGCCATCCATATTGTGGCCGGCCTTTACAAGGATGGCATCCTTGCAAAGCCCACGGAATATGAATTCGCGTATCCGGATTTTATGTATTTTATGCGAACCAACGGGAAAAGCATGGATCATCTGTCCCATATCGAGCAGGTCCTTTTCCAGATGTATATGAAACATCGCATGCGGACATATCAGGGAAGTTTTCATGTCAACCCGGATTATGCGTACTGGTATGGCTGGGCCATGATGACAAAAGATCTTGGGGAAATTCAAGAGCTGGCGCATCTGCTGCGCAAAGCGCATGAGGAAAAAAAGTAATCGTGGAACTCAAAGGCAGGCGGTCAAAGCAGCTTATACGGAACTTTTTAAGCGCAAACGATTTCAAGGCTTCCCTTGAAACCATATGCCAGTATCCGCCCCGTCAGAGTGTCAATTTTTTATTCCCCTTTTTTTATGATAAAGAAGAAATTCTTCGGTGGCGGGCAATTACCACTTTCGGCCGGGTGGTGTTTATACTGGCTAACAAAGACATGGAATCCGCCCGTATCATCATGCGCCGGTTGATGTGGAATTTAAACGATGAATCCGGCGGTATTGGATGGGGATCTCCGGAAGCCATGGGCGAAATCACCGCTCTCCATAAGGGCCTGGCAGCTGAATTCTCCACGATCCTCCGATCCTACATTCGTCTGGATGAAAATTTTCTGGAATATGAAATGCTCCAGCGAGGTGTTCTCTGGGGCATTGGCCGACTGGCCCAGGAACGGCCGGATCAGCTTCCGGAGACAGATACCCACTTGTTTCCATTTCTGACATCCGATGACCGGTATCACCGAGGATTGGCTGCCTGGGCACTGGGCAACCTGAAAAGCCGAGCAGCGGTTAAACCCCTTGAGCGCCTGACTAAAGATAAAAATGAGATTTTATTTTTTAATGACCTTCAGCTCAAGCCAGTGACGGTCAGGGATTTGGCAAAAAAAGCATTGGTTAATATATGGAAAATCGAATAAATTAATTTATATCACCGGCAAATCTTCCGGTAACTCCCCACATTCCATTCGTTTCAGGACACCAAGGGTTTTGGTCATCGGCATCACTTGAAACAGGCCGGATGCTGCCGCCATCTTATAAATATAATGCGGGGCCTGGCCCCCTTCTTCTGGGTGCCTGAATATATCATGAATCAGCAGATACCCGCCCGGCATGATATGTCCTGCCCAGGAATTATAATCCGTGAACGCTGCGGCAAACGAGTGGCCGCCGTCAATAAAAACAAGGCTCAGCGGCGTTGCCCAGTGACGTGCAGTGACTTCCGAACGGGCTAAAACTGGAACCACTGTATTCTCGAGCCCACCGTCAATGAGTGTCTGGCGAAAAATCGGAAATGTATCCATCCGTCCCTGACGGATATCATAGGTTTCCGGGTCAAAATACCCTTCCCCAGGCTGCTGTTCTTCGGAACCGCTGTGGTGGTCTACTGCAAAAAGGGTACTGTTATTTTCCCGGCACGCAGCCCCGAGATAAAGTGTCGACTTTCCGCAATAACTCCCGATTTCAAGGCAGGGGCCCCGCCTGCTGACTGCCAGCGCTATCTGATAAAGTCTCAGGCCTTCATCTTTATCCAGAAACCCCTTGGTCCGGCCGATCAGCGTTTCATTTGGTTTATCATTCAGTTTTTCATCCAATACCAGAGATTGATTTCCCATATCACAGCATTTCATCATAATTTTTTACCAATACCTCCCGGGCTTTGACACCATCAGACGGGCCGACAACCCCTTCTTCTTCCATTACTTCGACAATCCGGGCTGCCCGGTTGTAACCGATCCTCAGGTGTCTCTGGATCATTGAAATTGACGCATGGCCGGACTTGGTGACCAATGCGACGGCTTCATCATAGCGCTCATCATAATCCTTATCTCCGCCGTTGGCGGATTCCTTTTCCGGGGCTTCAAGAATTTCATGATCATATTCGGGCGGCTTTTGTTCTTTTAGAAATTCAATCACTTTCATCAATTCATCTTCAGAAATATATGCGCCGTGGAGCCGCTGGAGTTTTGCAGTTCCCGGGGGCAAAAACAGCATATCGCCATTTCCGAGAAGCGATTCAGCACCATTGGCATCAATAATGGTTCTGGAGTCAGTTTTTGACGAGACCTGAAAAGACAACCGGGTCGGAAAATTGGCTTTAATCACACCAGTCAGAACATCCACCGACGGCCGCTGGGTGGCAATAATCAGGTGAATACCCGAGGCACGGGCCATCTGCGCCAGACGCGTCAGCCCGACTTCAACATCCCGGGAACCGACCATCATCAAATCAGCCAGTTCATCAATAATAATCACGATATACGGAAGCTTTTCCTTAACAGGTGTTTCTTCATCCGGTTTTTGTTCTTCAGCTTCTTTTTCAACTTTACGGTTATATTGACGAATATTCCGCACCCGGTTTTCAGACAATACCTTATACCGCCGTTCCATCTCTCGGACAGCCCAAAACAGCGCATTGGTTGCTTTTTTCATGTCCGTGACAACCGGTGAAATCAAATGCGGAATGCCATCATAAACAGACAATTCGATCCGTTTGGGATCAATCATAATCATTTTAACGTCTTCAGGCATGGATTTGTATAGCAGGCTGCAGATCATCGCATTTAAACCGACACTTTTACCGGTCCCTGTAGCGCCGGCAATCAGCAAATGCGGCATGTCTTCTAAATTCGCGACCACGGGATTACCGACGATATCCTTGCCCATGCCCAGCGTCAGTTTGGATTTGGATTTATGAAAAACCTGGGATGTCACAATATCTTTAAAAACAACCATTTCCCGATGTGAATTCGGGACTTCAATCCCGATAACCGCCCGGCCGGGGATTGGCGCGATGATACGAATACTCATGGCACGAAGCGCCAACGCCAGATCATCTGACAGGTTTACCACTTTATTAATCTTAATTCCCGGTGCGGGTTTGAACTCAAATCGGGTAATTACCGGACCGGGAACAACGGTTTCCACTTTGCCCCTGACACCGAAATCATCAAGCTTCTGCTCAAGAATTTTTGATAAGAACTTTAAATTTTCATGGTCCACTGCATCGATCTGCACCTCCATATCCTTTAAAAAATCTATTGAGGGAAGCTTAATGCCGGTATCAAACCGCATGGACTCAAAAACCTGCTGTTTGGGCACCGGCACCGACCGAAGGGGCCTGGGAGGCAGCGTCTCTTTTATTAAAATTTCATTTTCTGCATGATCTTTATTTCTTTTCTTTACGTCTTCATCTTTATTCCTTTTAAAAGGCAGCGTAACGTTTCTATCCGGATCTTTCTTTTTGCGGTTCAAGCTATTTGTTTTCTTTTTCTTAACCGGCTTTAATTGAATCATTCCTTTTTTTATCGTCTCAAAAGCATGAGAATATATATTTTTTATCTGCCCGCCGATCACAAGACTTAATTTCCCAAAATTTCGAATGGTGGCAACCACTGAGATACCGGTCGACAAGATAAAACCAATCAGCAGAAAAAAAGATAAAATAACCATTCCACCGGTCCAGTTGGAATATTTGAGTAAAAACGACTTAATGGGAAAACCGAGCATTCCGCCCGCCGTAAAATCATTGCCGAAGAAAATATAGGTTTCCTGAAAAAATGACAGCAGGCTCCCAAAGGAAACAGTTAAAATAATCCCTCCGGATGCGATGACGGAAAGTGCCTGCCCGGAACGATTTTTAAAAAACTCAAGAAACCCAATAAAAAACAGAACCGGTATTAAAAAAGCACCCACCCCGAATAACCCGATGAGAAAACCCGACAGGTGCGCACCCAAAAATCCAAAAAAATTTTCAATGTCACCCGTATATCCGACATGATGGATTGACGGATCATCCGGACTGTATGAGACAAGACTGACCAGTGAAAAAACAACAATAAAAATCAATATGATGCTGACTATTTCTCTACGCATTTATCTATTACGCCTAAAAATAATTAATTTTAAAATTCAGATTTCCATAATAAACGGCAGTATGACCGGTTTTCGCTTAATTGTAAAATTAAAATATTCTCTTAAACCACGATGCAGTCTTTTGCGAAGCGCTTCAACCCGATCCGCCGGATCAAAAAGACTGATATCATCTATGATTTCCAAAATAACACATTTTGCATCTTCAAGGATATGACCGGTTTCATATTCAAACACAAATCCTTTTGAGGCAATCTCCGGACCATAAACAATAAATCCGGTTTCTTCGTCCAAAACAATGGTGACCACAACCAGGCCGTCTTCAGAAAGAAGTCGTCTTTCTTTTAAAACCAGACGCCCCACGTCCCCGACACCTTTGCCGTCCACGAGAATCCGGCCGGTAAAAATTTTTCCGTTGATCCTCCCCCCGTTTTCATCAAACTCGATAATCTGACCATTTTCTGCCAGCAGGACCTGGTCTTTGGGGATGCCGACTTCTTCCGCCAATTTCGCGTGATGATATAAATGACGGTACTCGCCATGAATGGGAATAAAATAATCCGGCATGGTCAGGTTGATCATTTCTTTCAGTTCATCCCGAAATGCATGCCCGGAGACATGGATGTCAGATATTTTCTCATAAATAACATCTGCCCCTTTCCGGAAAAGATTATTAATAATTTTGGCAATCGCCTTTTCATTACCCGGTATAAATTTGGAAGACAGGATAACCGTGTCTCCTTTTTCAGCTTTTATCTGTTTGTGCATTCCGGTTGACATCCGGGCCAACGCGGACATGGGCTCTCCCTGACTGCCGGTTGTTAGAATCAGAATCTCATTCAAAGGATATTGTTCTATCTGATCGACATCAATCTCCATATCATCCGGAATGTGTAGCATATTCAACCCAATCGCTGTTTTCACACTCGACTCAATGCTTCTTCCGTTAAAAATGATTTTGCGTTTACCGGATTTAATAATATTGACGATCTGCTGGATTCTGGCGATGTTTGATGCAAACAGAGCGACAATCACCCGGCCCGAACTGTTTGCAATGATCTTTTGAAATGTTTTTCCAATCGCTTCATCGGAAATCGTGCGGCCGTCTTTCTCCACATTTGTCGAATCAGACAAAAGCGCAAGCACCCCTTCTTCACCGAGTCGTTCAAATGTATCAATGTCGGTCATCATCCCCGGTATCTCTGTTTCCGACAATTTAAAATCACCGGTATGAACAATCTTCCCGACCGGCGTATTAATGGCGATCCCGACGCCATCCACAACACTGTGATTGACCCGGATAAACTCAAACTCAAACGGGGGTATCCACAATTTTTCTTTTGGTGATATTTCATTCAGGCTGGCAACAGACAGAATCGCATGCTCATCCAGCTTTCGCTGAAGCATACCAATCGTAAACCCGGTTGCATAAACCGGAATATTGACTATTTTAAGAAGATACGGTAATGCGCCAATATGATCTTCATGGGCATGCGTCAGGATAATGCCAGCGACTTTGTCCCCATTGATACGAATATAATTCATATCCGGAATGACATAATCCACCCCCAGCATGTAATCTTCCGGAAACATCAGACCCGCATCTATGATGACAATCGTGTCGTCATATTCAAAGGCCATCATATTCAGGCCAATTTCCCCGAGTCCCCCAAGAGGAATAATTTTAAGCATTATATTGACTTATTTAAGGTTAATGATTCCGTCAAAGTTGACGGCTTCGTAAAAAGTCCAAATTCTGTGTTGCGCTGCATTCTTCGTTTCTTCAAAGTACGCTAAGCACTAATCATCACTCAGAATTTGCGCGCCTTGAATTTGAACTTTTATACCTTGCCGTCGGAATCCGACTTTTTACGAGATTATCAAAGTTACGTTTGATAAATTCGCTAACCGGTCAGGTAATTATCTCAAGTCTCTCAAAAATGGTGTCAACAAAACGGATCAGCCAGAGGCACTGATCCTTTGTCGCATATTGAATACAATCACATCGGATGCTATTTTTTGTTCGAACCAGCAATTCGGCAACCAATGACGTTGGGGTTAGCTGAATTGTAAAATAAAAGGGGCGGCATTTGACGTGCGACAGCTGTATTGGGTCATAAAGTCCAGAATCTAAAGATATCCAGTAAATATCTCCCATATCCGCCGGACCAAAATGTTCATCCATATACATTTTGATCCTGTCATAATCCTCTGGTCTTAATTCATCAATAACATATTGTTTCATCAGTCAATATATACCATATCGATTTCATATACGGAAGAGACTCCCTGACGCCTCTCGCAGGTCACCGCATTGAAAATTCAATCAAGTGAAATACCGCAAAAACCATCTGTTTTAGTATCACTGCGCATCACACAATGACAAGGATTAAGAACAGAAAACAAATTTTTTAATAATGCGGCCCTGACAACCTTCATTCATCGGAAAAAAAAACAGGTAAATTTCCTGATTCATTAAACGTGACCTTTTGCCAGGGTGAGACCAGGGACATATTTGGATTTTCACGCAATTCACGTTCAAGGGATCGTGACACCTGCAGGTATTTTAAGGCGGCTGTGCTTTTAATCCTGACGACTCTGAGATCATTATAATTTGGAACCCCTGTTGTCCGTATACACGCATCAAGACACATTCTGTCAGTCTCAAAATTGATAGGAATCGCTGCTTTTTCAGGAGAAATCGCAGTCATCGCATTCACATAGGTTTTTTCCATATCTATCTGCGCCACCAGCCGGCGGGTCGTAACATCAGCAAGTCCGATACCGTTTGCGTTTCCGTCCGAACCGGGAGATAAATCCCTGACAAATATTCGCTTGATGTTCGGTGACATTTTTATATCACCGACAACATCCCGATGCCGCCCGGTAATGTTTGAATCCATACCAATACCGGAAATATCTTTTCCAAAATGATCAATGATCAATATATCAAGAAAATCAAATGGAATTCTTCCCATCATGTTCAACGCTTTTTTTAACAGAATTTTTTCCCGACCGATCAATTGATCCGGACCAATCGTTTCAACATGCGCCAGGTTACTATACCCATCCTCTATCAGGGCAATTCCGAAAAGCACGTTCAGTTTTTTCAGCAAAATTTCCGCCGCACTCTCTATGATGCCAAAGGTATGATCTACCGCAAAACGATGAAATTCGGAGGCGCCCTGGTCTTTTCCAAGACCGATGGTCATCATTTTACAAAGCCCGCTTTCAATGTCGGCTTTAAATTTTGTATGGGGTTTAACACGATTTATAATAACCAGATAATCAGCAGCAAGGGCAGCCTTTGAAACATATATATTGAACCCGGAAGGATGCGTGGCAACACATTGGGTTTCCATATCCGCCACAATGGCAACCTTCATCTTATCTTCAGTGATTCCGTATTTTGCCAGCACATCCCGTTGCCCGTCGGCCGTGGCACCTCCGTGGCTCCCCATGGCCGGAACAATAAACGGCTTAAAACCGCTTTGTTCAAGAAAGCGAAGGCATTGGTCAACAACGATATGCAAATTGTCAATATTGCGGCTGCCAACGGCAACAGCAACGGTTTTACCGTTATTGGACGGGTGGTCAAAGCGCTTAAATGCCAGGGATGCCTGGACGGTGGACCGGATAGCTACAGGGGTTTTCGGAATCCCGGACATAAAAACCGTTTGCCGGCCAAAAGCCATCTCCGGAAATATAAACGGCATACGATTATTCATCACAATAGCGGGGGATAAAAAAAATGAAATGTAACGTTATAACAGAATATGTTATACGCAAAAAGATGCGGGAGAAAAAATCAGCTTCCCCGCATTGCACATGATGCAACACTTGGGGAAGCTGAAAATCGTTTAAAATATTAAGTTTCCTCAACAGTAATCGCATTTGCCTCACATACTTCAATGCAGCTTTCGCAACCAAGGCATTCTTCCGCATTAACCGGAACGGATTTACCATCCTGCATTTCAAAAACTTCAACCGGACAGACATCTACACATTCTTCACAACCTTCACATTTTTCAGCGTCTACAACAGGATTAAAAGCCATCTTAAATTTCTCCTTTTTTAAATATTTTATATGTCAACAATTTACCATTTCCTATATTTTATATATATTTATATATATATAAAAAATTTTCATTACAGGAATTATAAAATCGAGTCAAGAATTGTTATATTTTTTTGTTAGGGAAGTGGAAAATATTAAAATGCCGGAATTGCGCAAAAGGCAAGATAGTTTGGTATATTAATATTTGGAAGTTCCCTTATATTTCAAAAAAACCGATTAATGAATTTAACCAACTGCGGTCATGTTGTTTTGACAATATTTTACCCTTTGAAAAAAAATTACACGCATCAACCGGATCAACGCCAGGCAAAAGATAAAGTTTGAAATTTAATTTTTGATCCGCCTCACAATTGAAATCAGGCAGGCTCATCTGATCCGGGCCGGACCAGGGGGTCGTGGACAGACGCGTCAAACATTGTGCGAATTCATTAATTACTGCTTCTGGTTGATCACAGGAAACCCCTTTAACAGAAAATATCATTTCCAAATCTGTTATATGATCAGCCATCTCAGCAATCACCGCCGGACTGTTTGTTACAAAAAATGCCGATTCAGGCACCGCATTTTTCATCAACTGAAACCAGGCGGCCATACGCGGACCGATCATATACGTACCATAATCATTTTTAAACAGTCTTTTTTTCAGTGGGTCAAGAATTTTCTCCTCACCGGTCATGCTGGTAAACAGAACCTGTTCATCATCTATTGATGAGGCCAGCTCCCGATCAACCTCACTCTGCTGAGAATCAAGGTCTTGTGCCACTAAAAGAAACAGCCGGGACAAAAAAACAGGGTCCAGATCAAAGAAATCATTTTCCTGATCTTTTAAAATGTCCGTTCGAATCTGAGCGGTAAAGAGTTGACTGGAAAACCCATTTTTAAAAATATCCTTTAACGAGGCTTCATCACCCTGATGGAGACGTCCCCATTGCGTAAATTCTTTTAAGCAACTGATCAAACGGTCTTCATCTTCAACATACGGAAC
>Ga0307990_1002568_pt1 | contig 14439 bp, 14 predicted proteins | sample EllFjometagen129_FD_203168 | JGI IMG/M metagenome (GOLD analysis project Ga0307990, IMG submission 203168) | Marine microbial communities from Ellis Fjord, Antarctic Ocean - #129 | ecosystem: Environmental > Aquatic > Marine > Unclassified | place: Southern Ocean | collected 2014-10-08
GGCGGGCATAAGTATTCCCATGAGCACGGCAATAATGGCAATCACCACCAGGAGTTCAATTAAGGTAAAGGCTTGGGCTTGTGGCGCGTTCCGGGCTGGGCATGCTACGGTCATAAAGAAACTCCTGAGTACTGAGCGGTCTGATTTCAACGAACGGTCAAAACCTACCATGTTATGATGAGTATAATAGAGAGAGCCTCAAACGTCGTTCGTTTTACTCCGGAAAAATATCAAACAATGCCAGCTGCCTCCGGCCAGGGATTCCATGACGGCCGCAAACGATGGCCCTCTGGGAAAAACGCTGCCCCGATGTGTGGAATTTTTCTGAAGTATATCAAACGTTTTCTTTCGGCTCCAAGGGTATACTTTCAGGCATGGCGAAAGAGACGTCCTCAAACAATACGATCAACACTTGATTTTGCATGAGCAGCGGAAACTCTATGACCAGAGACGGTACTGAAGATACGATGACCACGAAGGCGGACCGGCAAGCGAGTACCGCGGCATCCTCGAAACCTGCCCAAACCAATACTGACGCACTGAGAGAGCATCGTCAAACAATACTACGTGCTGTTCATTTTGATAACCCGGATTATATCCCCATGATTTTTCACATCAATGAGGCCTGCTGGCACCACTATCCACCTGACGCCTTAAAGGAACTCATGGCATCTCACCCATTCCTGTTTCCGCAATTCGACGGTAATCTCGCCGGGCTTACCTTCATTCTGAAAAGATGACCGATCCGATTTATTACTGAGATTCTCTTTCCACTCTTTGGCTAGCGTAGTCTTAGAGAAGTCATCTTCTAACACGACGTCACGGGCTTTATCCATATCCGTAATCTTCGTAGCAACATCCGTGATCTTCGTAGCAACAAGTGATGCCATCATTGCATCTGTGACTTTGAAGTTCAGCGTCCGTGATTTGCCTGGGGCAGGCCATGGAAGATCCTTCGGCATCCATTTTGAGCGTTTTTCCCAGTCAAATGGGGCTTCAGTCTCACCAGTCTCAAAACCCGAGAACTGGAATGCGGAAGGGTCTGCGTACATTTTCCCAAGCCACTCTTCTTTTAGAAATGCATGGTTCGGCTGTCCTTCAAGACCGCCGATATTGAATGTTTGCCCATCAAGTTCAATAATTGCCTCTAGTCTTGCCGCTCTGAGAAACTCTTCGCCGGTTGACAAGCGCTTCAGGCTAACAGTTGTAACATTGGGAGAGAGCCTGATGCGGCGTGTAACCAAGCCATTGCTTAAGAATATGTCTTTACCATCCTCTGATCGGTAGACGCCCGATTTCTGAGTAATCTTCTTTACCAACCAATCCTCTTTGATTGTCAGTTCTTTCTCATTGTAGACTGGCAGTTCCGCAACCGTCTTCTGCGCCTGCGCCTGACCTGCCATACAGCACACCGTCGTAATCATAATTAACCTTTGTAGTACTTTCATGCTCTCCTCTTTCGTTTGTTTAATTGTTGATATATATAGCTAAACAAAAGACCCTGGGACCATCTCAATCGTCGTAAAGGTCGGTCAGGTGGATATTGGGAGGGACGTTATCACGCCACCATGATTGACAGCGCTAATATGTTATTCTGCAACAATTATTGTGCTTTTGCCTCGCCGGCCCGCAATACGCGGCACAAGCGCCCCTGCTGCCGCTTCTAATGCAAGCCAGTTCAATTGTTAGGCTTGTTCCTTGAAATGCTAAGCAGCGTCTGTTTCAGTTTGGCAACAACCTTGGGATGTTGCGCGGCAACATTGTTGCTTTCAGAAGCATCGTCTTGGTGATCGTAGAGCTCGGTTTTGCCGGCCTTGGTGATCATACGGTAGCGCTCCGTGCGAATGGTTTGGCCGCCGTTCCAGCTGCCGATCACAGCCTTCTTCCCGGGGGCTTCGGGATCGATGATTGTTGCCAGTAGGCTCTTGCCCTGCAGGTGTGTTGGTTTGGGCAAATTGCACAGATCGGCAAGGGTGGGAAAAAGGTCCACACTTCCGGCAAGGGCCTTGGTGGGCACGCCTGGTTTGTTGAGACCCGGGGTTTTGATAATCAGGGGACTGCGCAGGGCAATTTCGTAATTGGTGGCTTTGCCCCAAATGCCGTAATCACCGAGGTGCCAACCATGATCCGACCAGAGAACGATCGCCGTATTCTTGTCGAGCCCCAAACGCTTGATCTCATCGAGCACCTTGCCGATTTGGGCATCTACGTAGGAGACCGCGGCATAATAGCCGTGTTTAAGGGTCCGCCCCTGTTTTTCCGTGACAACCTTGCCATCCCATTTGTAGTGCGTCGTCGGTTCATAACTGTTATGCAAATTCAGTTTCGAGAAACTGTTCTGCGGTGGTTTACCTTGTGATGCCTGACTGAGTTTACCCCGGTCGTAGAGATCCCAGTATTTTTTTGGTGCATTAAATGGGAGATGGGGTTTGTAAAAACCAACAGCCAAGAAGAAGGGCTTGTCTTTGAGTTGATTGAGTTCCCGAATTGCCGCTTGGGCATTTAGACCGTCAGCGTAACCGTCGTCTGCTACGTCAGCGCTCTCGTAGGGATAACGAGGCGGTTCTCGTTTTAGCATTAGTCTGTTTTCTGCATGTCCATGAGCATAGGAGAAAAAAGCCCGCCAGGGTTCTTTCCAGGCTCCGGTGGGGGCATAGCTGCGATCCCAGCTGAAAGGAACCTCGTGGATTTTTTGGGCGACGTCGGTCACACCTCCGGGTTTGTGACTTACCTTGCCGACGCATACTGTGGTATAGCCATTTCTTTTGAAGAGCGTGGGAATAGAAAAAGCCGTATTCGGCGCTTCTTTAAGTCTGCGCTCCTTTTTAAAGATATCCCAGTCAACCGTTCTTCTACCGCTAAGCAAGGTCGATCGCGAAGGGCCGCATGCGGCCGCATATGCGTAGTGCCGACGATAAAGGCGGCCCTCGGAGGCCAAACGGTCGATATTCGGCGTTTTGATATCCTTCACGCCATAACAGCCGAGCTCGGGCCGTAGGTCATCCACACAGATCAATAGGATATTGGGTCGACTCTCCCTGACCAGACTCACCGCATTGTTCCCGCGAATGACCGGTTTCCCGTTCGACTGGTCGACTTCAAAGGCATCTTTACCTTCCGCGGCCGGAATAACTTCCAGCCGGACCGTATCTGCCAGTTGCGGAACCTGACGTTTGATCACCTTGCGGGCCGATTCAATACTGCTTGCAACAGCATAGTGGCCTATTCCCAAGGTTAATGCCAATCCAGTGATGCATAGTTTCTTCATAGTATTTCGCATTTTTTAGTGTTCACTTCCATATTATTCTAGCTTGTTTTGTTTCCAGGTCGACTCACACATCCGCTAGTGGAATCAATCCCGTTACCGCAATCATAACCTTCCATACCACGATTTGCTATCCTGGTCAATGTCAACTTGGGTTTTAGAAAAAATAACCAGCATCTGATGCAACAAACCTTCCCAGTACAGTTCGCATGCTTCTTGTGAAACATGACCTAGTCTCTCAATGCCCCTAGCGCGCTTCTCAGTCATGAGTTCCTTCTTGAAAGCACGCGAAGATATTCAACCCTGCCCCCCTCTTCCCTCTTTGGATTTTGACCCCCTGATCTTCCCAAGGGTTTGAGTGTGGCTGTTTCCACGTTTCTGGACATCATATTGACCAAGGAAATACTGGCCAATACACGTGTGTTTGCCTTGAGAAAATGGTGTCTACTCATGCCTTCCGAATGATCTGAATTTTGATTATTCATGTCACTTTTCCTTTACCAAATAGACTTTACCATTTGAGTCAACACCGCCCTCGCTGCGCAGAAAAGCGCGTATCTCATATTTTCTGTGCCTGTCAAATTCTGCAAGATCCAGAAGAAATTCATTTGCCTGATCCTGTGCCCCGGTTACGCCGCGATGTTTATCCTCTGCAATGATCTGGCCATCAGCCAGGAATTGGACCTGTTCAATTCCGAGTCGATGGGCGCCCCCTGTGTACTGAAAGCGAATGCAGCAGGTCCCTGCCTGGTTGAGGCATTCTGTGATGTCATAGATTTCGGGTGTATATGCTTCTGTCACGTGTCCGGATTGCCACGAGCCAATCAGGGTTTTTGATTGTTCCCGCTTATACGCAATGCCAAGCGCATCCAGCCTTGTGAGATGATGCTGAACACGCATGTGGAAATCATCCCAGTCACGCACGGATTTGGCAGACCACCCCCGTTCAGCGATGGCGAGCAGACGCGGCCAAATCTGGCGGTCCACCTGATGTGCCTCTCTGTCAATGTGTGACCAGAAATTCGCTTGTAGTCCCAGCACATGGCCTTGTTGTTCTTTGGTTAATTGATCCGGCACTGGCTCGAACGAATAGGCTTTTTGTGTGTCAATGGCTTCATATGTGTAGTCAAAATAGCAATGGCTTGTGGGTGACATGACCACATCATGCCCGGCCCTGGCAGCAGCTATGCCTCCGCTTATGCCACGCCAGCTCATCACTGCTGCATTGGGGGCCAGTCCCCCTTCCAATATCTCATCCCACCCGATGATTCGCTTGCCCCTGGCATTGGCAAAGGTCTCCATGCGCTTGATAAAATAACTCTGCAGCCCATGCTCGTCTGTTAATCCTTCGGCTTTGATTCGAGCCTGACACCTGGGGCATTTTTTCCATTGAGTCTTAGGTGCTTCATCACCGCCAATGTGCACAAATTCGGATGGAAACAGCTCAAATACCTCATCGAGTACGTCCTCAAGGAATTTAAATGTTGCTTCGTTTCCAGCACAGTAGATGTGTGCTGTAATACCTGGCCCCTTAAAAAAGGGAAATATCTCAAAAGGTCCACCTGTGCATGACAGTTCCGGATAACAGCTCAGCACTGCAAGGCTGTGTCCTGGCATTTCGATTTCCGGCACGATTGTTATATTGCGCAGTGTGGCGTATTTGATCAGGTCTTTGATCTGCGCCTGCGTATAATATCCCTGGTGGCGTGCCGGTTCTTCATATTTTGGGGGAAAGCTCGCACCCTTTGCAGTGAGTTCAGGGTACTTCTTTATTTCAATGCGCCACCCCTGATCGTCAGTCAGATGCAGGTGCAGGACATTCATCTTGACCATGGCCATGCAATCAATCGTTTTTTTTATGTACTCTATGGACTGGAATGTCCTGCTGCAATCCAGCATCAATCCACGCCACTGAAACCTGGGCCAGTCTGTGATCTCAATGCAAGGTACATGCCCGGTTTTATCATCCAGCAGCTGTAGCAGGGTATTGACGCCATTGAACACGCCGACTCGCTCATCTGCTTGAATTGTCACTCTATTGGCAGTCACGTGGAGCGTATAGCCCCCACTGCGCAGTCTGTACTGTCCTGTTGAACAGCCCAGTACAATGGCGTGATCAGCGATCTCCAATGAATTCGATGTGGACACCACATCATGTACCATATGCTGATTCAAAGCTGTTTTAAGATACTCTGCCACATGCGCAAGCCCTAAACAACCGTCTTCACAATGGATAGTTGATACTGTGGCAACATTGAAGCTGCCCCGCCCCATGATCACCTGCACTGGCTTGGGAATCACAGAGATCGGCTCTGCCACAACAAGTCCGGTCAGGCACATCAAACAGGTTAATATGGGAAATCGTTTTTGCATAATAACATCTCCGTTGTAGCTATAGTTCTATAGTGTTTTGTATGCCAGACCAAAGTATAGCCGGATGTTTTGAAAAAACGTTCAAAATACTGCGGAAGAATACCTATACGTTCAAGTATCCTTGTTAGCCGGATATGTTTGATATATTTTCGGAGAAAAACGAACGACTTCCCTTTACCATCTACGCTATCATTTATGCTGCCATTACTAGAGTTGATCAGATTCGAGTATTGGTGCAGTCGGTTTTGAATGTTTCGCCGAAAACCGATGACACGATAATGCAATAAGAATGTGAGCCAGTGGGTATCTTGCCAAGTAGCACGGGCTCGCCAAAGAAAGAAAAATGCCGGTGTAGGCCTGTAGTGTGTTTTCACAGCGGTAATCTCATTGGTGGGTGCCTGAGGCACACATGCCTACTTTTTGAAAAGGAGGTAGCTAAAGATGACCAGAGTATGGGCTTTTCGACAATGATTAAAATAGAGACGCTGTGAGTATCCAATACTAATCTTAACCTGATTTGCTTGGAGGAAAACGTTATGAAAGGAAAAAGACAAATGATTATGACTTTTAGAGTTGTGTTTGTTCTGATGCTGACTTTGATAGGCTCGAGTGCCAGAGCGGATCTGATCTCGTTCTATGATTTTGAAGGCCCCAATCCGTATGATGACAAAATCACGGGTGCAGTGGGTACGGTAGGTGCCAATGTTGCAGTCGAGTCGGGAACGCCTCTTGGCAATGCGGGTGTGTTTCCTGACGGCGTCGGGGCTGACAAATATATTCTCGTGGCTCAGGGTGATGCACCCGTGATTGGCTTGAGTGACTTCACCATTATGGCTTGGGTTCGACGTGCCACAGTAACCATTGCTAATGGACACGGGATCTGTGATATGATCGCCGAGACGGGGGAAGGTGGTTTCCAGTTTCTGCTCTTCTCAGATTTACGCTTTGGTGTGGGTGGCCCCGGCGGACAATGGGTGCTTACGAAATCTGTCACCCAACTGACTCAGGATACGAATTGGCACCATTATGCAGTATCTGTAGACCGTGATAATCCAGCGGGACTCTCTGTGTATATTGATGGTGTTTTGGATAGTGCGACCGATCCGACAGGATACGCGTCTGTTTCAATCGCAGCCAATCAGGACTATGAAATTGGTTCGTTTAACGCAAATAGTCTAGACGGGTCGCTTGATGACCTGGCGATATTTGACACCGCACTCACGGTTGAGGAGATTCAGAAAGCAATGAAAGGTGTTGGATTGATCCCTGAATTAGCGGCGGATCCTAATCCTGAGGATGCCACCATTGATGTGCCACGTCATGTCGTCCTGAACTGGTCGCCGGGGGAGTTTGCTGCAAAGCATAACCTTTACCTTGGCACGTCTTTTGATGATGTGAATACCGCTTCAGCAGAGGTACTTGTCGGTGATGGTCTGGATGCCAATTCGCTTGATGTGGGTTCTCCGACATTTGGTCAGACCTACTATTGGCGCGTGGATGAGGTCAATGGTGCGCCTGATTTTGCGATTCTCAAAGGTAATGTCTGGAGCTTTGAGGTGGAACCCTATTCGATTCCAATAGCAGGCTCTGAGATTATAGCCACAGCCTCCAGTGCCTCTAATGAAGAGTCACTGCCGGAAAACACGCTCAATGGGTCAGGCCTTGATGCCAATGACATGCATACCATCACGACCGAGACTATGTGGTTTACGGCCATGGGTGATGCGACGCCGTGGATTCAATACGAATTTGATGGAGTGAAAAAGCTGGATACCATGACCGTTTGGAACTCCAACAGTTCCGCCGAAGGCTTCATTGGTTATGGAGTAAAGGGTGTTTTGATTGAGTATTCAGTGGATGGTCAAACCTGGGATGTGTTCGAAGATGTGAATGAGTTCAGTCGGGCACCAGGTTTGCGTACCTATAATCAATACGATGAAATAAACCTTGCTGGTCTGGCAGCCAAGATGGTTCGTTTGAATATCCAAAGCAACTGGGGCGGAGTCATGCAGTCTTACAGTCTGAGTGAAGTTCAGTTTTCCATGATTCCTGCAGCAGCTCGTACGCCATTGCCCGATTCTGGATCAGTGGATATTCTTCCTGACGCTGTATTGTCCTGGCGTGCAGGACGCGAAGCGGCTCAAAGTACGGTCTATGTCAGTACAGATCCCAATGACGTGGCTGATGGCATTGCCGCTTCTGCCATGTCCAATACCAACAGGTTAAACCTCAGTGCCTTTGATATTGAACTGGGCCAGACCTATTACTGGCGTGTGGATGAAGTGAACACGGCTGAGGCAGTATCTACCTGGACAGGTCCTGTGTGGAGTTTCTCAACAGTCGCAGCCATGATCGTGGATGATTTTGAAAGTTACAGAAATGACAGTCCCGATCGTCCTTTCCAGGCCTGGCTTGATGGGTTTGGGTATTCAGCGGACGAGTTCTTCCCTGCCGGGTATGGCGGTAATGGTACAGGTGCGGCTATCGGTCATGACATCTGGAGCGTGGCCAGTCCTCACTATAATGGCGACATAATGGAGACGTCTCTGGTCTACCGCGGATCGCAATCCATGCCATTCTACTACACCAACACCGGCGGTGCAGCGTCCGAAACGCAGCGTACCTTTACACCGCAGGATTGGACTGCCAGTGGGATCAAAACCCTGTCACTCATGTTTTATGGTCAGGCTGGCAACACCGGTACGCTCTATATCAAGATCAATGACACCAAGGTTACCTATCCCTATGATTCAACCAACATTGCCAGATACGAATGGCAGGCTTGGAACATTGATTTGTCTTCCATGGATGTTCAAGCGGTCACAAAGCTCCAGATTGGTGTGGATGGTGCCAGTGTCTCCGGTATGATCCTGATTGATGACATCAAGCTGTATCCCACAGCCGTCGAACTGCTCACACCGGCGGCACCGGGCAGCGATAATCTGGTTGGTCATTGGAATTTCGATGAAGGTGCTGGCGAGGTAGCGACCGATGTCTCCGGCAACGGTAACAATGGCGATATAGTCAATGGTACCTGGGAAACTGGGCCACTGGGTTCAGCCTTAAAGTTTGATGGCACGAGTACGTATGTGAATATCCCTGCGGCAGCTTGGAGTACGATTGATCAGCAGGCGACCGTCTCAGTCTGGATGCACATCGACTCCTCCGTGGCACAGACTCCCTTTACCTTTGCGGCGTTTCAAGATCCTGCCAACATGCAAACAAGGGTGATGTTAGCGCTCGTTGTCTATAGCAATGGCAATTTGTACTTCGACTCAGGTGGTGATGGGACCGGTTTTGACCGGATATTTAAGGCTGTCGGGCCCAACGAGTATGCCGATACTTGGATACACTGGGCCTTTACCAAGAATGCCGAGACTGGCGAGCAGAAGATTTATCGCAACGGTATTCTCTGGCACAGTGGCACAGGTTTGATCCGACCTATGACCGGTGTTACCAGTTTTACTCTTGGTGCTCATAACCAAGATAGATTCTGGAATGGCACCATGGATGACTTCCGACTCTTCAATAAAGAACTGTCCCAGGAAGAAATTCTTTGGCTGGCCGGCAGAACATCACCTGTTGCCAAACCTTTTTAATGGATTTGATGACATGCCTTACTACATCTTGCATTGATGCCACACACATGAATACCTACGCAAGGGAATAGTAAGTCCTCCTGCAAGCGGCCCACTTTAAACGGTAGGTCGCTTGTATTAGAGAGACCTTCTTACATTGCCTTAGGTTTTCTTGTTCCATAGCAACGACCAAGATCTGATGCAATAAAATGGGGTATGATGTATAGATGAATTGAATAGGGCCAAAAATGAATCACACATTGTATAACCTACCGCTGGTTTTAGGGATCGCATCGATGTTTGCTGTCGGATGTCAAGGGGTTACCTCTGAACCGATAAAGCCGAATGTCGTCATTATCTATGTTGATGACATGGGATATGGTGATGTTGGTTGCTTTGGAAATGACGATATCGATACACCTCAACTGAACCGGATGGCGGAGCAGGGGATTCGCTTTACCAACTTCTACAATTCCGCATCCGGCTGTACCCCTTCCCGTGCGGCCCTGCTGACCGGGCGCTACCACATGCGCAGTAAGGTGAATTTTATTCCGCCTCCGAAGAGTTCCAAGGGCTTGCCGGACGGGGAGATTACTATTGCCGAAGTGCTTCGCGATGCCGGTTACGTCACGGCGGCTTTCGGAAAGTGGCATCTGGGGACTCCGAAACAGTCTCTGCCCAAGGCACAGGGCTTTGATTACTTTTACGGATCCACCAGTGCCCACACTTACTTTCTTCCGGGCAATTATAATGCGGAGGATGAGCTGCTGGCGCCGGTTTTTGAGAGTACACCTACCAAAGATACTCAAAAAGTCGGCATGGTTCCAACTCGAGATCGTTTGACAATATTGACCCACAAAGTAGAAGAGTTTATTAAGTTACAGAAACAGTCTAAGCCTTATAAACCGTTCTTTGCCTATATCCCCTATCCAATGCCCCATGCCCCGATTGCGGTGCCCGAAGAACTGCGTGGCAAGGCCAAGTCTAAGCGGGGAGTCTATGCAGATGTGATGCTGGACGTCGACCGCAACATTGGTCGGGTTCTGGACACTCTGAAAAAGAACGGTTTTGAGAAGGATACATTGGTGATGTTTGCTTCGGACAATGGACCGGCTACGGTTTATGGCAACCATGGCGGTTCGGCCTATCCCTTGCGCGGCGGCAAATCAACCGAGTTTGACGGGGGAGTTCGGACACCGTGCATTATGTACTGGCCCGGAACAATCAAGCCGAATCAGACCTGTGGGTTCCCGGCTTCAACCGTTGATATTTTACCAACCTTGGTCGGACTTATAGAAGGTGCTCGTACCCCAAATCAACTATCTGCAGATAATCGAATAATTGACGGCCATGATATCCGCTCGCTGTTTCTCAAAGGTGTTGACTCAACCTACGATGCCGACCAACGCATCATTCCCTTTTATGACATTGGCGCGCGGCACCTTCATGCGGTTCGGGTCGGGCGCTGGAAAATGGTCTATCCACATAAAAACCATATTATTGCCAAACCGGGAAGAGACGGTACATTCGGTCGCTATGGCAAGAAGAGCTATCCGAAAGCCCTTTATGACATGGAAAATGATTCGCAGGAATCTATCGACGTACAGGCAAAGTATCCAGAAATAGTCAAGCGAATCGACGCCCTCGCAGACTCAGTTCGCTCTGATCTGGGCGACAAGCTAAAAGGAATCGAGGCAGGATCAAAAGTAGGCCTGCCTTGAGTGTTGGAGTAACCGGGGCTAAGTTATATGGGAAATATCGGTATAATCGCCTGTTCGGCACAGGGATAAGACCATTGCGTGGAGAATACAGACATGAACGCGAAAATGAAGCACCTAATGTTGATGGCTGGACTGGCGGCGGCAACAATCCTTTGCGATTGTCAAATGTACGGGAAACCAGAGACAGGCCCCAAGTGCCGTATGGTGTCAAGAATTAACCGGTGTGCAACTGAAGTAATGAGGATGAATTAGGTCATGATCTATGAAATTGAATCCTCAAAATAGCAGTATCTTGAATCGAAAATTTTGTGAAGCGGGCAATAGCACTGAATTAAGTCAAGGTGTCATTGTGTTTTAGTTAGGAGATCAAGGAAATGGTTAGACTCCCAAAGGCGTTTACGTTGATTGAGTTATTGGTAGTTATTGCCATTATCGCGGTGCTGATGGGCATTCTTATGCCCGCGCTATCGCGTGTAAAAAAACAAGCAAAAATGGTGGTTTGCCAGGCGCATCTCAAACAATGGGGTACTATCTGGTCGATGTATGCAGACGACCACAATGGGTCTTTCAGTAGCGGTGTTTTTCCTGGCAAACCTGTTGGATGGGGAGAACGTTCGCAATGGCTATTTGCCTTGGCACCGTACGGGGATACCAAGGGAAAGATACGCTTTTGCCCGGCGGCCAAGAGGATACCGGCCGAGGGATCTCAAGCGAAATCATCGGATCCCACTATCTGCTGGAGGTGGAAATGGGATGAATGGGATGAACTCGGTAGCTATGGGATGAATTCCTGGGTGTATAATCCCCCACGCGAGAGAACAAATTTACAAGGACGTGCGAGTGACATGCATTGGAGGAAAGCCACTCAAAGAAATGCATCGAATATACCGCTGTTCGGGGATAACCGGTGGCCGGGGGCCGGTCCGCAAGATAATGACCTTCCTCCTTCGTCATCGGATGGAACTGGGGTCGATGGAGAGATGAAATATTGGTGCATGGATCGCCACCAGAATGGAACAACCAATCTTGTTTTTCTAGACTTTTCTGTAAGAAGAGTAGGGCTTAAGGGGTTGTGGACGTTAAAATGGCATAAACTTTTCAATACAGTTAACTCGTTCACTTTAGCCGGAGGTGTCCAGGCTGATAGCTGGCCGGAGTGGATGAAACGTTTTAAGGATTATTGAGGGTGGTGATTTGACTTCCTCTTGATATTGTGTCTTATTGTGTCTTATGGAGAACAATTCTATGAATAGACGAGATTTCATGAAGAATGGGGTGTTAGCAACTGCTACGGCGTGGCATGGCATCACCGTTGCAAACGCCCAATATAGTCTGACCAGCAAAACAACGATGCCGCGCGCCGGCACCAGGCGGCCCAACATTCTCTTCCTGATGGACGATCAACATCGAGGCGATTGTCTGGGCGCCGCAGGTGCACACTGGCTTCACACGCCTAATCTCGATCGGTTAGTCAAGGAAGGCGCTCTGTTCTCCAAGGCTTATACGTCCTTGCCATCTTGTCTTCCGGCCCGGGCCGGTCTATTGACAGGAAAAAGCCCATGGCAACATGGCATGCTTGGCTATATCCCCATCCCCGAGCGTTATGAACATGAAAAACCCCGCATGTTCACTGAGGCAGGATATCGCACACATGCTGTTGGCAAAATGCACTTTCAGAGCCATGATCACGGGTATCAGTCCATCATTTTGGAGGAAGCCTGGCGCAAGCTCTCTGATAAGGGTTTCAAATGCGATTATCGTCAGTGGTTTGAAGCCAATCACCCAGACAAGGATGTGGATGCCACCGGTCTGCGCTATACAGACCATCGCGGAGGAAGATCATACCCCTACGAGGATGCCCTGCATCCCACGAATTGGACTGCTGAAAAAGGCATTGAGTTTCTGCGTACCTATCAGGAAGACAAGCCCTGGTTTTTGAAAATCTCCTTCAAGCGACCGCACCCTCCCTTTGATCCTCCCAAGCGTTGGCTCGATTACTATGACAAGGTCGAGTTTCCCATGCCCAAGGTTGGCTAATGGGCCGAACGGAAGGTTCCCGAGGGCATAGGATCATTAGAGAGAACCCCCAATGCCACACGCGGACGTTTCCCGGAACACGAAATCAGGGCCTCACGTCAAGCGTATTTTGCGTTGATCTCCCATATGGATGAACAAGTCGGACGCGTTATCGCGGCCCTGGAAGAACGCGGTGAACTTGAGAATACGTTAATCCTGTTCACCGCAGATCATGGCGACATGATGGGCGATAATCTCCTCTGGCGCAAGTGTTATGCGTATGAAGGATCGGCACGCATCCCCATGATCATTCGCTGGCCAAAGTCGCTCGGTATAAAGACTTCACGGGGGAAAATCATTCCCCAACTGGTGGAATTACGTGACGTCCTGCCCACCTTCCTGGATGCGGCCGATATGAACAAGCCTACAGAGATGGATGGCATGAGTATGCTCGACCTGATTCGAGGCCATACTCAACAGTGGCGTAAAGTCCTCGATCTGGAGCATGCCCAAACTTACTGGCAGGGCAATTCCTGGGTGGCCCTCACTGATGGGCGCTATAAGTACATCTACTTCACCTTGACCGGTGAACAGCACCTCTTTGATCTCGATATAGATCCCCATGAAATGAATAACTTGGCCGACGACGCGAGCCGGACTGAGCTTCTTACTCAATGGCGTAAACGCATGGTCGAACACCTGTCCATTCGCGGTGAGCCATGGATTAAAGATGGGGATTTGGCGGTTCAGAGAAAGGCCATTTATCGCGGTCCAAATTTTCCACATGCATAAAGAAGGGTAATGCCTGTTGAGTCGCCATTTTCGCGGCACTCGAAGGGGTCAGCGTTAATACGTAAAGATGATGTAGGGCACAGTCCAATCTCTGAATTGGAAGTAACTGTGTTAACCTTGCAACGCCTTATACCGGAAGTGATCACACGCTATGTGGCTGTTGAAGAGAGTATTAACGAAGAGCCGGATGAGTTATGTGTCGCTCACGCTTATGTGGGCATGTGAAGATCAGGGAGTCAAGCCAAGGTTCTTCCTTCGTGACAATGATATGTTGTATCCGGAAGGAATGGATACGATCCTGAAGTTGTCGGCGGTAGATACAGTTAGAACGCCTTTTCAAGCTCCTAATGCAAATTCTCATGCGGAAAGATATGTGCTAAGCTGTAAAAAAGAATGTTTGAATTATTTGATGATCTTTGGTCTGAATAGACTGCAATGCGTTGTTGATCTTTATACTTCATATTTCAATGAATGCCGCCCGCACCAGGGAATTGGCAATAAGATACATGCAGAGTATCATTCAACAGGGCCGCGGGGCGGTAGCAGTCTTATGAATCCATCGGTCAGGAGTGTTGTCAGAAAAGACTTACTTGGTGGCTTGTTGAAGTCATATTCTCGTACCGCTGCCTGATGATGCATGTGACATATTGGTATTGATCAGTTCTGTGTTGGCTGCAGCAGATTGTAGAAATGC
>Ga0307990_1002569_pt1 | contig 14437 bp, 11 predicted proteins | sample EllFjometagen129_FD_203168 | JGI IMG/M metagenome (GOLD analysis project Ga0307990, IMG submission 203168) | Marine microbial communities from Ellis Fjord, Antarctic Ocean - #129 | ecosystem: Environmental > Aquatic > Marine > Unclassified | place: Southern Ocean | collected 2014-10-08
TCATGCCAAAGATCATTTCAAGCTTTAAGAATTGATGTGAATAGAGAGCTTGAATCTATATATAACTTTTTAGAAAAGTTACCATTTGCACTTGCATCAGGCGGGCGAGTAGCGATACTATCATTTCACTCAGGAGAAGACAGACTGGTTAAGAAATCATTTAAAAGGTACTTGAGAGAAGGAATTTACAAAGAAATATCTTCTGAAATCATTAGACCGACAGATGAAGAATGCAGAATTAATAATCGTGCAAAATCTACAAAAATGAGATGGGCAATAAAAGCATAAAATACTAAATAGAAAAGAGGATATTATGGGAAAAAAGTATATTGAAGAAAATATCGAAAAACTAAGAAAACAAAGAGACGATAATGTAATTGGTGGTTACCGTGATTTAGTTGTAAAGACATATAAATACATTAAAAAGCAAATAGATAAATCCGAATCAGGATATTGTAATCCTAAAAACTCAGATATAAGTAACTTTGTTTATGGAAATAAAAATGAAGAAAGCAAAATAAGAAGCTTTATTAAGGATTTGAAAAAATCCAATTATTTAACAGTGTATGGTGTTGCTGAAGAAAGAGAAGTTAAAATTATAAAAGATCTAGACTTTTAGTATTTGTTATAATGCAATAAAAGGCTGTCTAATTGATATGATACCTCTAAAGTAGACATTTTATTAATCAAAATGGCAAAATGAACCAAGATGGAAATAAATCATCTTGGTTCGTTTTTTTAGAACTATGTAATTGTTCATTTAGAATGTGATACGGTGAGTGAATTGATAGGATGTTAGTAGACACAAAGTGATACATGTCTTTATTAACATCTTTTTGTATGTGTAAAGAAAAGAGTGAGGGAATCGAGTAAAATAGTGAATATTCATTTCAGTATTGTACAACGAACAAAAGCATATAATTATGTAAAAAGGTATTGTGCAACGAACAAAAATATAGTATAATACTAATTGAGGTGATCAACATGATCAGAAGAGACTTATATTTAAATCAAATACGACCATTTATGCAGAAGGATTTAATCAAAATAATTATTGGGATTCGTCGTTCAGGTAAGTCAACATTGATGAAACAAATTATTGAGGAATTAAAAGAGAATGGTGTAAAAGATAGTCGTATTATATATCTTAATTTTGAGGACTATCAAATTAGAGAATATAAAGACATAGATACGTTATACAATTACTTAGAAAAGAATGTGGTTGAGGGAGACAAAACATATATATTTCTTGATGAAATACAAGAAGTAGAAAACTTTGAACAAGTCGTGAATTCCCTTAATGCAACAAAAGATGTTGATATATATTTAACAGGTTCAAATTCAAAAATCCTTTCAGGTGAATATGCAACATTGCTTACAGGAAGATATAAAAGCTTTAAAGTGTTCCCCTTTTCATTTAAAGAGTTGTTAGAATATCATGGGAACAAGGATAAGAAAGAACTATTTGATTTATTTATTAGATATGGGGGATTTCCTGTTATTCAAAGTTTTGATCTTGATGATCAAAAAATATCAATATTGAGAGATCTATATGATTCGATTGTCATCAAGGATATTGTTCAAAGACATAATGTTTCTGGTGTAGATGCATTAGATAAATATATTAGTTATTTACTAAATACAGTTGCCACACAATTTAGTGCTAAAAACATTATAAATTATTTCAAAAATGAAGGTAGAACAATCAGTAAAGAGACGTTATATAATTATATAAGTTATGCAAAAGAAGTTTTGTTAATATATTCAGCAAAAAGATACGATTTAAAAGGAAAGAAACTACTAACTACCAACGAAAAGTATTTTGTAAATGATCAAGGACTTAGAGCAACTAAATTTGATAATATAAAAGACATAGAAAAAACATTAGAAAATATTGTGTTTTTTGAGTTGTTAAGAAGAGGCTATGAAGTCACAGTAGGAAGCATTGGTGATAAAGAAATAGATTTTATCGCAACCAAAAACAATACTATTGAATATTATCAAGTAACTTATATTATGGAAACATCAAAAACAAGGGACAGAGAATTTGGTTCATTAAATATGGTCAAGGATCAGTATCCAAAATATGTTTTATCACTAGATAATGTTAATTTTTCTCAATTTGGAATTATTCATAAGAATATAATAGATTTTCTTCTTGAATAGAACATAATATACATATCCTATTAAGTTGCAACTAAAAGCGATACAACGAGCCGTATCACAAATGACCTGAAAGAATACATAATATATCATATTTGGTACTTTTCTCACAAGAAAGTACCATTTTCTTATGATTGTGATAAACTAGATTGTAAAGAATAAATTTGAAGGTGATGATTATATGATTCCTATATTACTAATTATTGTATTGCTTACAGGTGTAAACGCATTGTTTGCAGCTAGTGAGATGGCTCTAGTATCTATAAATCCTAGTACAATGTATCAATTAAAACAAAAAAATACAAAAAGAAGTAATATACTAGAAAAAGTAACTAGAGACTCTACAAAGTACCTAAGTACAATTCAAGTAGCTATTACTTTTTCAGGGTTTTTGAGTAGTGCTTTTGCCGGATCACAGTTGTCTGGGTATCTAGTTAATTTCTTTAGTGATATTGGTATGGATGTACCTAATAATATCGCTATGATAATCATAACAGTATTATTATCATTCTTTACATTAGTATTTGGTGAGTTAGTACCAAAAAGAATCGCATTAAGTAAATCAATAAAGATTGCACTATTTAGTGCTCCTATAATATATATTGTTATGAAAGTGTTTGCTCCATTTGTATGGCTACTTACAGTCTCTACAAGAGGTGTTGTTAGATTATTTGGGATAAAGACTAGGCATAAAAAAGAAGATGTGACAGAGAAAGAAATCAGAGAATTAATTATATATGGACATATTGAAGGCCTATACCAAGAACAAGAAAAAGAAATGTTAGAAAGAATATTTCTTTTTGATGATTTAAGTGTTGAGAGCATTATGACACCTTTAGAAGAAGTAGTTTGGATTAATAGTAGTGATGTGAATGATGTGATGATTAATCAAGTAATAAAATCTAAGTTTTCAAGGATACCTATGTACAAAGATACAAAAGACAATATACAAGGTGTTGTAATCATAAAGGACATATTGAATCAGATGTATCATACAAAGGATTTAAATATAGATATTAAAGATGTAATAAGAGAACCATATATTGTTTTAAACACATTGAAGATTAATCGACTACTATTAGATATGAAACAAAAGAAACAACACCTAGCATTCATCATGGATGAATCAAATAAGGTGTTAGGTATTGTTACATTGGAAGATATCATTGAAGAGATAGTGGGAGAAATCTATGATGAACATGACAAGTAGTATTAAAGTTAAAGAGTTGCAATCATCATCTTTAAACAGAAAGTACTATTCTTAAAAGATAGTGCTTTATATATATAACAATATGATATGGTGTTACTACTATTTTACAACTTAAAATGCTATACCGAGTCGTACCATAGATGATTATTAGACATAATATAAAAGATATAACAAAGGCTTTTTTAACTGTTTAGAATGTGATACGCATGTTAGTGATTTTATATTTATAATTAAATGGAAATGAATCATCCGAAAAACTCGCAAAAGTGTTATACTAGTTAAGGCAAAATAAATAATGAAAATGGATAGTTGTTCATAATACACACATACTATCTCTATATAAAGGAGTACACATATTATGGAGTTTAAAGATTTGAATATAGTAGAACCAATATTAAAGGCACTAAAAATAAAAGAGTATAATAGCGCAACACCAGTACAAGAAAAATCTATACCAGTATTACTTAACAATCGAGATGTTCTAGGTAGTGCACAAACAGGAACTGGAAAGACAGCTGCTTTTGCTATTCCAATCTTGCAAAAAATATACTTAGAAAAATTAGAACAAAATACAACTGAGAAGAAAATAAAAGCTTTAGTTTTAGCACCAACAAGGGAACTAGCTTTACAAATATATGACAATTTTGTTGAGTATAGTAAATTTATTAACGTAAACTCAACTGTAGTTTATGGTGGAATAAAGCAAGCAAGACAAGTAAGAGATTTACAACGTGGTGTAGATATCTTAGTTGCGACTCCGGGGAGACTTCTTGATTTAATTCAACAAAGAAAACTATCATTATCTGATGTAAACTATTTAGTTTTAGACGAAGCAGATAGGATGCTAGACATGGGATTCATTAAAGATGTAAAGGAAATTGTCTCTATGGTAAAAAAAGAAAGACAAACAATGTTTTTCTCAGCTACTATGCCTAAAGATATAATGAACTTTGCGAATGAGATATTAAATAACCCTGTTAGAATACAAGTTTCACCTGTAGAAGAAACGATTGATAGAATCAAACAAACAGTGTATTATGTTTCTAAGAAATCAAAAATCAAACTACTAATTAAATTACTGAAACAAGAAGAATTAAAATCAGTTTTAATCTTTTCAAGAACAAAACGTGGGACAGACGATATCGTAAATGATTTAGACTTAGCTGGTATCAAATCATCAGCACTTCATGGGGATAAAGCACAGGGCGATAGACAAAAAGTACTTAAAGCTTTTAAAAAGAAAGAAATCAGAATCCTAGTCGCAACTGATATCGCGGAAAGAGGAATTGATATAAATGAAGTATCCCATGTAATTAACTATGATTTACCTGAAGTGCCTGAAACATATATTCATCGTATTGGGAGAACTGGTAGAGCTGGACATGGTGGAGTAGCAATTGCATTTTGTTCACCAAATCAATTCAATTTATTTCAAGATATTGAGAAACACATAAACATGAAAATTCCGATGTCCAAAGATAAAAAATTATCATTAGACCCATCCAAAATTGTTGTAGCACCACAAAAGAAGAAAAGTAATAAATCTGGTAATACATCAAACAACAATAGTAAAAACTATTCGTATTCAAGAAACAAATCTGGAAAGAAAAAAGTAGAACCAAAAGGTTTTTCTAAAAATGTTAATAAACAACGAGATAGAAGAAGTAAGTGATGGCACTATATTAGTAGAAATGAAAAGAAGTCTGTATAAAATACAGTCTTCTTTTTTATTAGATACTTTTAAAAAAGTGATATAAATTAAGAATTGATTAATTTCCATTATGTGTTTTCAATATAAAAATTTCATACGTTAATCTAACAGTGTGTATTTAATAAATAACCTAATCTTATTTACTATAAATAAAGTATTTTTCAGTTTGTAAACTTTCGCTATCCACAAAATAAATAATAATATTATCAGCACTGTTACCATCATACCAAATGACAATAGATCCAGCATAACAAGCATCTATAGTGATTGGATTACCAACATCATAAGCCGCATCTGAATCTGTAGTAATGTATAATGATTGATTGCAATATATATCATTACCAAGTCCAGGAGCATCGTTCCAATTAACAACACCAAGTTTACTACTGACTGAATTTGTAAAATTTAAGACATTAGTATTATCCGCATCTCCAGAACCATTCTCAATTTCCCAAGTCGTTTCTAAAAAAATAGATAGATAAGTTTCATCTGCGGAACCAGATCTTTTATAAGTGTAAATTGTTTCATCATTAAAATCACCTAGAACCATCTGCTCATCAATATAAGTCTTGATGGTTTGCATATTAAGTTTTTGCATGCTTTCTCTTGTGTTTGTAATTATAGCACCTACGCTAATAACTGAAAAAGCTGCAATAATTCCCATGACAACAATTACAATTAATAATTCAACAAGCGTAACACCTTTAGAGTTTAATGGCTCGTTATTCATTTTGTTAGTTAGCATAATTAATCCCACCTTGTTTATTATCCCAGTTTATTATAACATAATCATCAGTTTAATTATTAATTTGTTGCAATTAAATTATTACAAGAGGTTAACAAATGGTGTTAGTATAGTTTAGTGGACACAAAGAGTAAGTATTCTTGTTCCAAAACAAAAAGAAAATAATAAATGTAATAAAAAAACCCTTTTTACAGTGTTACAATAAAAACAGACAGTAAAAAAGAGACTATGATAAAATATTTTATATTATTAAGATTTTAATGCTTATAATACTAATTTCAACACTAATATCAAAGGGTTAGGTTTCAACACATATCTAGTACAGATTTGGTGTTTTTGAATTTAAGAAGATAATAAACTAATCTATTGAGATATCTATGTCTTGGAAACGAATGATACTCATGTTGTAAAGGGTATCTATTACATTAGTTTCTTTATTAGTTATAATAACGACGTCTTGTTGAATATCAATTTCAAAACCATCAGAGATATAATCATACTGAACTATATTGAATCCAGTAATACCATCTATTACATTACTTCCAGCATTACCGATAAATATGTTGTCTTGTGCATTTCCATAGATGTTAGTGTTATTATCGCCACTTAGTCTTACATATTGATAATACTGAGTTTTGTGAGTGTAAGGTAATGATTGGTTGAATGTTAGATGAAAATCTCCATCAAGAGAACTATCAAGAGTAATCATTGATGAGATATAATCATTGAAATAAGGAAGTAGTGTACTTCCAACAGGGTCATTGATATATATATCTTCTCTTGTCTTAGCAACATACATTCCCCACATTCCACCATCTAATTCAGTGAATGCTCCCCATAGTCCGTAGTAAGAATCTATGACACTAGCTAAGTACTCTTGTTCTAGTGAACCTTCTTTTTCTAGTTCTAGTAACCATTTTTTTGGGCTGTTGTCCCCATTTTTATATCCCCAAAGACCTTCGATACCCCATAAGGCTTTATCTTGGGGTAAAGCATTGAATGTTGCATTACTAATTTCTTCGGAAAAGCTTGGAAATACACCAGGATTTGAAGTTGTACCAATTCCATTGTCATGTGTAAAATGTAGGATCTCTTCAAATGTAGCATCTCGGTGATTATAGTCATTTTCCATAAACCAATTAGAACCAGGGACAGCGACCTCTGAATAATACAAAGGTTGTCCATATATTGCAAATCTAGGAGTACTACTATTTCCATCAGAACCCCCTGCCATGACAATATAACTATTGCTATTTGCAATGCTGTTTGTGAGTTTAGTCATGTCATAACCGTTGTCACTGTTTAGAAAATTTGATAAAACACTGTATGCATAAAGTAACTGATAATCACTTATTTCTTTAGCTGCAACAATGAATATGTTTTTTTTATTAGGAGCAGTGTATGCAAGATACTTATCATAGTATAGTCCGAACATACCCTTCATTTTTGATTTATCCCTTATAATTAAATCTTTGTTAGTATACTGTACATAATTTACATTATCGTATTCTGGAGATAATGAATAATCAGTAGAGTCTTTTATACTGGTTCTTAAGAATGTAGTAATGGAAACAATTATAAATACTATTAAACTAATAATGACTATAATTATTATTTTAGTTGATATTTTCATAATTCATCACCTCTATAAGTTTGCGAATTGTAAATCTAGTTTTATTTTCCTTTTACCAAGTGGGTATTTTAGGTATATAAAATACGCTGTTATTATTGTAGAGAACTCTGCGAATACGATTGCTAACCATATACCATCTTCTTTGAATAATAATGGTAGAATTGCAAGCCATAAGAATAGGAAAACTAATGATTTAAGGACGGTTATTACACCTGAAATTATTGGTGAATCAACACTTGTATAATACGTTGATATTATAACATTAGTACCCATTACAATGAAGGCAATACTATAAAATCTTAATATATGAATTGCGAATGTAATTGTTTCAGGATCTTTAATTAAGAACTCAACAAATACTCTACTAAATAAATTACTAATAATTGCTAGTCCAAGGCCAAATAAAAGATTTAATTTTACTGCTTTTCTTAGAATAAGTCTAACACGATCATATAGCTCTGCACCATAGTTAAAACTTATAGGAGACTGGATTGCATCACTGACACCAAATCCAAAAGATATAACTAATCCTCCAAGTTGCATAGCGATAGAAAATCCTGCGATTCCTGTAATTCCAATAGAACTTAGAATAAGTTTATTTAGAATGAAACTTGAAATAGAAACCGATGATATACTTATTAATTCTGAAGAACCATTAAATAGTATTCTTGCAATATCACTAAGGAATATTTTAGGGAAACGGAATTTCCAAGTTGATTTTTTTATAATAACATAAACAAAGATTAATGATGGGACTACTTGACTTATACCAGAAGCTACTGCAACTCCAGCCATTCCTAGTCCCAAGACAACTATGAATACGTAGTTTAGGATAACATTTAGGATTGTTGACAGACTTGATATAAGAACCACCAACATAGGTTTACGGTCCAAGTTTAAGAATAGATTGAATGTAAGATTCATCATATTAAATATAAAGAATAAACTTATCCAAAAACCATAGGCCTGTATTTGAGACAAAGTTACTGAATCAACATCAAATAACATGCCGAAATTAAGATTGATAACTAGAAAAATTCCAGTTGATATGACAGCGGCTACTGCTATCATAATCATTGTTAGATTAAAATAGTTATTACTTTTTTCGATTTCATTTTTACCTCGACTAATTCCAGCGTAGGTTACACCACCAATAGCGATCATAATGGATATTCCATTTAGTATCATTATAAATGGAAAAAGCATGGTGATAGATGCTAAACCAGTCGAACCAATATATCTACCAATAAAAGCTGTATCAATAAATTGAGCTGTTGTTGAGAATATAATTGAAAATACAGAGGGTATTACATATACCCAAAATATTTTATTTACTTTTGTTTTACCTAAATCTAAATCTTTCATAATTTTCACCTTCTTGTAGTTGAATAAATCTATTTACTATACTATAATAAACCATGAACCAACTTTATGGTCAAGGAGGAATTTTTATGCGTAGATTAATGACAGTAGGAGAGCTAGCAAAATTATTCAATATTACAAATTCGAAAATTAGGTACTATGAAAAAAGAGGTCTTTTAAAACACACAGATATTACAGATGCGGGGTATTCTCTTTATTCTTTTGAGGACTTAGAGAAATTAGAAATTATTCTACTATTAAGAAATATGGATGTTTCTATTGAAACTACGAAAGAGTTAATGGAAGGATATACTAGAGCAGACTATGAAGAACTTCTAATAAGCCTTGAAAATGAATCATTAAGAAAGATTTCTGAACTAAAACGAAAAGTCAAAATGATAAGACAAAGAAAAGATTCATTGCAAGCTTTCATGGATCAACCAATTGTAGTAATTGAACTACCAAAAAGAGAATACTATATCCTTGAAACCAGAGAAGTTGAAAAACAAAGTGAGAAAGAATTTTTTGATTTTCAAAATACATATAATCTCCGTCTATCAAACTATAAAGATAAGTATTGCTTTCATATAGATAAAGGTACAATAACAATAATGGTCTCATCCAACAATAGTAAATTAATAGATTTTCCAACAATGGAGTTGCCAAAGGGGAGATATCTTCAAATTAACAAAGAGATAAACAAGCAAACTACTATTGAAGACACAATGAATGAAATGCGAAATCAAATAAAAAAGAGCGAATTTCGCACAATCGAACCACTGTTACTTGTTGAAAACTATCAGCAATTTTTGTTCTCTAATATTACACAATATCATACATTTATTATAAGAATTGATGAATAGAGTAAGTACGAAAGTCTATAAATATAACGGAAACGGTCATTTTAAGCTGTTATAATAGGAAAAATGTTACTTAGTATGTAGCTATAAACGCGTACTTTCCATCATTTCAACCAGTATCCAAATGATATTTGTTGCATAATAAATTGCAATTAAAAGTGATACAACGAGTCATATTAGAAATGGTATCAAATATTGAGATTTAAACACAAACAATTTTCTTCAATAATAGATATTTTTTTGCGCATATGGTATAGTTTATTATAAGGTGAACAAAGGCCTTCTAAGAATATAAGAAAGATTATAAATAGGGAACACAAACCTAAGGAGGGTATTTGATGATTTTTGACGCGCACGGTGATATACTTACTGATTTATACATGCAAGCTAAAAACAAAGATTCATTTAAGAAAAGACATTTAGATTTATACAAAAAGGGTGGAGTAACTCATAGTATTTTTGTTAATTTTACTGAACCAGATACAAAAGATGATCAATTATTCAATAAAATATTTGATAATGCTTTTATTGATCTTAAGAAAAATTGCGATATATTTAAAGTTTGCTTAGACTATAAAGATATGGAAATATCTTTATCTGAAGGTAAAATTGGTGTGATTATTGGTATGGAAGGAATAGCTCAATTAAAAGATACTAATCACCTAAGAGAGTTATATTCAAAAGGAGTAAGACATGCATCACTAACATGGAATGAAGAAAATAAATATGCTAGTGGACTTGATAATTTGAATACTAGAGGATTGACAGATAAAGGAAAAGAAGTATTAGCTGTAATGGAAGAATTAGGAATGCTAGTTGATTTAGCTCACTTAAATGAAAAATCATTCTTTGATGTAGTTAATAACACTAAAAATCCTATAATTATTTCTCATGGGAATACTAAAGCGATTTGTAATCATAGAAGAAACTATACTGATGAGCAATTAATGGCAATTAAGAATAGTAATGGAGTAATCGGAATTTGTGGTATTGGGGATTTCATTGCTAAAGAAGTTGAGTTTCAAAATGTAAAGACTTTAGTTAAACATATAGATCACGCTGTAAAAACAATTGGGATAGATCATGTTGGGCTTGGTTTTGACTTTTGTTACTATCTAGGAGACGAATCTAAGGATAACGATGTAGATGGATTGTTAACTATCGCAGATGTACCTAATATTTTTATAGAATTAAAAAGAATCGGATATAGTAATGAAAGTATAGAAAAGATAAAACATCTAAATTTTGAAAGAGTAATTAAAGAAATATTAAAATAAATAAAAATACCCTTTTGAGTTTGCAAAAATTTTAGACCTTTTATTTTTATGTAACTTAAGATAGAATTATCTTATGTAATATGGAGGTATTGTTTTATGGATAGACAAATAATTGTAGATAGATTAAACGAATCTATTGAAAAAAAAGAGCCCATTATAGGAGTTTGTATTGGGAATGGCCGCAGTGCTCAACAAGCAGCACAAGGTGGAGCAGATATATTAGCAGCTCTAAATGCTGGTCGTTTTCGTATGAGTGGATTCCCATCTATAGCATCTACACTTCCTTTTGAAAACTGTAATGAAGTAGTTCATGATTTTGCCTCTAAAGAAGTTGTGTCAAGAGCTGAAAATGTACCAGTGTTATTTGGAGCTTGTGCCCAAGACCCTCGATATGGAAAAGAACAGTTGTTAGAAACAATCATTAATAGTGGGTTCTCTGGTGTAATTAATTTCCCTACGGTTAGTCTAATAGATGGACAGTTTAGAGAAGCTTTAGAAGAAAGTGATGAAGGATTCAAGCATGAAGTAGAACTTTTACATATGGCTTCTAAAAAAGGATTATTCACTGTTGGTTTTGTAGTAACCATGGATGAAGCTATTCAAATGGTGCAAGCAGGGGTTGATGTTTTATGTCTCCATTTTGGTTGGACTTATATAAATACTCAATCTGAAAATGAATCTGAGCTACATATAGATCAGTTAATACATAAAACAAGATTGATCTTTGATGAAGTCAAAAAATATAATCCAAAAATCATTCCTATGATTTATGGAGGAACATTTGTCGCGAATCAGAAAGTTATTAAACGCTTTTATGAAGAAACTAGTACAATAGGATATTTCGGAGGTAGTGTATTTGATACATTTCCGACGAGTGGCAGTATTAGTGAAGCTACTTCAGGATTTAAATCAATGAACAGATTGTCATTGCTTGAAAAAGAGAATAAACGATTAAAGACTTTATTACAAAAGAAAGATGGAGTAAAAACAGTTCTCGGTGATTCGAAAGTGATGAAAGACATGGTTGATTGGATAGAAAAAGTTTCTAATCATGATGCAAACATTTTACTTGAAGGTGAAATAGGTACAGGGAAAAATCTTGTAGCGAAAGCAATACACTATAACAGTAATAGAGCTATGCATCCATTTAAGAAAGTGAATTGTGCTTCTATTGCTGGAAATTTTGCTTCAAGCAAGTTATTCGGATATGAACGTGGAGCCTTCATTGGAGCTGAAGAACGAAAGCTGGGTATATTTGAAAATGCAAATCATGGGACTGTATTCTTAGATAATGTATCAGAATTGGAACCAGACATACAATCAAAATTATTAAGAGTAATACAAGATGGCGAGTTTGAAAGAGGTGGCGGTAATGAAACTGTGACAATCAATGTTCGCATTGTTTCGTCATCTACTGACAATTTGAAGAAAGAAATGTTAAATGGGAAATTTAGAGAAGATCTATATTACCTATTAACTGTCTTATATAGACAGTTGCCTTCTTTAAAAGAACATAAAGAAGATATTCCAATTTATGTCTCGACTTTCATAAATCAAATATCTGAAAGACATAATATCGATGTATCTATTGGAGATAATGTAATGAATTCATTCATGAGCTATAACTGGCCAGGAAATGTTAGAGAATTAAAGAATGTATTAGAACGTGGCGTTATTATAAGTGAAAATGGAACCCTAGATACAACTTGTTTACCGATAGGATTTAGAGAATATATTAAACTTGATGAAAATGTAAATTATATTAAGAACTCATCAATGATAGTTGAGAAAGAAATGATCTTAAATGAATTGATGAAATCCAATTGGAACCAAACTAAAGTTGCAAGTAAATTAGGCGTTACACGTAGAACTTTATACAATAAATTAAAAAAATACAAAATAAATAAAGAAAATTACAAATTATAGTTTTTCAAAAGTGAGAATTTAACTTCTCACTTTTTTCTATTTTTTATAATAATTATGGCTAAATCTATAGAAACACTATCACAAAACAATGTTGAAAGATAGAAAAACGGGAAAAAGTGGGAACTTTTGTTCATATTGACAATGTTTTCTTTGTGTTCTAAACTAAAGATACTTGAAACAAAATAATCAAAAAAAAGGAGGAATCACATTGTCTAAAAAAGTTGTAATAGTTGGGACTATGGATACCAAAGGAAATGAATTTTCTTTCGTTAATGATATTATTAAAGCACAAGGATTAGAAACTTTAATTATTGATGCTGGTATCTTCGAACCAACTCTAAAACCGGATATTGGAAATGAAGAAGTGTGCAAAGCAAGTGGACATAACTTAGCTAAATTACGCGAAACCAATGACCGAGGAGTAAATGTTGTAGCAATGAGTGAAGGTGCTGCCAAAATCGTTCTAGGATTGTTAGAAAAAGATGAAGTTGCTGGGATTATATCATTAGGTGGTAGTGGTGGATCAAGTATCGCTGCTCGCGTAATGAGAGAGGTACCTGTAGGGATACCTAAAATCTTAGTATCAACTGTAGCAGCAGGAGACGTAAGTCCTTATGTTGGTGTAAAAGATATTATGATGATGTACAGTATTGTTGATGTAGCAGGGCTTAATAACGTTTTAAAAGAAGTACTAACAAATGCATCACTAGCAATGGCTGGTATTGTTAAGAATAAAAAACCGATTCCAGCATCTAAAAAACCATTAATTGGTGCGTCAATGTTTGGTGTAACTACACCATGTGTGACTACTGCTAGAGAATATCTTGAAGCACAAGGATACGAAGTAGTTGTATTCCATGCTACTGGTGCTGGTGGAAGATCATTAGAAGCTTTAACTGAATCAGGATATTTTAAAGGTATCTTAGATATCACTACTACTGAGTGGTGTGATGAATTAGTTGGTGGAGTATTCCCTGGTGGACCTGATCGTTTAAATGCAGCAGCATTAAATGGAATACCTCAAGTAGTTTCTGTTGGTGCATTAGACATGGTTAACTTTGGACCAGAATCTACAGTACCAACGCAGTTTGCAGATAGAAATTTATATGTTCATAATGCAACAGTTACATTAATGAGAACTACTGCAGAAGAAAATAAAAAACTAGGTGAAATTATCGGAAAAAAAGTAAGCCAATCAACTGGCCCAACTGCATTCTTTATTCCACTTAAAGGTGTATCAATGATTGATGCAGAAGGAATGCCTTTCGAGGGTAAAGAAGAAGATGCAGCATTATTTAATGCTTTAAGAGAAAATATTGATACTTCAAAAGTAGAATTAGTAGAAATGGATAACAACATAAACGACGATGAATTTGCTTTAGCAATGGCTAAAAAATTGATCGAACTAATAAATAAATAAATAAAAAAAAATAATACAAGGAGATAGAAAGATGGCATTTACAAGAAAAGAAATACACGCAAGATTAGACGAACAAATTAACCAAGGTAAAGCGATAGTTGGTGCAGGAGCTGGTACTGGGATTAGTGCT
>Ga0307990_1002570_pt1 | contig 14435 bp, 8 predicted proteins | sample EllFjometagen129_FD_203168 | JGI IMG/M metagenome (GOLD analysis project Ga0307990, IMG submission 203168) | Marine microbial communities from Ellis Fjord, Antarctic Ocean - #129 | ecosystem: Environmental > Aquatic > Marine > Unclassified | place: Southern Ocean | collected 2014-10-08
GATAACAATCGCTTCAGCCCACTGGTAGCGAGGACCCATGCTTTTTCCCTTCGGCTTCACCACCAACCGGCCACGCTGCTGCAGAACGTCGTGCAGTACCTCCACGATAGGTATATCTAACGCTGCTTCCTTCTCGATCATCGCTCATCTCCACAAGGGACCCATTCGGAAAGCACAAATTTTGACTGCTCCTGCCTTACCCAGAACCCGGTTGAATTGCGATGATGCGCAATAACCTGCAGGTCATACGCCACCGGATCCATGATGGGCTGGGCCGTATGGAACATACTGGGAAAAATGGCAGAACCCTGTTCAGTTGAAGTCAGGAGCAGTATGCGCCGCCCCTCCCGATGCCAGCTCTCAAACAAAGCACGAGCGTCAGCCACACGCTCGACCGATGGATCCGACCACAGCGGCACGCCGTTCATAACCTGACAATCATAGATCAACGCCAGGGGAGTAGCCCACACAAAATGATCGGCCAGAACAATATCATCGGGCTCTATTCTGGCGGCGATATCCGACAGCACGTCACACATCCCGCTGTACTCAACCCGAGACCACGCCTGCGATATCCTTCCGGCATTCCATCCGAGCACACCTAGGAGCAGAACCGCCGCGGCCCAACGTCCAGCATTCCCACGCGACCATAACCACCACAGGGCCGCCCCACTACCAAACGCGATCACAAGCGGCAACGAAGACACAAACCGCTTAGTCGCCCATGGATATAGGTCGGCCACATGCTTATAGCCCAACGGCAAAGCCATGGCTGCCAGGCTCAGCACGACGAAGACGTGACACGGCCTGAGCTTCCGACTGTACAGGTCTTCGGCCATAGCGATCGCCAGTCCAGCACCCGCCAGAACAAGCAGCGGCCATCCTGTATACGGCCCGAGATGAAGCGCTACGACCCGCGCTTCCTGCGCGCCCCGAGGATTGAACGCGACCGCAAGCAGAAACACCCCGATCGTCAATCCCGGCCCCGTAAGTAACACCCACCGAGATCGGAGGGCACGGGCAACCAACGGCCATCGACGCAACCATACCAAAGCTAGGGATAGGACCAGAACTGCGACCGAGGCCCATTCCATCACAACGAACGCGCGATGTATCTTGGCGACAGAACCCGCACCCACCAAATGATAATACGCCAGCGCGCATGCCAATCCGACGCCGACCCACGCCACCGCCCATCCTGACGCACGACGATCCTGACAGCACCCACCCCCGCCGGCAAGCAACAGCGCCAATATCGCGGCCAGCGCCATGAAGCCAGGCCGATTGAGACATCCCACGGCCACCAATAGACCCAGCCATACTGCAGATCCCCCCGCTAGGACACCGAGTATCGCGGTCATGATGGTCAACTCCATCATTTCCGAACACGGCGTATGCATGTGGTACAGTACGATCGGTTGCGATAGAAGCAGCAGGGCGACTAGGGACGCCCTAGCCGCCGGCCATCCCATACGTCGCAACCCTCCGAACAGCAACACCCCAGACAGAATACCCAACAGGCCCATGGCGTGCTGCGCCAGCCCCATGCCCCCCACCCGGAAAAGTAGACCAACCCACAGAGGCGTGACGGGATAGAAGTAGAAATCGAACGCACCTGTATGTATATCAATTGGAATGCCGGGAAAGGCCTCGTAGCGCCCGCATTGCTCGCGGGCAAAGACAGGCACACCGGCCCGGACCATATCTGCGTAAGCCGGTATGGGCGGCGACCCGCATCCGTGAAGCGCCTGATAGATTCCTTGGTTCATGTAGACCCCAGGATCCCATCCGCCAGCCACCCACTCGCTGACGGGTTGCCGTACGAGAAACAACGCGAGTACCCCTGTCAGCGCAATTCCCCAAAATATAGGTCGAACCTGTTTCATAGTATCAGTAATGGCTAAGCGTACCCTGACGCATTGCTGACCGAATGGCCCCGTGTTTATCTTTGTCATTCTTTCCAACACATACCCTTCTACAGTCCCACTTCCCTGGCCACGAAATCCAGCACATCGGCATCCGGATAAAAATCCAAATCAAAGGAAGGCGCCGCTGAGCAGACCTCCGTAATCGCATCCATGGCGGCGGCTACACTGGGTTCATAATAGAAAGGAATGACGCCAGTCGCCAAGAGCCGGGCCACCGCCACAGACGGATCGAGACGACGAAGCCGATTGTTCGAAGCGTGCCCGAGATGGAAAATAGCACGCAACGGGCCTGCAGCCGGATCAACGGCTGGATTCTTACCATGCCAAGGCGCCGCGCCGGCCCAGGCATTCCTCCCCTTACAGAAGACCACTGCACGATCGTCATTCAGCAGTGCGCATCCGGATTTCTCCAGCCATAGCTGAGCTATGGTCGACTTTCCGATGCCTGAGCGACCGCAAAAAAGATATACCCCTTCATTGATTCGTACGGCGCTGGCATGTACAAGCACCGTTCCCTCAATCGAAAGGCGATTGGCGAAGACAACGCGATCCACTGGTGGGTACAGACACTCGACACAGCTCCCGACGGGGGCCACCAGCGGATAGAATACCCCGCAAGAAAACGTTTCATCCATCTCGGCCGCGCACTGCCACCGTTGCGAATGAGGATCCACAACATCTACCGCAATACCGTCGCGCCCCGCAGTCATCCGCCATGAAGGGCCACTCCAGTAAGTTTTCTTGGAAGGGGCCGGCAGAGGGGACCTCTCCGCCATAGAATAATGGGCATCACCAGACTCAGAGGGTGACGTAACGGTGAATGGCGCGTACAAACTCTGAATCGCGCCGGACGACCAGTGAAGCATAAATGAGGAGCGGCCAATCTCAAGGCGACAGCTGTGAGTCTTCCGCATCACAGCGAGGGATCGAAGTTCAACAACGGATTACCGTAGCTGTCCACTACCTGGTCCCCCTGCACCACATTGCCACCACCGATTAAATGATTACATGCCGCCATTGCTACAACGCGCTTGTCCTCAAGCTGTACACGCCGGATTTCAGGTATATGATACTTCTTTTTCTCTATATTCATAGAACTCTTTCTCCTTCTTTCACTTAAATCCAGCCCCGGTGCAACTTGTCACCTACTAAGAAACACACGCTGGGCTCAGATAGTATCTATTCTCTACCAAACAATAGTCAAGATTTTTCAATCCGTTTTCAATCCCGCTTCACGCATAAGGTCACAGTAATAAAGCAGATCGATGCCCGTTGCGCCGCCTTCCAACTGGGAAAGCGCCGGACAGACCGGACAGCGCGATCGTGCGGCGCACATGCGGCAGCCTGACGCCACCGGAAGTCGTTCGAGCCTAAGTCGATCCATATGCGCATTCCACTGTCGCGGCGACGTCTCCAGCACTGGGCGCGATTCGAAGCGCCACAGGAGACAGGGATGCATCTGTCCCGCCACATCAACATGCATAGTTCGGAGTCCAGCTCCGCACGTCACTAGGCGATCACTTCCATCCGAGGAAGATAGATCCCGTGACACATGCGTGGTGCATTCCTCTGCATCATTTGAGCAAAAACAATCCACTTGCCCCACCGGAACACGTTGAACCAGAGGCTCGGTTCCGCCATCGAGCGTGGGAGCAATCAACGCGTCGAAACGGCACGTGAACCCCATCTCCACTGCCCACGCTTCGATATCTTCCAGCTCCGTTCTGTTCGCGCGCAACACCGGACATTTTATCTGTACGCGCACCCCCGCAGCCTTCAATAGCCGTAGGCCATTCAGGCATTTCGCATGGGATCCGGGCACCCCGGTCACCAATTCGTATGTCTCCCTAGTGGCACCATAGACGGACACTTCAACTCGGCGGGGCGGGAACGCAGCCAAAAAGCTGGCCAGCTTATCGTCAACAACGGTTGCATTTGTAAATAGCGACACCAAAAATCCGCCCCGCTTCGCAGCCATCCATATTTCGCGAAACTCGGGATGTAGCAAGGGTTCGCCCCCCGTGATAGCTAGGACCAGAACGCCCCCATCCGCCAATGCAGCTATGATGCGATCCGCCGACTCGACGCCCAAATCGCCGCGACCTCCCTGTCGACGTGATCCGAGATAACAATGCACACACGAAAGATTGCAGCGCTCTGTGATATCGAGCGTGCAGGCAAGCGGAAAACTTTCAGGCGAAGACTCGCTCAACAAGTTTGTCGCATACGTAGCGGATCCAACGGTTTTGCAACGTGAGAAAGGCGTATCCATGGTTTCAGGCATCGACGACCTCGACAGCCTTTACCGCCAGCAAGTCAGCCAGCACAACCCCCGTATCGACTTTGGCCTGAGCCTCCCCGACATCATAGGCATCGCCCAGTCGCAAGGCAATCTCTGCTGCCGTGCATACGGCCGCCATCTGGTCCCAGATAAAGGCAGCCGTTTCGTTCAACACGTAAATGCTGTCAAGCGTCTCCTCTGAACTGGCCATAGGCACAAGAATCCGATCGCCCCGGACCTGCCGCGCTACCACACGCCCGTTCTGTTGATATTTTTTCATCTTAAACTCCCTCGGCGCATGGCGCCCAGTAATAATAAACCACCCTGAACCACGCACCCTTAAACGCATGGATAGTTGGCCGATATCGCAATATGCAGCCTACCGCCCAACAGGTTGAACACCCGGCCAGCCCCAATTGATGTCCCAGCCAATCGCATCGCCGTCTAGCGAACGAATGAACCATCGGCCAGTTGCTTCATCAAAGATAGCCAAGTCGCTGAGTCCGTCACCATCGTAGTCACCACTAACAGGACGAACACCTGGCCAACCCCAGTTAACATTCCAAGCAAGAATATCACCTGAAATGTTTCGAATAAACCAACGCCCGGTGAGCACATCAAACACAGCTAGATCAGACTGTGCATCCCCATCAAAATCACCCGACACCCCAGTTACGCCAGCCCAGCCCCAAAAAATCTGCCACGCCAGAATGTCCCCAGCGATGTTACGCACAAACCAACGCCCAGTTCCTTGGTCAAGAATAGCCAGATCATCGACTTCGTCACCGTCATAGTCTCCGGAAACCGGCTGAACACCAGGCCAGCCCCAGAGAACACTCCAAGCGAGAATATCACCTGAAACGGATCGAATAAACCAACGTCCGGTAAGCTGATCAAAGATCGCTAGGTCGTCAATGCCGTCACCGTCGTAGTCTCCTGATACAGGTTCAACACCTGGCCAGCCCCAAAACGCTTCCCACAGAATCGTATCCCCAGCAAGAGTTCGAATAAACCAACTGCCCGTATTCTGATCGAACACAGCAAGGTCACCAATACCATCACCATCATAATCACCAGCGACCGCCTCAACCCCGGGCCACCCCCAATTCACGGAATAAGCCAACTGGTCGCCGCCTACTGACCGAGCAAACCACCTCCCCGTCTGCTGATCAAGCACAACGAGATCGCTCTCGCCATCGCCATCGAAGTCATTCTGAACCACCCGGGTATTCGACACATTTGGATCGGTTCCTCGCGTATACTCTTCAACATCCGTAAACCCGTCATCATCAGCATCCCCGCTGCCGTCGCTGCTGGTAAGATCTCCGAAATTGTCGAGCTCCCATACATCCGGCAGTCCATCATCATCCGTATCCAACAGCCTAATGGATACGGCAATCTGGTATGTCCCCGTGGTAAATTCGAACATACCGCTGACACGAACATAGACTTGCGTCAGAATGCCGCTGTGCTCCCACGCCAATGTGGCATCCTCGGAATAAGGTAGTGTGTTCGTGGCAGCAATAGTCACCCCCGTATCTCCAGCGTACCGTTCCAGCGAAGAATCTAAGAGCGTTAGCTTGCTTACCACCACAGTATAATCAACGCTGGGCTCAGCGCTAAAAGTGAACCAGTCTTCATCATTGTCGATCTCAATGGTGCGCGTGATCGCCCCACCGTTGACTGACAATGCCTCAGCACTCGCCGGATCATCGCTGACATCATCGCCGAAGTCATGCGCCACCGCACGCCCCCCAACTATAGCCACAGCCATTACGATCAAGGTCGCGACTCCTCTTGAATTAAGACGATTCAGACCAATCTGCCGCCCCTTCAGCCAAACCCATTCCAAGGCAACACTCGCCAAGCGGCATCCCGCACGTATAGTGTGGACAACGCGACGATACAACCCACCTCGAACGCTAGCGCACGCAAAGTGCTCCCTACTGGGGAAAAGAAATTGCCAAGCGTCAAATAGACACTCAGCGCGAAACCCAAGTCGGCGCAACGCGTTCTGCCGCCCGCAACAAACGCGCCGGATCCACACCGCCGGATGCCCCAGACTTCCAGCTGGGCGCAAACCTTCCGCCACTTGCCACACCACAGACGGCATCGGAACATCAAACAGCGTCGCTACGCTCGTCAGCGAGGCCACGACAGGCACCTTCACGCCCCACGCCTCGGCCTCGGACAGCACCAAATTTATATCTAAACCTGATTCCCCGCTGACGCCATCCAGAGCCACATCCAGCCAGTGTCGCCAGCGTCCCTCTGCGCCTTGCGCTTCGAGTTGCGCGGCCATTGGCCGTCGTCCAAGCAGGCGGCATTCCTTTTCCGCATGCAGGCAAGCTAGGAGCATGGCATGAGAGCGACATGGCGAACGCCATTTACCTCCTTCGTGCTGACAGATAGAGGAAGCACGAAATATATCCGCGTAGTCGATGTTGTATAGCTTGTAGGGATGATCCACAGCCCAATGCAGATCCAGTGACAAGCCATTATCAGGGTGACGAAAAGGCCATTCAAGGTGGTGCCGTCTGCAGGCGGAGCGAGTCAGAAAAGGGTGATTGAACCGATAGCCCTTTCCGGTCAGGACGTTCCAAGCCTGATCCCGGCATTCAACAGGGATGAGCAAGTCAATGTCCGTAAAGTGCCGCAACGCCACATCGCCATAAATCGCATCGCCAGCAAACGGCCCCCGCAACCCAATGCACGGAATGTCAGCCTCCTCCAAGCAATGACACACATCCAATGCTAGACGCTGCTGCTGAGTATTGCGGATCAGGCTTTGTTCGTACGATCGACGCCACTGCTCCAAGTGGACCGCCAACGCTTGGCGCAATGCGCCGTCTGGCAGTGCCACCCACATGAACGCATCCAGACGATTCCGCTCCACCATCTCGACAAAGATGGCGACCTCGCCAGTGGCCAGCGGGCGATCCGATGCGTCGCCGCCATGGACCCAGGCCCGCAGCACATCGCTCAGAGCTTTAGCCGCATTCCCCATTTTTAAATTTTCTATCATATCAGCAATCCTACTCTGGCCGTACCAACGTCGCCGGGTCGCCAAAGATGTGATAAGCACGCAACTCCTCACGAAATTGATTTCCGTGCACAAAGAGCGCGGTCATCCCCGCGACCAAGGCGTCGCCCAACCGCACCGGCCCGGCATCAACAAGCTTCCCCACAAATCCATCGGCCACATAAGCCGAATAGTCGCGGTCAGCCGCAATACTCGGCCCGAGACAAGCCACCGCGCCGGCGGCGGAGCGTTCTAGCATCGTCTCGGAAATGCATTCCTGAGCCGGGTCTTGAAAATAGCCGGTCTGACAGGTGAACATTGCCACAATTGGATACACGGTGTTAGACAAGGCCTGCACATCACTGCTGGTCCAAACCTGCTCACCTGTCCAGAAATCAACAGCACCATGCCCGAAGAACGTGATGAGAAAACGCCCATTGGCAAAGCCACTGGCGATCATAGTGCGGGCCAACGACACGTCGGGGTTGTCATCCAGATACGATTTCACAATGGAAAATCCCGCGGGACTGAGATGCGATGCTACCTCTGCCTCCGTTGCCGCCTTGAACCCCTGGTCTACCGTATCGTTGTCGGCAACCAGTGTGGCCTTCTTTTTCCACGTTCCCGTGCCTTTAATAGCCGTCTCATAGGCTGCTATCTTGTCCACGACGACACCCAACGCAGCATCCGTGGTTACCGGAATACGGCCAACCGACAGGTCGATCAACTCATCCATCCCGCTGACCTGGACAAACCAGTTATCCGTCGCCGTCCATCGCCACGAAGAAGGACCTAGTCGAACGGGAAGTACGTTGTCTGCGGACATACCAAGGTTACCTTTTGGATCATACGTCCCCTCCCCCGCCAGCAACACATACTTAGGAACTGGCGCCTGCCAGTGATGATATGCAAAACCGACAAACTGTTTGACGGCGCCGGCATCGGCAATGCCATACGAGAACTCGTTGTAAATATCTTCAATCGGGGCCACCACGACGCTCAACCCGCCTAGGTAGCGGCGTTTTAGCAGGCGATAGGCCGAAGTGCGGAATGCGTAAGGACAGATTAGGATGTATTCCGCCTGCCGCGAGGTCAAAGCCAAGTTACGGAACGGCACATGTTCGATACGGTCAACCGATGCCGCACCCGCCGATGCCACCACGCCATACAACCGCGCAGTCGGCGCGGAGTCCCCGAACGACACCGTGTACGATCCTGCAACATTCGAGACCGCGCAGTCAGTCAGAATCACAGGCGACACGGGATCGGAAGCATCCACCACGTGGAAACCGCCCGCGGAGGCGGCGAATCCAGTTACCACATAGTTGCAACCGCCAGTCGCCCCACCGAAATACAATGTGGCGTCATCGACACTCGCCAGCGGCCTCTCGAAATCAAGCGTGAACGACTCGAGATAGGCCCTATCCTCCGCATTGCCGGTCTGGGTTTGGTTCAACGTCACGCTCGTTGACGTTGTACCCAGAGTACTGGACGCAAAAGAGACTCGCCCCGTAAAAGCACTGCGTCCATCATACGTAAGACTGCCCACTGTGGTTCCGTTGATCTTGACGCTCGTTATGTGATCAAGCGTTCCCGCGTAATCGTCACCACCATGCAGCGACAGGTCTGCATAAGCCGTGCCCGAGTCCAACCGGTTGCCCGACCATATGCTGAACGTGTTGTTCACGTTAGTCCCCCCGCTCATGAATCCCGCGAACCAATGATCGAAGCTGGAGTCATTGGGCATAAAGTTGTTGAAGAACATGAGTTCGGGACTGTAGACCGTTCGGTGTCGATACGAAACGATGGCCGGATCGCCCGGGATGAGTAACCCCGAACGCTGATCCATCCTTTGCCCGTCGGCCCCAAATCCGAACCAGTAGACGTTTGTCTTGGTATAGGTGCTCTCGTAGGGCTGCGCCCAGAACAGGAAAAAATCATCCGCGCCGAAAAGACCCTCCGTGGAGACATAAATAGCCGTCTCCCATGTACGACAGAACAGTCGCATCTGATCCCCCACCAGCCGATCAGCGGGAACGCCAGCCGCCACCAGTTCGCCGCGCGTAACCTTGTGGAGCCCCTCCTGCGACACAGATAATTTGATGTTGGCATCGACGTCAATCCCCGCGCGCCGCAGAGCGAAGTCATCAGCATAACCATCCATGGGCGGCAACAAATCCTGCCCGCAGGCTACAGTAGCCAGAACAACCACGCCTGTCACGCAAAGTGCACCCATCAGGTTGTTGAGTAACGACATCACAGTGCCTCCCCCTCGTCGGAACCAGACGGACAGCGGCGGAGCGGACCGCGCGGGCCCTCCTCAGTCCGACTCGGCACCGTTCTCAAAACTACCTTTAGCGAGCGACACACGCGCACCGTCCCCGTGGCGGGATTGTACTGCACGGGGCGCAGTTCCAGCCGCGCCAATTTACGAGATCCCAGCCAAACTTCATTGATGCGGACCTGTTGCGCTGGCCAGAAATCGCCACGAGCATAGATAACGCGATCCTTGCGTCGCACTGTGCGCGTGCTGCTTTGGCCCGGATCGAGCGCAACGGTCTCACGCACCGCGACCGCCACCACACTCACATTCTGGGTCACAACCTCGTACACGGCCGTCACAATTTCAGCCTCCACACTTTCACCCGGTTGCAAAGTTAGAAGTTCGGAAAATACGGGAAGATCCGGCGACCCAGACGGCAAGGCGCCAACCTGCCCGTCACACACCACCGTCCACCCGTCATCTACCGCAACGAACTTAATCTCCTGCGGTAGGGAAAATGTCAACTCGCGCTGGCCTGGGGCACCATCCCGGATCTCCAGTTCCGCCGCACCAACCATAGTAACCAGTGATGCTACAGCAGCCACCAACACTATGCGAAATCGCATTACTTTTAAGTCATTACTCATAAATTTCATTATCCTATGCCCGTATCACTCAGCCACTCCGACCACCGCCGGTGATGTAGTCAACAACTGTTCAAACTCAACGACGGCCCCATGCTCAACCGCGATACACCGGGCGGAGTCTCGTACAGTATAGCTGAAGTCAAGTATCTTGTGACCGTCCACGCCGCCGGTCATGTAGCCAAACAGGAACAGCGGCGTATCGGGATCTGTGATATCGAGCAACCACACCCAGTCGGAATTGAATCCCTGCAGCAGATAGCGGCTAAATGCCTCCGTCGCGGCGAAAGAAATCTGACCTTCGGTTGCGTTACCGATCCACACATCATCAGCATCTTCCGGCTCAACGTAGAGGGCCGTCATACGGCGCGCGTTAAGACCACTGCCCAAGGCTACATTAACGTTCGACGTCGAACTGGCGTCTAGGTAGAACAGGAGGTATCCAGTCTGGCTCAGTCGCTCACCGAAAGATCCCTCGAACAGGGCCAGTTCGCGGCCATCGCGCCACACTTTCAAGGACGCCGCAGGCACCGTGTCTACCGGCACGCCAGCCGCTTTAAGCTCGGCGTAACGCACAATCACAATCTGACCTTCTGTCACATTGTCAGAAGATACGGTGAATGTGGATGCGACCAGATCGTCCGTCACAGCAACCGTGACCGTCGCTGGACCATAATGCATAAAATCGCCGTTGATCTCTACCTCCTCCAGCCAATAGTAGTATGTGGCGGTGGTCGTGGCGAAAGCATCAGTTAACTCATAGGTACTGCCCGCACCCGTTATCGAACTGCTAATCAACGTCGCATTAACGCGCCGAGCCGTTGGCTCCACCTGGCTCCATTCGTCCGCAAACTCTGACCGGTAGACATTGAATCCGGCAGTGCCGATCTCCGCCGCAGTCTCCCAATGCAGAAGGATCCGATCCCCCTCGCGACTGGCATCAAAGCCCACCAGTTCCACGGCCGTAGGCGCGCCAGCCTTAAATCCGAAGTCAGCAAAGTAGAATGCCTTCTCCGGCCCCGTCGGGACATGGATCACAGTAAGCGTCGTCGACTCGGTGTAAGTGACAGGAACCGTGCTAATATCTACATCGACTCGATAGCGGTCATGAGTCAGGTTCGGAAACAGATACCACCCACGTTCACCCGAAGCGCTGGTCGATGTCACTGTCGTGGCGACCAATCCCCATAATCCATTTGTGTAAACATATAGATTAACTGTCACCCCGTTCAGCCCCCATATCGATAGGTCTTCGTCCGACAAACCGTTTCCGTCAAGATCGACCCACACGACGTCACCGATTTCCACGTAGGTTATCTCATACGGCGCGTCATTTGTCGCCGGTGACACAGTCGGGTAGTTTGTCGGTGTCAGCGGCGCAGTCACAGCGAGGTTGGTCTGCGAGGCAACGGTAGCCTCTAAAGCAGTGAAATAGACCGAAACATTGGTTGTCGCTCCAACGGGAAGCGGCCCAACATTAACCCAAGTCAGTTCTCCGTCGTCGTCAGTGTCAACTGTTGCTGGAGACGCATTCGAAAATGCTAGATAGTTAGTGCTGTACAGGTCAGTTAACGGTAATTCCACCAGATCCACGTCACCTGTGTTCGCGATTGTGATACGAAACTCGACGTACTCACCCACCACAGCCGCACGATTCGTGAAACTATAGGTCTCCTTCAGTAGCATGTACCCCGGATGTGTCACGTCAACAATTGCATCATCTTGATCGCTAACCGGTGAGAGTCCCACCAGCGGATCACCCGTACTTGCCGCCGGCGTACCTTCTGCCGTACCGGTATTAGTCACATCTACGGTGATGTTTGACCCAGTCAGATACAAGGTGTTTGTTGCACTTGGCGCCAAAGGTCCTGCGATTGTCCCCACCACGCCAAGAATGTCGTCTGTCACGTCTATGTCCACGAGCCAGGTGGTGCCAGTGTTGACAACCAAATACGTGTACACCACATCGTCACCAGACAAAATATACTCGATGTCGCCGTCCGGAGCATTGCCAGCCAGCTTCGTTAGGTCAATGCCCGGCAGGGCCGCGAATATGCCCGCATCCCAACTCAAGTCATTCGCACCCGACATCAAGGCTATCGGAATCATCAGCCCCGTTGTCGAATCAACGTCACTGTCAAGTGTGTCATCTCCGCCCTGATCCCCCGGTGTGAAGACATAACCACTCGGCAACGTGATCCCAACTTGGTACGTTTGCGGCAACAAGTTGGTGAATGCGTAACTACCATCCGCCGCCGTGGTCGTCGCGTCCACGACGTTGCTGGACACGTCATACAAGGTCACCAGCACGCCCGCAACACCGAGTTCGTTGGTATTCTGAATCCCGTTCAAGTCCGAGTCGTTCCAGACAAAGTCGCCCAGACTGGCCGGAATGTAGAATCCGGCATCCCACGTCGGATCATTCTCGCCAGAGATCAGCTCCGTCGCTTCGGTGTAGCCCGTCGTACGATCCGCATCGCTGTCGAACGCATCATCGCCGCCTTGGTTCTGCATGGCAATCTCAAAACCGCCCGGAGTCGCAAAGCCCACGAAATAGGTGTTGGGAATCAGGTTCGTGAAGGCATAGGCACCGGCCACATCCGTCGTCGTCACGCCCATCGCATTGGTCGCCGCATCATACAAGGTCACCACGACATCCGGCATGCCAGTTTCACCCACGCCACCTTGGATGCCGTCGCCGTCCACATCCAGCCACACAAAGTCGCCCAGACTCGCTGGCTCGTAGAATCCGGCATCCCACGTCGGATCATTCTCGCCAGAGATCAGCTCGGTCGGTTCAGTATAGCCCGTCATCCGGTCCGCATCACTGTCAAAGACATCATCGCCGCCCTGATTCTGCAGGGCAATCTCAAAGCCACCCGGAGTCACGAAGCCCACGAAGTAGGTGCTCGGAACCAGATTCGTGAAGGCATAGGCACCAACCACATCCGTCGTCGTCACGCCCATCACGTTAGTCGCCGCATCATATAGAGTCACGACAACGTCAGGAATGCCAATTTCGCCCACGCCACCTTGGATACCGTCGCCGTCCACATCCAGCCACACAAAGTCACCCAGACTCGCTGGCTCGTAGAGTCCCGCATCCCAAGTCAGATCGTTCTCGCCAGAGATCAGTACTGTCGATTCGGTGTAACCCGTCGTACGGTCCGCATCGCTGTCAAGGGCATCGTCAGCGCCCTGATCATTCACGGTCAGCTGATGGGTGAGAAGTGGATCGAAGCCAACATAGTAAACACCCGGCACGAGGTTGGTGAACAAATAGCCACCATCCGCAACCGTGACGATTGTGTCGACCACATTACTGGCCGCATCATACAAAGTCACCGTTGTGCCGGCTACGCCGTTGGTTTCGGCGGCATCCTGGATACCATTCCCATTCACATCCAGCCAGACCCAGTCACCCAATGTGGCGGGCGTATAAATGCCAGCATCCAAGGTCAGATCCGAATCGCCTGAGACGAGGAATCCGGTCGCAACTGTTTGACCATTTGTCAGATCAGCATCACTATCAAACGCATCATCACCACCCAAATTCTGGAACGTGAAGACCGACCCGACAGGCAACGTCGATGGATCAAACACCACGTAATAGTCGCCCGGAGGCAGACCACTAAAGAGGTAATTGCCTGCTGCATCGGTGACGTTGGTTGCAATGGCAATGCCATTGGTTCCGTAAAGCACCACATCCACACCGGCTACGCCGTTGGTCTCAGTCACATCTTGTACGCCATCACCGTTTTCGTCGATCCAAACCAGATTGCCCACGGTCACGGGAGTATAGATTCCTGCATCTAAGGTCAGATCAGAATCACCTGAGGCGAGGAATCCGGTTGCAACTGTTTGACCATTTGTCAGATCGGCATCACTATCAAGCGCATCATCACCACCTAGATGCGGGAAGGTGAAGACTGTTCCGATAGGCAACGTCGATGGATCAAACACCACGTAATAGTCGCCCGGAGGCAGACCACTAAAGAGGTAATTACCTGCTGCATCGGTAACATTGGTTGCAATGGCAATCCCATTGGTTCCGTAGAGCACCACGTCAATACCCGCAAAGCCATTGGTCTCAGTTGCATCCTGAACTCCATCACCGTTAATATCTTCCCATACCTGATCGCCCACCGTCACGGGAGTATAGATACCGGCGTCAAGTGTGAGATTGGTAAAGCCAGATGGCAGAAAGCCAGTTGCCTCCGTTTGACCCGTCGTAAGGTCCGCGTCACTGTCGGCGGCATCATCACCACCTAGATTCTGGAAAGTGAAGACGGTTCCG
>Ga0307990_1002572_pt1 | contig 14431 bp, 12 predicted proteins | sample EllFjometagen129_FD_203168 | JGI IMG/M metagenome (GOLD analysis project Ga0307990, IMG submission 203168) | Marine microbial communities from Ellis Fjord, Antarctic Ocean - #129 | ecosystem: Environmental > Aquatic > Marine > Unclassified | place: Southern Ocean | collected 2014-10-08
GGGAATAAACCGTTGCACACATATATGGATCTGATGTACCGTTCTATGCGAACTGCGCAATCCGTGATCCGTCGGTATGGTTCTGCCGGACAGGTTCTTCTAAGCCTCACTCATCATTGGACGAAAAGCCATAACAGCCGTTGCTATCAACCCAAGCAGATGATTGATCTTCTTGCAAAACGTTGTTCAGTTGAAGGCAATTTTGACTGGGGATTGGCATATCATCCGTATCCGCAGAATCTTCGCGATCCGCGCACATGGGAGGATAAACAGGCAACTTTTGATTTTGAGACTAATTTTATCACACCGAAAAATCTTGAAGTATTGGATGCATATATGAAACAGAAATCGATGCTGTATGATGGTAAGGTTCGTACCGTTGTGCTTTCAGAGCAGGGATCAAATTCTCCGGATTACAGTGAGAAAAGTTTTCAGGACCAGGCTGCGGGGCTTGTGTATACCTGGGTGAAATTTAAGGATATGGATTCCATAGAATCATTTATTCATCATCGCTGGAAAGACCATCCTAAAGAGGGAGGACTCAAGCTCGGCCTGAGAAAACAAGGAGACGATACTGATCCTGAAGCAACCAGGAAGCCGGCCTGGGATGTTTATCGGAAACTTGGAACTTCGGAAGATATTAAAGCCTTTGAATTTGCTAAACCCATTATTGGAATCAAAGATATTTCTGAAGTCCATTATAAAGGAAAGATTCAATAGTATGATAAGCAGAACAATGAAACTTGTGATATGTGCATCAATAGTAGCTTCAACAGCAACCGCAAAAGAAGATATAAAATCGCTCGAAAGGATCGGGATCAAGCCGACGGTCGAAATGGCTGACGTCCCGGACAACCGGTATAATGAAGGTGCATATACGGATGACGCGATCAAAGCGATGAAACGCTTCCAGAAGAAAGGTGCCCCGTGTTCCTTTGATTCTGGTTGCGCCGGGAAACAAGGGTGGACAGCACTCCAAGGCCTTGGTCGAGTTCGTCGACATCTATCCGACACTGACCGAACTGTGTGGATTCAAACTTCCCGCTCAATGCGAGGGTGACAGCATGGTTTCACTCCTCACGAACCCCGACCAGCCATGGAAGCAGGCGGCGTTCAGTCAGTATCCACGGCGTGGGTTGATGGGCTATACCATTCGCTCCGGCCGTAATACAGTAGGCGGAAATAGTCGAAGGAACACATACTTTTACACGTACTCGTACACGCGAATCTCCAAAACCTAGCGTGGGGATAGCGGGAAAAGAGATTTGAGTGTACGAGTTATGTTGCGTCCGACGTTATGTTGCGTGGGCCCCCTTTTTTGGCAGTATTACGGGGTTTCTTTCTGAAGTACGCAACATAACGCCGCGAGAAAGCTTGATTAGAAAGGCCATCAAGGCTGGTTGTCTCCACTGCGGGACCTCTGCTACTGTTGTATTGCTGCTTTGCGGTGGAGGCACTTTTTCCGACGATGTGCGATTTTGCTGGTGTTAAAATCCCGAATATGAGGATATACTGCTATAGCATCGTCAAATTTTGAAAGAGCATGCGGAAAAAACAGGAGATAAGATTGCTCTGGAAAACCTTAAAGACGGAGTCCCGCCTAAAGAACATCCGGCATACAAAAATGACAATAAATGGTGGGAAGGCAGAAAAAATAAAGGTAAAAAAAAGAAGCTGCCGGCTTCTCCATTTACAATAGGAAAAAAATGAAAAACCTGTTATTACTATCATCCGCCCTTGTTGCTCTCGCACAAAGCAGTGCATGGACCATTCACTCCGGCAAAGCGGCACAAGGCGCTTTACCAGGGTGACGCGGTGCCCCGGAAGGATAACTTATGCGATACGCTGAAAGACAAGCTTTTAGTCCCAACGGGACGTAACACGATAGTCGAGGACCTTGCCGCTGTAACCGAATGAATTTGAGTCCCAACGGGACGTAACACGTTAGTCGAGGCTTTGCCGCTGTAACCGAATGAATTTTAGTCCCAACGGGACGGTACAATTATAGCCTGGGGCAACGCCCCAGGTAGGAGATAAAAAACCAACCTGCGCCCTGAAGGGGCGCGACAAAGAGGAGCCACCAGATATGTCACAATCATTTTGTCAACTCTATGGACATCTTATCTTTTCGACCAAAGATCGGCAACGCTGGCTGAATGACAAGGTGCGGAATGATATCCACGCGTATCTTGCCGGGATTCTCAGGGGATTGTCGTGTGCAGATGTTCATATCGGCGGGCCGGACGATCACGTCCACGCCTTGTTTCTATTGCCAAAGGCGACGGCTCCAGCAACGCTTGTTCCGTGCCGTTGGCACTTAGTAGGTGCTCCAAAAACAAGCATTTTTTAAAGTGATGTGATTAGAAAGGAAAGAAACATGAATAAAAAGGAGAACACTTTGATGAATAAGTACAAGTATTTACTGTCCTGTCTCGTATTAGCAACGTCCAGTTTGGCGACTGCTCTTTCTTTCCTGATACCGAGGGAGGGCGTTGCCCAGGATTCGCCGGTGAATGATATTTTCAGCGATACCTGGGTAGCGACCGACGCACTGGGCCGGACGCTGCCGAATGCGGAGGAGCTACCGGGTGTTCAACAGAGATATGTAGGGGTGTTTTATTTTCTCAAGTCCAGCCCGACTTCCGCACCGAAGAAAAAGGCCAAGATGAGTGACGCAATCTATGATATTGATAAAATCATTGCTGCTAATCCCGGCACGCACCACCAAAAACTTCCGTATGGGCCGAAAAAGGCATACCACTGGTGGGGAGAGCCGGAGGCGGGTTATTACAAACCCGAGGATCCATGGGTTATTCGACGCAATTTGCAGATGCTCGCAGTGGCCGGGGTGGATTTTATCTTTTTCGATGCCTCTAACGCGCGATGGTACAAGGACACTGTCTTAGCAATCAGTAAGGTGGCTCTCGCCATGCGCAAGGAAGGCATTCAGGTGCCCTGTTTTACGTTTCTCACCAGGAAGGGGGGCGGGAAATTCGTTAGCGGGATTCATGAGCAGTATTATCTAGCTCATCCCAAATATAAGGAGCTTTGGTTCAATTGGAAAGGCAAACCGCTTCTATTTGTGGATAAGAGTATAATGAGAGGCAAGGAATCAGATCTGAGTGCGGCGGCTGCAGACTTTTTCACATTCCGCTATTCCTGGGCATGGTCGGCCACTGCTTCCAAACCCCGCCATTGGCAATGGCTCGACTCGTACAAGCAGGATTATGGCTGGGATACCGATCGGTCGATGCCCGAACAGATTTCCGTTTCGGTTGCTTAGCACCCTACCAACTTAATAGGTGCCAGCTATTCGAAAGGTTCGCAACCGAAACTAGACGCATCCTACCGAACAGCACACACGGGAGAGGGGCTTCATTTCGAGGAACAGTGGAGCCGTGTGCATCGTATGAAGAAGCAGCCCCAGGTGGTGATGATTACCCAGTGGAATGAATGGACGCAAAAGCGTTGGACGGTTGCCGAAGGCGCAAAAAAGAAGTTTCTTGGAGAGACTGTTCGCGCGGGAGGAACCTATTTCGTTGATCTCTTCAATCAGGAGTTCAATCGTGATATCGCACCCATGCTGGCTGGACATACAGACAATCGCTACTACCAGATGGTAGGGCATATCCGGCGTTTTAAGGGGGTCCGCTCACCACAGGCGGCAGGATCCCCGCAGACGCTTTCCATGGATGGCTTGTTCGACGATTGGGCGAAGATTATGCCGCTTTATCAGGATTATGCCGGCGATACCGCTCATCGTAATTGGTTGCGTTCAGATAATGCAGAAACCTACAAAAACAACTCGGGCCGCAACGATATCATCGCATCGAAGGTTGCATACGACGCCGACCATCTTTATTTCATGGCGCAGGCTCAAACCAAGTTAACTTCGCACACCGATCCTAATTGGATGCTGCTGTACATTGATTCCGACCAGAATAAATCCACGGGATGGGAGGGCTATGACTATGCCATGAACATGAAGGTCATCAGGTCAAACCTGACCACGGTAAGCAAATTTTCGGGAGGAAAATGGATCTCCGTAGGTAAGGCCAAGCTGGCGTATGCCGGGGATCGGCTTGAGATTAGGGTTGCCCGGAATCTGGTTGCTCAGACGGGCGATAAGATCGATTTTGATTTCCATTGGGCAGATAACAGCCAAAAGCTCAATGATATAAGCGAGTTTTTTCTGAACGGGGATTCCGCCCCGGATCGCCGTTTTAATTATCGGTTTTCGACGCGGAAGTTTCAGAAAAGGTAACGAAAACACTATTAAGGATACCAAGGGGATGCACGGCCGCTTGCTCTGGCCACTTCTTCGAGGAGAAAAAAGCGCCTTGCCTATGAAGAATCCATCCGCGTCCCCTTCGCCATACGCTACCCCGCCATGCTCAAAGGCGGTTCACGGATCAAGGGCATGGTTGCCAATATCGATCTTGGACCGACGATTCTCGAGCTTGCCGGGGCGACGATCCCGGATACCATGCAGGGGGAGTCCTTCGTTCCGGTGATGCAGGGCAAGGGCGAAGGCCGAACCGCACCCTTCTTCTATGAATACTTCCAGGAGAAGTATGCCCCGTGTATTCCGACGTTGCTTTCAATACGGACACCTGAGTGGAAATACATCAGTTACCCCCATGAATCGGCTGAAGAAGGGAACTTTGATGAGCTCTATCACTTGAAGAGAGATCCGAAAGAGCTTAAGAATATGATACATTCCCCAGAAGCCGCAGAGCAGCTTGAGAAGATGCAGCAGCTGCTTGAAGACGCCAAGAAACAGTACGATCACAATGAACCGCCTTACAAATACGAATCACCTAAGAAGAAGAAATAGAGGTACTCAATATGAAACGACCGAATATACTTTTTATGCATGTTGATCAGATGCACTGAAAAATTCAAAGTTTGCCGATAATACAGTCGTTATCTTTACCTCAGACCACGGCGACGGAGTGGGCCATCACGGCAACGTCAGCAAAGGTTATATGGAAGAGGAAGCGTGGCGGGTGCCGATGATAATTGTCGATCCGAGCGGCGCTTCGAAGGGAAAGATCGATCTGGATCATCTATCGATCGGAGTCGATATCACCGCCACGATATGTGACTATGCTCAGGTCCCGATGATGCCGAAGATGACGGTTGCCAAGAGCCTGAAACCGTTGGTGGAAGGGAAAAAAGTCGATGACTGGCATGAGTGGGTCGTCGGAGAATCGTTTCACGGCCAGCAGGTCGCTGTGCGGGATTCGCAGTACAAGACGATTTTCTATGTTAACCCGAAGATGGAGACGAAAGTCTTTGACATAAAAGCGGATCCGCTGGAGATGAAAAATCTTGTTGACACTCCCGACGGAAAAGCGTTGATTGCGAAAAACAAAAAGCGTATTGTGGAATATCTGGATAAGATTGAACTCTACAAACCTCCTGCGGATTTGAAGAGAAAGAAAAAGACCCATGAGATCTATCTGGACTACTACAACAAACTGCGTGAGGAGGTATAACCATGGATATGAACCGACGTGATTTTATTCGGAACACTGCCACTGTCCTAGTGGGATGTGGATGCCTTCCTATGTTAGCGGCTGACAAAAAGAAGGCTGCAGAAAAGAAACCCGGAAGCTGGAGACCACCGTCCCCTAATCCGTATATCAAACCCAGTGCTATTGAACCTATTACCGGTGTTCTCTCTACTTTCGTTCCACCAACAGGCTCAGCTATGACTGGAGCTTTTGCAGCACAATACTCCCTGCTTGCCTGGCAAATGGCGGCGGAGAAATTAAAAAATAAACCTATGGGTTCCATGAAGGTGAATTTCAAAAATGGAAAATGTGAGACCGTTGAGATACTGGACGGAAAAGGAAGCACAAATCCCAGCTGTACCATCAAAACGTCTGTGCAGTTCGGGGATAACAATAATACTGCGACGAAATGGAGTCTTGAGTCAGTGGTTGATGGAAAAGATGACATAAAGTTGGTTGAAGAAGGCACCTGGGACGGTAAAACGATGAACGTCAAAACGAAGTCCTTCTCCCGTCAATACCCAACTGCCAACCCGCTGATTCACCGCTGGGCACTCTTACCGGTATTGGCTTCGGGCAGCATCAAGAAGAAGGCGTTGGTCTTTGATATGCTTGACGATTCCGCACTGCGCGCGAATCAGACCCTTCGCTACGAGGGCGAGATCGAGATCCCGGTCAAAGGTGGAAAAACCAAGTTGGACAGCTATGTGCAGACGGGATACGGAATCGTTCCCACCCACTATCTTGTGGATAGTAAAGGACAGGTGCAACTTATAACCATGTCCACTATAAACTGGGTATTGACTGGAAGAGAAGGATAAGGAATAATTATGAGTAAGAAAGATTTACCATTCATATACGGAGCACAATGTTTCCGTGACCCTACGCTGGATAAGCGGCATTGGGGTCGGGACATGAGACACATGCGTGATCTCGGAATGGACTCCATTAAGTTCTGGGCACAATGGCGCTGGATGCATAGAGACATTTTAGTGTTGTTTTTGTGTATGCTGGCCTGTTTTCCAATCCGGGCAAGTGAAACGAAGAACCCAAATATTGTTTTTATCCTTGCTGATGATTTGGGGTGGAAAGATCTGGCCTGTTTCGGCAGTTCCTTTTATGAGACACCGCATATTGACAGACTGGCGAAAGAGGGGATGAAGTTTACCGATGCCTATGCCGCTGCCCCACTTTGTTCTGCTACCAGGGCTAGTATTTTATCGGGTTGGGCACCGGCCAGGCAGCACCTTCACGGTGTTACTCCGGAGAGTAAGGAAAAAGCTCGTAATTTTCATCCCTACACGTCCTGGAAGGACAAAGCTCAGCACAGCTTTCCAAGGGCATATCCTTTGACTATTCCCAAACAGCTGGGGCAGTTCCCTTTGCAGAGGATTACCTTTGCCGAACGCCTTAAAGAGAAAGGATATGCGACCAGTTTTATCGGCAAATGGCATTTAGGACCAGACCATAACCTGCTTCCCGACAAACAGGGCTTTGACCATACGTTCGCCATTACCCACAAGGGCTTTCCGCCAACCTATCACGCCCCATACAAAAAGGGGAAATACGAATTAGAAGGGGTTACCCCGTTAACAGAACAGGAGTATCTGACAGACCGGCTTACAGATGAAGCAGTATTGTTTATGGAAAAGAACCGACAAAAGCCATTTTGTGTGTACCTGTCTCATTACGCAGTTCACGGGCCCTGGGAATCAAAAGAAGAATATGAAGAATATTTTGAAGGAAAGCGAAAGCCGGGAACACCACACGATAACCCGGTATATGCGGGGATGATTAGGAGCCTTGATGACAGTGTCGGAAAACTGGTTGCCAAAGTAAAAGAATTGGGAGTGGATGATAACACTGTATTTATCTTTTTTTCCGATAATGGCGGAAAAACTATGGCAAAACCGAGAGGAGGAGACGATAAGTTAAGAATAACCTCCATGCACCCTCTTAGAGGAGAAAAGGGGTTGTTGTGGGAAGGGGGAATTCGGGTACCCTGTATTTTCCGGTGGAAGGGCACCATAAAAGAAAACCAGGTATCCAGCACACCCATAATCTCTACTGATTTCTTTCCAACCATGCTCTCCATGGCAGGACTCTCTGTAAAGAAAGACAACCCTGTTGATGGAACCGATATTACGCCGGTACTGAAAGGCGGGACGACAGGACGTACCCATCTTACCTGGTTTATGCCTCATTATATAAAGGAGGGAGAGGGGCTTGCCTCAAGCGCGGCAATTAGAGCTGGTGACTACAAGATGGTGAAATATTTTGAAGGAGGGTGCTCTCTGCATAATCTGAAAAATGATATCGGTGAAGAAAAAGACCTCTCCAAGAAAGAACCATCCCTTGTCAAAAAACTGGATGATGCTTTAATGAATGAGCTGAGAGGACAGAATGCTCATTTCCCCATTAAGAATAGAAACAATAGTCCAGGAAAGAATCCTCCTCCTCAGGCAACGAAAGGTGCGGCGAGAGGTACTTGATTCGATGTTCGATGTTGGACGTTCGATGTTCAGTTTTAGGGTTTGATAACACATAAATTTAAACAAAATAAACTTTAGAAAAAGGATATATGACTATGAAAAAACGCAGCTGCTCTCTGGCAGGAGAATTATTTAGAAATCTAATTTTATTGATAGCATTCAGCATGACACAAACAGTTACAGCCCAGGAAAAAATCAAACCTCTCGAACGGATAATTGTCAAACCTGGTAAGGAACGGGCTGAGTTCATTCTCAAGGATTCCGGGCAGCCCTTTTTTGTTAAGGGATTCAATTATATCCGTTTGCGCTCCAAGGATGGGAAACCCGGGGGTGACCACGCCACTTTTGATGCGGACACGAAGACGACCAAAGCAAACTATGATCCCGAAGCAGCTGAGGCCATGTTCCGCACCCTGAGTAAATCCGGTTATAACACGGTGCGCGTGTTCGTGATCGGGCGAAATTCGTTGAATCCCGGCATCGCCGGTAACTTCAAGACCACCAAGGCACTCTATGAACCCTACGCTGATAATTTTATCGACTTCCTCAGGCGCGCTACCAAACACAACATTCGTGTATTCCCCACCTTCGGCGACGGAAGTATTCCGCTTAATGCCTACTATCGTCATCGAGACATTCGTGGCAATGGTCACAACAAAAACGTCCTGGTCCTCACCAAAGAAGGGATTGACGCGCGGGTCGAACACATCACGTCGTTCCTCTCGTACATCAATAAAAAAGAGCCCAGGCTGCTTCCCACATTGCTGGGGTTGCAGTGTGAGAACGAAGCTTACATGTTTGCCAAGGCATGGCCATTTAATGAGAACACAGGCACGTTCAAGGCCGCCAACGGAAAGACATACGATCTCTCCAAAACCGATCAACGACAGAAGCTCATGAACGAGGGATACCGCTATTACCATAAACGTATTGTCGATGCTGTGAAGAAGATCGACCCGGAGATGCTGGTTGCAGAAGGAGTCTTTGTTCCGGCGGCCGTTGGCAAGGACTATAAGAAACATGCCGGCGTCTGGCCGGGCAAGACGAAGGATGAGCGCTATCCGCCCATGCTGACTGCCATTGGTACCGGGGCCCTCGACTTCCTCGACGTTCACTTTTACCACGCGACGCCCAATCCGAAGGATGTGCCCAAACGGTTCAAACGCAATCTTGGTTCGACCGGTTTATTTACACCCGAGATGGCGGAGATCCGCAAGACAACCCCCGTTATCATGGGTGAGTTCGGAGCGTTTGACACCCATGAGAAGACATTTGCCGCGGCTGTCGAGAATATCGTGCAGGCCCGCGACTTGGCGAACAAAGAGAAGGTCAACGGCATGCTCTTCTGGACCTACGACTGCCAGGAGCAACCCAGGCTCTACCACGCTACCGATGACTGGGAGCTGTTTTATAAGAAGATGGGCACCTTTGATCCGAAGGAAGGAAATAAGTAAAGGAAAACTGAACGTCGAACGTCGAACGTCCAACGTTCAATTTTGAATGGAAGAGAAAAAGAAAAGCCTTTCGACATATTTCTTGATTCGATGTTGGACGTTAAAAAAAGAAGGTATTATGAAAAATATGAAACAATTATTCACTCTGGGCTGCGCGTTTGTCGGCTTGAGTTGCCAGTTGGCATCGGGAGCTGAAACCCAACCTGCAAAACTCAAAGTAGCCCCAAACGTCCTGTTGATTTTTGCCGATGACCTGGGGTATGGCGATGTCCAGTGCTATGGCGGCAAGGTCAAGACTCCCAACATCGACAAACTCGCAACCCAGGGTATGCGCTTTACCAATGCCTATCTCCCCGCATCGGTCTGTTCGCCCAGTCGCTACAGTCTGCTGACCGGCCGCTACTTCTGGCGTAACCCTCGGCACCCAGTACGCGGCGTGCTTGGTCCGGATCATCCTATTGCATTCAACGACGGCGAACTGACCCTACAGGGAATGTTCAAGCAGAAAGGCTACCGTACGGCGGCCTTCGGCAAGTGGCATATCGGGATTGGCAAGAACGGAGCTAACTGGAGTAAGATGGAGATCGAGGGCGGGCCGTTGGACTACGGTTTTGACACCTTCTTCGGAACCGCGGCTAACGTGGACAACCATCCCCAGTTCTATATCAAGGACCGCACCTTCCTCGGACGTAAGCCGGGAGACAAGGTGACCAAAACGCCCGACAAGAAGAGACCCTGGAAGTCCACCTACACGCCCTGGGATCCGTCGGTGATCTACAAACCCGAGGAGGTTTCCCATGAAGTGACTAAGCGACTTGTAACCTACATCGAGACCGCGCCCCGCGACAAGCCTTTCTTCATCTATTGGCCAACCCATATCCCCCACAAACCGATCACGCCGCATAAGAGTTTCGTTGGAAAAACCAAGTTCGGCCCCTATGGCGATTTTCTGCTCGAACTCGATACCTACGTGGGACAAGTGATCCAGTCCCTGAAGAAGTCCGGGCAGCTGGAAAACACTCTGATTATCTTTACCAGCGACAACGGTGGTTTGAACCCGTTGAACGAGGCCCATGCCAAGAAGTGGCATATGGACTCCATGTGGGAGGCGCAGCAGAAAGGACATATCATTAATGGGCCTCTTAACGACGGTAAACATTCCGTTCTGGACGGTGGCTTCAGGATTCCCTTCATCGCCTGGTGGCCGGGCCGCATTCCCGCTGGCAAAACCAGCGACCAGCTGATCTGCACGACGGATGTGATGGCCACTTGTGCCGCAATTCTCGACTACAAGCTCCCTGCCGATGCCGCCGTAGACAGTGTAGATCTGCTACCCCTGTGGACAGGCAAGTCAACGAGCGTCAAGCGGGATCACGTGGTCCTGGTTGCTCCCGATGAGACCTTTGCCATCCGCCGCGGCAAGTGGAAGTTTATCGAAAAGAACCCAAAAGGAAAACGTCGAGGCTCCACCAAAGATCAGTTATATGACGTCGAGAACGACATCGGTGAAACCAAGAACCTGATTGCGCAACATCCCGAAGTGGTCAAAGAGATGCGTGGGATCCTGAATAACGAGCGCACACAGGCCAAAGGCGTCAACGGCGTTAGCTACCCACGTCCTCCGAAAAAGGCCGGGACACCTCCGAAGAAAGGCAAAACTCGAAAAGCAAAATGAAACATCTCAAATCAGTCCTGATCGCCACTCTGTTGCTACTACCCACCGCCTACGCAGCAGAACCGCCACCCAACATACTCCTGATCGTCTCAGACGATCAGGGCTATGGGGACTTCGGCTTCACGGGCAACAAAATCGTGAAGACACCGGTGCTGGACAGGCTTTCGAAAGAAGGCGCGTTCTATCCTCACTTCATGGTTGCGCCTGCCTGCACCCCGACGCGCGCGGCGCTGCAGACTGGTCGAAACCACCTCGACACCGGCGTCTGGGGTGTCGGCTCACGGGGTAAAGTACGCCGGGACGAGATCATGATGCCTGCGTTTTTCAAGCCGGCTGGATACCAGACCTGGACGTTCGGCAAGATGGACGGCGGTATATCGATGATGGAAATGACGCCAACTGAGCGAGGCTTTGATAGCTGGTTCCGCCCACCTGGTGCGACTGTTTCCTATCAGCATAAACTGCCTGATGGTTGGGGGGTTGAGATGGTGACCGATGCCGCGATCAAGAAAATCCGATCGGCGGGTGACAAACCGTGGATGCTGCACATGAACTACATCATTCCGCACCTACCATGGCACTGCCCGGATTCCTACGCCGATCCCTATCGCAAGAAAGGGTATTCGGAAGAGCTGGCCCAGTGCTATGGCTCAATCAAACAGATGGATGACCAGATTGGCCGGCTACTCGATGCCCTCGCCCAATCTGGCCAGGCAGAAAATACCATCGTACTGTTCATGAGCGACAACGGCCCCGTCGATGTGGTTGATGGTCGCGAGACCGGTGTCTGGACCAATGTGAAAAACAGCCGACCGCGAACCAAGGACTGGGCATTGCGCAATCCCGATGGACTGATCGGCCGCAAAGGCGAGCTCTGGGACAACGGCATTCGCAGCCCGTTGCTGGTCCGCTGGCCCGGTGAAATTAAACCAGGGGTCAGAAAGCACGCGGTCGGCGTGGAGGACATTCTGCCCACGCTTCTGGACCTGGCGCAAATTTCAAAAGAAAAACAGCCTGAGCACCTGCCCTTTGCCGGCAAGAGCTTCCGTGCATCGCTGGAGGACGCAGCCTTCACCGATGAACGTGACATCTTTCGGTTAGCGACTGGCGGTCCCGGCACGCCGAGGGGACCCATTCCGGCCGCCCGCACTCTCGACTATCGGTCATTGCATGCCATCTTGCGCTCCGGTGTCTACAAGTTTCACCACCTGCCCGGCGGACAAACCCGCCTCTACAACATGGAAAAGGATTCCGCCGAGAAAACTGATCTCAGCAAGCAGATGCCCGAGCGTACGGCGGCGATGGCGAAACGTTGCAAAGCGCAGTGGGACGCAATAGCCAAACGGAATCGCACCTTTCCCATGCGACAGCTGAAAATCAACAATGCAGACCGACCTCGGAAATCCTGGGTGCTACCGGTTCTTCAACCGTTTAAGCTTGCAGGTAAGATTCAAGCCCGTGACTTCGGTGGCGGCGTGAAGGGGTTCCGTTTTCCGGGTGACCGGGCGGATTATTCGATCGAAGTGCAGAAACCGCTGACGGTTTCCTTCGTCGTCGTCGGCAAAGGCCTCGACCGGTGCGCCCCGATAAGTCTGCTGGTAAGCGGCCAACCCGTTGAGGTCAAAAACCGCTCGGCGGACAAGATCGTGTTCGGTTCCGCAGCGCTGTCCGCAGGAACCGTTTCGGTTTCACTGGCTGTGGCCGCCGATGCCAAAGCCGGAGCGGCCGATGGCGAAGTCATCAAGGTAACCATGAGTATAGACCGATAACGGTTAACAAATATTTTTTTAAAGAGGCAGATATGATCAGATCAATGTATTTTTCATTCTTGAATGGGCACAGAGCCATACTATACGTCGTGTTAATGCTTGGCATATCTTCATGCACTTCTGTAAAGGAGAAGAGGCATGACAATAACAACTACCAAGGTCATGGAATTGAGTTGTCTAAGGACACAAAACTTAGGGTTGTTAGTTACAACGGTTTTTTCACATCGATTTTTCCAACCGACAATGGAAAGGCGAGGACTAATCAATGGTTAGAAAAGCACAATGCTAGTGGTTCTGACCGCATGAAAGGATTTGCTTCATGGGCTCCACGTGCTCATGCAGATATTGTTGCCATGCAGGAGATCATCTATGCCGAAGGCACATCTTCTGATACGACCCCTAAAGGAATTGAAGACTATTTTAGTGAAGTGACAGGTCAAAAGTGGTACGCTGCCGGTGACAACGAGGGAAGATTGGTGTTGAGTCGACACCCGATCTTATGGTCTGATAAGATCAAGAACGCGAGAGGTATGGCTGCTCTTATTGACATTCCAGAGGAGATCAGTCAAGACCTGCTGTTGATCAACCTACATCTACTTTCTAGTAAGGCTGTAAGGAGAATGTGGCAGGCGAGACTTACCGTAAGATTTATCAAAGATGTCCGCAAGGGAGTTTACGCTGAAATTCCCAAGGATGTCCCCATTATGATTTGCGGAGATTTCAATAGTGGGGTGAACGACCTTCCTCACCGTATCTTAATGAAGCTGGATGAAGAACCTAAGGATGGCGATCTTAAGGAGACCCATTATGTCGATCCAGAACCCTTTCAGTTAAAATCGAAGTTCAAGGGAACCTTTGGTTCTGTGGTGTGGGAAAGGGAAATAGGGTCATCCACTTATCAGGCTCCTATAAAGGTGATCGATCACATACTGGTTCCAAAAGGATACATGAAAATTAGCAATTCCTTTGTGTTTAATAGTTTAACTCTGCCCCGTGAGGACTTGATGAAATATGGCGTTGAGAGGGAAGACGTATTGTTGGTTCGCAAAGGCCTTGAAGAAAAGATAGACCACCTACCCGTTTTTGTTGATCTGAAGTGAATAATCAATACAAGCAAAAGGCATGAAACATTTTTTTGGGCAGGGACACTTTATATCACAATTTTCACTGCGGCTTTAGCATTGATTTTAAAATATTATTCCCTATAGTACATCATGGAGAAAAATCAAAATAGAATCACCTATAAACATGGAATAACAAGTATGAAAACCTCAAAACAGTTACTGGTTCTGGGTCTTTTTTCTGGGCTTTTGAGCAGTTTGTCGGCACAGGTGGTGCTTGAAAAAGGCACAAGTGCGGCCGTGCACCCCGGTCTGGATGGTCGTCTGGTATATGTTGCTGATGCGAAGGGTAATCGCTTGCCCGATTTTTCGTATGTCGGCTATCATTCCGGCGAGAAAGCCATACCGGATGTGCCGGTGCAGGTGACTCTGAGTCCGGTGGGGGGTGACAATACGGCGTC
>Ga0307990_1002575_pt1 | contig 14419 bp, 13 predicted proteins | sample EllFjometagen129_FD_203168 | JGI IMG/M metagenome (GOLD analysis project Ga0307990, IMG submission 203168) | Marine microbial communities from Ellis Fjord, Antarctic Ocean - #129 | ecosystem: Environmental > Aquatic > Marine > Unclassified | place: Southern Ocean | collected 2014-10-08
AAAATTTGGCGGTGGTGGATATAAAGTTTCCGGAGGTCTTCACGGGGTGGGTGTCTCCGTTGTGAACGCTTTAAGTATTTGGACTCGAGCGGAAGTTTATCAGAAAGGGAAGGTTTGGGCTCAAGAATATTCTCGAGGAGAAGTTCAAGCTCCTGTAAAAAAAATAGGAGAGACCACAAAACATGGAACTATAATTACTTTTGAGCCAGACCCAGAAATTTTTCCAGAAATTGAATGGAATTGGGGTAAAATTACTAACTACTTAAGAGAACAAGCTTATTTAACTAAGGGTATTCATTTAAAGATAATTGACAAAAGAAACGAAAGAGAAGATCTTCATAAAAAAGTTGGGTTCTGTTTTGATGGTGGGATAAAATCTTTTGTTAAACATTTGAATAAAGGAAAGGACGTTGTTAACGAAAATATTTTCTATGTTGAGAAACAAGTTCAAGGCGTTTTGGTGGAAACGTCATTGCAGTTTAGTATGTCAATGAAAGACCGAATTATTTCTTTTGCTAATAATATTCCTACCACTGAAGGTGGAATGCATGAAACTGGTTTTAGAACAGCCTTGACTCGAAGCATTAATGATTATGCTAAGAAAAATAATCTATTGAAAGAAAAAGATCCTAATTTTACGGCTGATGATGTAAAGGAAGGTCTTACGGCGGTTGTTTCTGTTAAACTAGAGGAACCTCAATTCGAAGGTCAAACTAAAACCAAATTGGGAAATTCAGAGGCTCGAACGGCAGTAAATTCAGTTTTAAACGAAGCCTTTGCCGATTATTTTGATGAATATCCCTTGGAGGCAAAATCTATTATTAATAGATGTGCTTTGTCATCTAAGGCGCGTTTGGCCGCTAAGGCCGCCAAAGAAGCCGTGGTGCGAAAAGGGGCGATAGAAGGAATGACCTTGCCAGGTAAGCTCGCTGATTGTTCAAGTCGAGATGCTAGTAAAAGTGAACTATTTATTGTGGAGGGAGATTCTGCTGGTGGCAGTGCTAAGCAGGGACGAGACCGACAATTTCAAGCGATTTTGCCTTTACGAGGTAAAATTTTAAATGTTGAAAGAGCTCGATTAGATCGAATGTTGGCTTCCCAGGAAATCAAAAACATTGTGATTGCTTTGGGTGCTGGAATTGGTGCAGAAATGAATTTAGCTAAATTGCGTTATCATCGAATTGTAATTATGACTGATGCTGATGTGGACGGTTCTCATATTAGAACTTTGCTTTTAACTTTATTTTATCGACATTTTGAGGGTTTAATTGAAGGCGGATATGTTTATGCTGCTCAACCACCTCTTTTTGCTGTTAAAAAAGGAAAGCAGATTCAATATGCTTATGATGAAAAAGAAAAAGATGATATTGTGAAAAGAATGTCTGGTAAAAATGTTGAAGTTTCAGAAACCGATGAAGAAGGGATAGATCTTAAAAAATCTACTGGAATTTCCCTTCAACGTTACAAGGGTCTTGGGGAGATGAATCCTAGTTTGCTCTGGGATACCACTATGAATCCTGAAAATAGGATGATGAATCAAATTACTATCGAAGATGCGGAACGAGCAGATGAATTATTTGATATTTTAATGGGAAGTGAAGTGGCGCCGAGGAAGAAGTTCATACAGGCACATGCCAAGTCTGTCCAAAATCTAGACGTGTAGAGAGACTTTTAATTTCGGCATACTTTTTTGTCAAATTCTGCGTTACTCTCTCAACGTATCTTTCAATACGTTTCGTTCGTTACTCGAATTTTCCTCAAATTATGCTTAAAATTTAAAGTCTCCAAGTTCTAAAATTTTTATTTAGATTGAACTCAAAATATTAAATTTCTTATTTTTCGTGGGGAGGATAGGAATATTAAGTTTCAAAATTAAAAGCCCCGAAGTTTTTATTTAGAATTATACTTAAGTATTAAATTTTTGGTGAATAATTTTAGGTAGTTATGTCCTTACATATGTAAGGACATATGTAAGGATATAATTTTTAAAATAAAAAAAATATGAAAATTGCGATTAATGGTTTTGGGAGGATTGGTAGGGCGGTTTTAAAGATAGCAATTGATAATCCGGAAATGGAAATTGTAGCTATTAATGATTTGGCTCCTTTGGAAAATTTAGCTTATCTTTTGAATTACGATACTGTTTATGGAATTTATAAAAATAGAGCGGAAATTAAAGATGATAATTTAATGGTGGCTGGAAAGCAAATTAAATTTTTCTCTCAGAAAAATCCCGCTGATTTGCCTTGGGAGGAATTGGAAATTGATTTAGTGGTAGAGGCGACAGGCTTTTTTACTGACCGAACTGGAGCGGAAGGGCATTTGAAGGCGGGAGCTAAAAAAGTTTTAATTTCGGCTCCAACTAAAGATGCAAGCGTTAAAACTATCGTTTGTGGTGTGAACGAAGAAGAATTGAATTCAGAAGACGATATTGTTTGCAATGCTTCTTGCACTACTAACTGTGTGGCGCCAATGATGAAAGTTTTGGAAGATAATTTTGGGGTTGAAAAATCTTTAATGACGACTATTCATAGTTATACTTCTACTCAAGCCTTGATTGATGGACCTGCTAAAAAAGATATGAGAAGAGGACGAGCGGCGGCTTGCAATGTTGTCCCGACTTCTACTGGTGCGGCGATTGCTGCCACCTTAGTGGTTCCGCAACTAAAAGATAAATTTGATGGAATGGCACTTAGAGTTCCTACGCCGGCTGGATCAATTAGCGATGTCGTGGTATTGCTAAAAAAAGACGCGACGAAAGAGGAAATAACAAAAGCTTTTCAAGAAGCCGAATCTAGTTCTATGAAAAATATTCTTAAAACCAGTGACGAACCTTTAGTTTCAAGTGATATTTTGGGAAATAAATATTCAGTGATTGTTCAAACCGATTTAATCAAAGTGGTCGGAGGAACTTTAGTTAAAATAGTTGGTTGGTATGATAATGAGTGGGGTTATTCGGAGCGAGTAATCGATTTGGCCTTGAAGATGAAATAAATTTTAAGACAAAATAATTTTTGTAAATTTTGTTTTAAATATTCAACATTTAATGTTTGACATCTATTTAATAATTAATATTGCGGTATTGAATGTTTAATTATTGGATGTTGATTGAATATTGAATATTGAATATTGATTATTTAAAAAATTTTAGTATTAAATTTTTAGTGTGAATTTTAAAAATAAACGAGTGACGGTGATGGGGATCGGTTTGCATGGAGGCTCAAAAAATATGATTAAATGGTTATTAGAGCAGGGAGCTAAAGTGGTAGCAACTGATATAAAAAAGAAAATAGCCTTGAAAAGCACTTTGGATGAATTAAGCGGTTTCAAAAATCTTACTGTCGTCACAGGTCATCATCGAACTGAAGATTTTCAAAAAGCGGATTTAATAATAAAAAATCCGACTGTTCCTTGGAGTAATAAATATATTAAAATTGCTTTAGAAAACAAAATTCCGATTGAAATGGATTCTAGTATTTTTATGGAAAATTGTAGAAGTTCCAGAATAATTGGAGTGACTGGAACTAAAGGTAAAACTACTACTGCTAGTTTGATTGCAAGAATAATAGCTGACGTTGGAGAAAAAATTTCTAAAGTTGGAATTGGGCAAGAAGCAGTTGTGGATAAATTGAAGAAAATTGTTCCAAAGACTTTTGTGGTTTTTGAAATGTCTTCTTGGCGGTTGGCGGGTTTGAAAAAGATTAAAAAAAGTCCTAAATATGCTTTGGTGACGAATATCTTTCCTGATCATCTGAATCATTATAGTTCTATGGAGGAGTATATAGAGGATAAGAAACAAGTTTATTTACATCAAAAACCAGAAGATTTTGCCATTTTTAATTATGATAATAAAATTACTCGAGAAATGGGGCAAGAAGCACCTAGCAGAATAGTTTATTATTCGGATCAAGAAATCAGTGGTGAGAGGGTGGTTTTCGTTCGGGGCGGAAAAATTTTTATTAATTTTGAAAGCCAAGAACGAGAAGTTTGTGATATAAAAAGTTTTAAGTTAAAAGGCTCTCATAATTTGCATAATATTTTAGCGGCAGTTGCTTTAGCGGCGGTTTTGGGAATTGATTTGAAAAAAATTAAAAAAACTTTGATTAATTTTAAAGGAATTCCGCATCGGCTTGAATTAGTGAGAAATTTGAAAGGGGTTGATTTTTACAATGATACAACAGCTACAACGCCAGAATCAGCCATAGCTGGAGTGGATTCTTTTATGAGACCAATGAATTTGATTATTGGTGGAGCGAGCAAAGAATTGGATCCGACAAATTTTTTAAAGAAAATTTCCCAGTCTAAATATGTTAAAAATATTTTTATTTTGGATAGTGTGATTGCTGAAAAAATTAAAAATCAATTAATTGAGCTGGGAGGAGAAGACAAAATTAAAGGAATTTATTCTGATTTCGAAGAAGCTATTAAAAGCGCCTATCTCAGTGCTGGAAAAGGTCAACTGGTTTTATTGTCGCCTGGCTTTGCTAGTTTCGGAATGTTTGAAAATGAGTTTGACCGAGGACGACAATTCAGAAAAATAGTTGATATGTTATAGACTCATCTTTTTGGCGCATTTCTTTGCTATGCCGAGCCGTAGCTTCAACGAAGGTTGGTCGAATCCTCCCTCTTCTAACTTTGATTACACTTAAACAGATGAGTCTCGAAATTATTATAAAATATTAATTTAGAAAAATAATGAATAAAAAAGTTATTGCAATTGTTGGGATGGCTGGTTCGGGAAAAACTGAAGTAGTCAAGAAAGTTCAAGAAAAATATTCAGCACCCAAAGTTTATTTTGGTGAAGTGACTTTTGATGAAATAAAAGAAAGAAAGTTGGAAGTTAATTATGAAAACGAAAGAATTGTTCGAGAAGATTTACGAGCAAAACATGGAATGGGGGCTTATGCTGTTTTTTCAGCGCCTAAAATTGAAAAACTTTTAGAAAAAAATCCAATTGTTTTAGCGGAAAGTCTTTATAGTTGGGACGAATACAAGATTATGAAAAATAAATTTGGGGATAATTTTATTACAGTGGCAGTTTATGCTTCTCCTAATACTAGATTTAAGCGTTTAAAAAATAGGTTTAACGAAAGACCAATTGCCGACTGGAAGGAGTTCAAGGCTAGGGATTGGACAGAGATTGAAGGGACTCAAAAAGGAGGACCAATTGCTATAGCCGACTATACCTTAGTTAATGAATCGACCAAAGAAAATTTTCAAAAACAAATCGTGGAATTATTTGAAAAATTAGTGTGATTTTTTAAATAATATATCGAAATTAAATAGTTTTTAAAAGCTTGAAATAGTTGAAATTTTTGGATTGACTTTTCTATAATTATATTGTATAATGTCGTATAAAGTTAGATTTTAGGGGCTTTTTAAGTTCTCGTAAGTATATTAAAAATATTTTAAAATGGAGCCAGAAGAAAATTCGAAAGAAGAACCAGAAGAAAAAATTGACAGTAAAATAAAAGTAGCGATTGTCTATATTTTTGAATTGCTTAAAATAGCAGTTGTTTCTTTAATAATAATTGTTCCAATTAGAACTTTTGTTTTTCAACCTTTTTTTGTACAAGGGGCTTCAATGGAACCAAATTTTCATGATGGGGAATATCTGATTGTTAATGAGTTTGGTTATAAAAAAACGGTAGTGGGAACTGAAGAGAAGAAATTTTTTACAGTTAATAGTTTTAAGGATATTTCTAGAAAAGAAGTTATTGTATTTCGTAATCCGAAAAATCCTAAGGAATATTTTATAAAAAGAGTGATTGGTTTACCGGGGGATAGAATTGAAATTAAAGATGGAGAAGTTATTTTGTATAATGAAGAAAATCCTCAGGGTGGAATCTTAGACGAAAGTGATTATTTAGTTAAAATGTTGCATAACACTGAATGCCTAGATCAATGTGTTTTTGAGGTTAAAGCCGATGAATTTTTAGTCTTTGGCGATAATCGAAAATACAGTAGTGATTCAAGGTCTTGGGGAGTTTTGCCCAGTGAATTTGTGGTTGGAAAAGTTTTATTAAGAGCTTGGCCTTTCGATAAAATCAAAATTTTTAATTAAAAGAGGACTGTTTCCAGGTACTCTTTTTACCTCAAAATTCTAATTTTTCGTAACCCGCCGCCGTTCCACTTTGGCGAGGCAGGCAAAATCGTGCCTGGAAACAGTCCCAAAAAATAATTATTTTTAAAATTGATTTATATTTTAGGATGAAATAATTAAAAAATTTTAAACAGTTAACTATCTTAAAAAAATGGCAAAATTAAATCAGACAAACACTGGAAATCCAAGCAAGAAAAAAATTAAATTTCAAACCGTTAGGGGAATGAGGGATATTCTTCCGGATGAACAAACTTATTGGGAAAAAATTAGAAAAGCAGTTCGAAAAATTGCCTTTGATTATAATTACGGTCGAATTGATACTCCGATGGTGGAGACAGTCGATCTATTTGAGCGAACAACTGGCAAGGATACCGATGTAGTCGAAAAGGAGATGTATAAATTCGAAACTCAAAGTGGCAAAAAAGTCAGTTTGCGACCAGAAGGAACTCCTAGTATTGTTAGAGCTTACATTGAACATGGGATGAGAACCAAACCGAGTCCCGTCAAACTTTTTTATATGGGACCAATGTTTCGACATGATCGACCGCAAAAAGGACGTTATCGACAATTTTCTCAATTTGGTTTTGAAGCCATTGGTGAGCAAGACCCAATTTTAGATGCTCAAATTATTCAAACTGCTTTGCGGATTTTTAGTTCAATCGGAATTAACAAAATTGATTTGCAGATTAATAGTATCGGTTGCAAAGAATGTCGACCAAATTACAATAAATTGTTAGTTAGCTATTTGAAAAATCGAAAGCAATCCTTGTGTATGAATTGTAAAAATCGATTAAAAACTAATCCGTTGCGAATTTTAGATTGTAAAGAAGAAAAATGCACCCAAGTAGTGGAGCAGGCACCTCAATCGGTGGATCATTTATGTCCAGATTGTAAAAAACATTTTACCTATTTATTGGAATGTTTAGATGAGCTAGCGATTGCTTATAGTATCAATCCTCATTTAGTTCGAGGTTTAGATTATTATACTAAAACAGTTTTTGAATTTTGGGCTAGTGATGACAAGGAAGGCCGAATAGCATTGGGTGGTGGTGGACGATATGATTATTTAATTGAAAAATTGGGTGGTAAGAAAACTCCGGCGGTTGGTTTTGCGGCTGGAATGGATCGATTAGTGGACGCGATGAAAGAGAAAGGAATTAAGGGCGCAAAAACTTCTAAGCCAAAAGTTTTCTTGGCTCAATTGGGAGATTTAGCTAAAATGAAAAGTTTATCGATTTTTCAAGGGTTGGAAAAAGCGGGAATAACCGTAGCGGAAAGTTTTGGACGAGGAAATCTTAAAGCTCAACTAAAGAAAGCTGATCAACTAGGAGTGGATCTAGTTTTGATTATGGGACAACGAGAATCGTTAGATGAAACTGTGATTATCAAAGATATGACGGGTGGTAATCAAGAAGTAGTCACTTTGAAAAAAGTGGTTGTTGAGGTTAAGAAGAAGCTAGAGAAGATTAAAAAAGAAGTTCGAGTTAAATAGTTTTAATTGAAATATTAATGAATAAGGATTGTATTTTTTGCAAAATTGTTAATCGAGAAATCGCTACGGAAATTATTTTTGAAGACGATTTAGTGATGGCTTTTGCGGATGTTCATCCGGTTGCTTCGGTTCATGTTTTGATAATTCCCAAGGAACATATTGAGTCAATTAGCGATTTGACAGAAGATAAAAAAAATGAGATACTTATGGGTCGGTTGATAATGGTGGCTCGAAAAATTGCTATTGGAAAAGGAATTGACGAGGCTGGATATAAACTATTGATTCGAAATGGAAAAGCGGGCGGGCAGGAAGTGCCTCATATTCACCTTCATTTAATAGGAGGCAAGTGGTATGTAAAAACAGGAATTTAATTTAAATAATTTAACAAACAAGAAAGGAGGAATTTTTATGGTAGAAGTTGTAAAGAAAGAAAAAGAAACATCAGAAAGTTTAATTAGACGTTTTTCTCGCAGAATGCAAGAAAGTAAAGTTTTAATGAGAGCCAGAAAGTCTCAGTTTAACGTTAAAGAAAAATCTAAAAAACAACTTAAAGACGATGCTCTTTATCGAAAAAAAGTTAAAAAAGAAGCTGATAAACTCAAAAAAATGGGTATTTTTGATGATGAAAAATTCAAAGAAGTTAAAAAAAGAATTTTTTAAGAAATTAATTCAATAAATTATTTTCAGAAAATTTCTTGAAAATAATTTTCCAAAAATATGAGTTTAAAAGAAAATATTAAAAAAGATTTTGTTGAGGCTTTTCGTCAAAAAAATACTGAAAAAAAGTCGGTTTTATCGATGCTAAATTCTGAGATTAAAAATGTTGAAATTAGTCTCAAGCTCCGAGAAGAGGGATTGTCAGATGAGCAGGTTATTGAAGTTATTAAGCGAGCCGTTAAACAACGGAAAGATGCTGTGGCTAAATACACTGAAGGGAATCGACCAGAGTTAGCGGAAAAAGAGCAAGTTGAAATCGATATTTTAAAAGTATATCTTCCGGCTGAATTGAGTTTTGAAAAAATTAAAGAAGTTGTTCAAGAAGTTATGGTTAAAAATGACATCAAAGATGCTTCTCAGATGGGCTTGGCAATGGGTGAAAGTATGAAAGCTTTACAAGGACAAGCCGACGGAAATGTGGTTCGAAAAATTGTTATGGAGTTGCTTCAAGAAAAGTAAATTCAAATCTTTTTAAATATTCTTATAATTAAACATTCCTAATGCTAAGGATTTGTTTTTGGGTATAATTTTTCAAAATTTTTATGAATTCAAAAAATATTCAAAATTTAGAAAAAGTTTTTCCAGAAAAATTAGCGCAAATTTGGTTGAAAAAAAGCATTGATTTTTTGCGACTTAAAAAAATTATTTCAGCTGAACATCAAGCTTTGATTAGTGTTGCTAAAGTTTCAGAAAAAGAAATTAAAAATTTGAACAAAAATTATCGAAATAAAAATGAAGTGACGGATATTTTATCTTTCGGTTATAATTTTGATGATAAAAAAATAGAAGGAGATTTAATTTTGTGCTGGAAAGTGATTGAAAAAAATGCGCAAGAAGATAATATTGAGGCCGAGAAAGAGTTGGCTAAAAATTTAATTCACGGTTGTTTGCATTTAACTGGCTTAGAACATTCTGCTGAAATGTTTCAATTGCAGGATGATTTTTTAAAAGATTTTTTTAAATAAAATTTTGAAAATTTGAGAGATGTTAAAAAAGTTTTGTAAATAATAAATAAAACAAATAATTGAATTTCAGAAATCTTTTTTTAAATAAAATAGGGATAGATTTAGGGACAGCCAATACTTTAATTTTTGTTCCGAAAAAAGGCATTGTGATCAATGAGCCTTCTGTTGTAGCGGTTGATATTAACGATAACAAGATTTTAGCAGTGGGGAACGAAGCTAAAGAAATGATCGGAAGAGCGCCTGAAATGATAAAAGTTCATCGACCTTTAAAAAATGGGGTAATCGCTGATTATAAAGTGACCGAAGCGATGATCCGATATTTTGTGAATAAAGTTAGCCCCCGGGTTAGATTTATTAGACCAGATATTTTGGTTTCTATTCCAGCCGGGGTCACTTCTACTGAAAAAAGAGCGGTGATTGAAGCCACGAATAATGCTGGAGCTAAAAACGCCTATATTGTTAAGGAGCCAGTTTTGGCGGCCATTGGGGCAGGGATTCCAATTAACAATCCTTCTGGTAATATGATTATTGATATCGGAGGAGGAACTTCGGAAGTGGCTATAATTTCTTTGGGAGGGGTTGTGGCGGCGCATAGTGCTCGAGTGGGAGGAGACCGATTTGATAATGCCATCGCCAATTATATTAAAAAAAGACATGGATTGTCCATTGGAGAAAGAACGGCTGAAGAAATAAAAATTGCAGTCGGTGGGGCAGTTCCTCAAATAAATGAAAAATATGTTGAAATTAGAGGAAGAGATTTAATGGGAGGTTTGCCAAAAAATGTTAAAATTTCTTCCAATGAAGTGACAGAGGCTCTTCAGGATGAACTTAGAGAAGTGATTGAGGCTATTAAAAAAGTTCTTCAAGAAACTCCGCCGGAATTAGCAGCGGATGTTATGGATAAAGGAATGGTTTTGTCTGGCGGCGGTGCTTTGCTTCGAAATTTAGATCAATATATTGTTCAAATGACAGGAGTACCATGTTATGTGGCGGATGAACCTTTACTTTGTGTGGCCAAGGGAACAGGAATTGCTTTGGACAATTTAGATGTTTATAAAAAAACCATTCTTGCTAAGTAATGTCATCATCACTCTCTATTGAATTTAAATTATCCCTAATCTATCATTAAGATATATTTTAAAATTTAATTATTAAAATAAAATAAATGATTAAGGCTCAAGAATTAAGGGAAAAATTTATAAAATTTTTTGAAGCCAAACAACATGCTGTTTTACCTTCTTTTTCATTAGTGCCGGAAAATGATCCAACTTCTTTGTTTATTAGTTCTGGTATGCAACCAATTGTTCCTTATCTAATGGGAGAAAATCATCCTCAGGGAACTCGATTAGTTGATGTTCAAAAATGTGTTCGAACTATTGATATTGAAGAAGTAGGGGATACTACACATCATACTTTTTTTGAAATGTTGGGGAATTGGTCATTGGGTGAGTATTTTAAAAAAGAATCAATTCAATGGAGCTGTGAATTTTTAACATCTTCTCAGTGGTTAGGTTTGGATAAAGATCGATTGGCAGTTTCAGTTTTTGAAGGTGATCAAGATGCGCCTTTTGATAGAGAATCTTATGAGCAATGGCGAGAGTTGGATTTTTCGGAAGATCGAATTGCCAAGCTACCTAAAAGTGAAAATTGGTGGGGTCCACCTAGCGAAACTGGACCTTGTGGACCAGACACCGAAATTTTTTATTGGACAGGTTTGATGGAAGAAATTCCAAAAAAATTCGATCCAGAAAATGATAAATGGGTTGAAATTTGGAATAATGTTTTTATGGAATATGAAAAAAATGCGGAGGGTTTATTCAAAAAACTTGCTCGACAAAATGTTGATACTGGAATGGGAATGGAAAGAGTTGTGGCAATTTTGAATGGATTTAAGGATGATTATCAAGGGGAACTTTTTCATCCAATTATTAAAAGAATTGAAGAATTATCCAACAAAGAATATCAAGATAACAAAAAATCATTTCGAATTATTGCTGATCATATCAAAGCTTCAGTTTTTATGGTGGCGGATGGAATTCGACCTTCTAATACTGAGCGGGGATATATTTTGCGAAGACTAATTCGACGAGCAGTTCGAGAGGCGCATAAGATTGGAATTGATTATTTATTCACCAACCAAATTGGAGAAGCGGTTCAAAAAATCTATCAAGATATTTATCCAGAAGTAGCTGGCGAAAATATTTTAACAATTATCAAGGAAGAGGAAGAGAAATTTCAAGCGACCTTAGAAAAAGGCTTAAAACAATTCGAAAAGATAATTAGTTTTAAACAAGATGTCGTTTTGGTTTCTTCTAATCCAGATAAAATTAGAGAGTATCGGGAATTAACCAAGGGCAAAATGCGATTAAGCTTTTATGAATCTCATTTACCTGAAATTCAATCAGTTGATCCTAGAGAAGTGGCTGAGTATAAGATAATTGAAGCTTATAAATTAATTAAAAGACCAATTATCGTTGAAGATACCGCTCTTCATTTGGAAGCCTGGAATGGTTTTCCAGGAGCTTTGATTAAATGGCTAGAAAAATACTTAGGGACTCAAGGTATTTTAGATTTAACAGAAAACAAAAATCAGAATGCGGAAGCCAAATGTGTAATCGCTTATTTTGATGGCAGGGAAATTTCATTTTTTGAAGGTTCTGTTAAGGGAAAGATTACTGAAGAAAGAAAAGGTCAAAATAAATTAGCTTTTGGTTTTGATCCAATTTTTATTCCTGACGGTTATGACAAAACTTTTGCGGAATTAGGGGAAGAAAAAAATAAAGTTTCTCATCGGGCTAAAGCTTTAGAAAAATTTATCAAAGGAATCCCTGACCAAAAAATTAAAGTAGAGGAGGGACTTTTCGAGAATGCTAGTAATTTGGTTATTACCGGGAAAGAAGCTTTTGATTTATTTCAAACTTATGGATTTCCAATCGAAATGGTTAAAGATTTAGCCCACGAACAAGGTTTGAGAGTTGATGAAAAAAATTTCAAAAAAGAACTGGCTACTCATCAAGATCTTTCAAGAACGGCTAGTGCTGGAATGTTCAAGGGTGGTTTAGCGGATACCAAAGAGCAAACTAAACAACTCCATACGGTGGCACATTTGCTTTTAGCGGGACTTCGAAAAACCCTAGGGGAGCATGTTTTTCAAAAAGGTTCCAATATCAATGGAGAACGAATTCGATTCGATTTTTCTCATCCTGATAAATTGACTGAAGAGCAAATCAAGTCGGTAGAAGAATTTGTCAACGAAGCTATTCAAAGCAAGACTTCAGTCGTCAAAGAGGAGATGAGTTTGGACGAAGCTAAAAAAGTTGGTGCTCACGGTTCGTTTGAAAATAAATATGGAGATCAAGTTAATGTTTTCACTATCGGCGAATATTCCAAGGAAATTTGCGGTGGTCCTCATGTTGAGAATACTAGCGAAATTGAAGGAACTTTCAAGATTACCAAGGAAAAATCTTCATCCTCTGGCGTTCGAAGAATTAAAGCCGTGTTGGAAAGTTAAAAATTAGGCACACTTCTTTGTTATGGGACTAAATTCAAATGTCTTTTCTACTTAATCTAAAATTTTTAATTAAATTATCCAAAAATTTTATTACATTGACTATGGTCAGTGCTTCAAAAATTGTTTGAATAATTTATCTCAAAAATTTTAAATTTCACTACGAAATTGTATTTAAACTTAATCCCTATCTCCGCTTTTAATTCGTCGCACTATTAAGTGCGCTTCGCTGAAATTTTCAATTTCGCCTCGAATTGCACTCAAATTTTTAATTTCTAAAATTGCAGAGAAAGTTTTATCTATATATAAAAATTATAATTTTTAAAATAGAAGCGTCTATAGACGCTTCTATTTTTTATTTTCTTAGGAGGTGAATTATGATATAATAATTTACATAGAAGCTTTTATGGACGCTTCTATAGACGCGTCTAATTTTTAAAATAAGAAAAATGGATAAAAAATTTATTCATAAGATTAAAAAAGATAGTAAGTACAGCTATACTGTCACTATTCCTAAGTCGATCATGGAAAAGTATGGTTGGAGAGAAAAGCAAAAGGTTACGATTGTTGATAAAGGACGAGGGAAGGTTGAGATTAGCGATTGGAGGAAAAAATAGTTTTTCAAGTATAATTTTTAGCGTGAGTCTGGGGTGTTTTTGATGAATTTTTACGTTATTATGGTGTTTTAGCGTGAATTTATTGTAATTTCAAGATAAATTCACGTTTAAATGAAATTTTTAAAACAAGATAATTTCAAGGAGGAGCGATGCCTAAAAAAACATGGAAGTGTTCTTTTGACACAATGGCTTCGATTGATCGAATGAATCGAAAAAAAGATAAGGGATCTATGTTAGAGGGATTTGAATGGATGTATCGCTCAAGTCCGTCTTTCAGGAAGGTCTTTGATGATTTTTCTGAAGAAGAAAAATTAAAAAGAGCTCAACAAAAAAACACAGGATGATCAAAGCGGATTTCAAGAATAAAAAAAGGGACCTAATTAATTTTTTTTGGGTTCCTTTTTTCTTGCATTATAACATTTTTAATAACACAGGAAATAATACTGTATTTTGAATGAAAAATAAAAATTGAATAAAATACTCTAGAAAAGACAGGTTGGTGATGATAAACTAATAAGAGAGAAAGCTCTTATTTTTTTATTTAAACTAGTGTTGAAAACAATTAAGCAACGAGCGGAAAAATTAAGAAAGGTGATTGATGAATACCGATATCGGTATCATGTTTTGGATGATCCGAGTTTGACCGATGCAGTTTATGATTCCTTAATGGAAGAATTAAGATTGTTAGAAAAAAAGTATCCTCAGTTGAAAACTCCGGATTCGCCGTCTCAAAGAATTGGCGGAGTGCCTTTGAAGAAATTTGAGAAAGTGAAACATCGGGTGCGACAGTGGTCTTTGGACGATGCTTTCAGTTTTGAAGAATTAGAAGAGTGGGAAGTTCGGAATCGAAAGATTTTAGAGAAAAAAGGAATTAAAGTTGACTTTGATTATGTGGTGGAATTGAAAATTGATGGTTTGAAAATTATTTTAGATTATAAAAAAGGAGTCTTGGTGCAAGGAGCGACCCGAGGGGACGGGGTGATTGGGGAAAAAGTGACGGAGAACATTAAGACTATC
>Ga0307990_1002576_pt1 | contig 14415 bp, 11 predicted proteins | sample EllFjometagen129_FD_203168 | JGI IMG/M metagenome (GOLD analysis project Ga0307990, IMG submission 203168) | Marine microbial communities from Ellis Fjord, Antarctic Ocean - #129 | ecosystem: Environmental > Aquatic > Marine > Unclassified | place: Southern Ocean | collected 2014-10-08
GCAATGTTCTTAAGCCCTTTTTCTATTGCCTCCTGACTAATGTCATTTAGAATTACATCCATACCGGACTGGGCGCATACCTGGGCAATGCCACTTCCCATCAAGCCCGCACCAGTGATAAAAACACATTTAATAGTCATAGTTTATCTCCTTATGAAATTGATGGTCTATTAGCAAGACTATAAAATACTCCACGAGATCAAACATATTTTTGAATCAAATAATAGTATAGATCCGTATGCATTAACGCCTTATACCCAGGATATCACGGGCCTCGTCTGTGGTAGCCACCTCACACTGGAGATGGTTTACAAGATTGGCAGTCATTTCCACCATCTGAGCATTGCTCTTTGCTAACACACCTTTTTTTAAATAGATATTGTCCTCAAATCCTACACGGATATGTCCCCCTAAGAGTATTCCCATGGTAATCATTGGAAGCTGGGTCTTGCCAACCCCTAAAACAGACCATAAGGCATTTGGCGGCAATTTTTGCTTCATAAATAATAGGTTCTCCAGACTTCCCTCAATTCCCCATTTAGTCCCCATGCAAATTTGAAAATAAGGGGGATTGTCAAAGAGACCCCTTTCAATATAATCAACAGCCTGATAGATATGACCTACATCAAAAACTTCTATCTCTGGTTTGACGCCATACTCGCGCATTTTTTTGGCGGCAGTTTCTCCCCATTCCGGGGAATTTATAAATGTTTCCCCCTGAAAATTAATAGAGCCGATATCCAGTGAACACATGTCAGGCATTAGGGACGCGGGTTCAAGCCGCTTTTCGATTACATTCTCACCACTGAGCCTTAGACCGCTCGTGGTTAAATTTATTATCATATCACACTGGTGCTGAATCCTGTTCTTTACCTCCTGGAAAAGCTCAATTTTAAATTCAGGCTGCCCGGATTGGGGGTCTCGCACATGGATATGTGCAATAGCCGCCCCGGCTTTCCAGCATTCCACTGCAGATGATGCAATTTCCTTTGGGGTATAAGGCACAGCGGGATTCATTTCTTTTGTCGGTCGCGAGCCTGTTACAGCAGCTGTTATAATAACTTTTCTCATATCTCTACCTCTCAGAGTAATGTAAGTTTTATTATATTCAGCCACTAAGTCACGAAGAAAAAACTAATATCAATACGCCACATATCAAGCAAGCCAATTAGCTCAATAATTCCATAATCTTTGTGACTTAGCGCCCCTGGCCCAGACCTGGCTTTGCAAATTAGTTATTTGATATAAAATCCTTGAAAAATCAATAACCAATATACAATATCCCAATAATGTCGCGCCAGGGCAGGCTTTGTGGCAATACACCTGAGTTACAAAACATTAAAAAAATACCCTGAAATTACGTCCAGTAGAAGGCAGATTAACAATAAACTAATAAGAATAACAACGCAAAATTATCGACAGATAGCTTATTTTTATACCGCACTCAAACATTTTTCTTGACATAATACATATAAGTTGTATATGCAACTATTATTAGCGGAAAATAACCTGTTCAATAAATGGGTCACCTGATCCATGACATTTACCCATAATAACCTTTAGTTGTCACCAATCGATCCAACAAATAAAAGAGCAAATATTATGCAAGATATAAAATACGATATTGAAGATTCCATAGGAAGCATTATAAGGCGGGCTCACAGGGTGCTTATTAACAAGCTTAATAAATATTTCAGAGAGAACGGATATGATGTAACTACAGAGCAGTACCGAATATTTATCAACCTGTGGAATAAAGGTGGACAAAACCAACAGGAGCTTGCTGATGCAACCTTAAAAAACAAGACCAGTATTGCTCGACTTCTTAATGGGCTTGAGGAAAAAAAACTGGTCGCAAGGGTGCCTGACAAGATAGACCGTAGAAACAAGCTTATTTATCTGACGAGAAGGGGAAAGAAACTGCCTGAAAATCTAGCTGGATTGGCCAAAAAAACCCTTAAAGACGCACAACTTGGTATTTCTGAGGATGAAATTGAAGTATGCAAAAAGGTTTTGAGCAAAATTATCCAAAATCTTAAATAAATCGTCCTGATGTTGAGGTTTAAAAATGAGGGTCGGAATTGATGTAGGTGGCACCTTTACCGATGTTATCATGGTGGAAGAGAAGACCGGCAAATTTTACAGCGCCAAAACGCCGACAACACATCATGACCTGACAGAGGGTGTTTTAAAGGGCCTGGAAGAGATACTGGAAATTGGCGGTGTTTCAATGGATGATATCGATTATATAATTCACGGAACCACCATTGGAACCAATGCCATTGTAGAGGGAAAAGGGGCGAAGGTAGGGCTTATCACAACTGCCGGTTTTGAGGATGTGTTAGAGATAAGGCGTGTAGCTCGCCCAAAGGAGGCCACCTTTGATTTTGGGGCGGACAATCCACCGCCGCTGGTTCCCCGTTATCTAAGAAAGGGGGTAATCGAGAGGATAAACAACAAAGGAGAAGAGTTCATGCCGTTGGATGAAAACTCCGTCCTTGAAGTTGTATCATATTTTAAAGAGAAAAAAGTAGAGGCGATAGTTGTCTCTCTCCTGTTTTCTTTTCTTAATCAGACCCACGAGAAAAGGGTTGCTGAAATCTCCAAGCGTGCACTCCCCGAAATACCCGTCTCCCTGTCATCAGAGATCTGCCCTGAATTCCGTGAATATGAAAGAACCTGTACCACAGTCATGAACGGTTATCTGGGTCCCGTAATAAAGCAGTATATGGATAACCTCATTAAAAGATTGAAAGAAAAATATGGCAATTTCAACTTACATATAATGCAGAGCAACGGTGGCACCATTACTGCAGAGGTGGCAGGAGAGCATGCAGCACATCTTATAAATTCAGGTCCGGCAGGCGGTGCAATTGCCGCTGCCTTTGTGAGTCGCCTGACCGGCAATAAAAAGGCTGTTGGCGCGGATATGGGAGGAACAACCTTTGATATATCCATTATTGATAATAATCTTCCCAAAACCACTACATGGGGTGGCGTAACTAATTATCCCATCAAACTCCCCATGGTTGATTTAAAGACCATCGGCGCCGGCGGAGGAAGCATAGCCTGGGTGGATGAAGGGGGTGTCTTGAATGTAGGACCTCAAAGCGCCGGTTCCAATCCAGGCCCTGCCTGTTATGGGTGGGGAGGAACATTGCCCACTGTCTCTGACGCAAATCTAATCTTAGGGCGACTCAATCCGGCTTATTTTCTTGGAGGAAAATTGCCTTTATATCCTGAACGTGCGAGGGAAGCGGTCAAAAGACATGTTGCAGACAAGATGGGTGTCTCCTTAGAGGAGGCCGCTGTAGGAATTCTACGTATCGTCAATGCGAATATGGCCAAAGGCATAAGCGGTAACTCAGTGGAAAGAGGCTATGATCTGCGGGAGTTTGCTTTTATTACAATGGGCGGAGCTGCGGCCCTTCATGCCGCAGACATTTCAAGGGAATTGAATATGGCCAAAGCCATAGTGCCCCCATTAAGTGGTAATTTTTCCGCTGTAGGCCTTGTTGCGGCGGATATTCAGCATGATTATGTAAGGACATTTGCAAAGAAAGAATATCAAATCGATCCCCCTGACCTGTTGATGGCATTTAAGAAAATGGAAAATGAGGGCATAAGGCAGTTAACCGAGGAAAAGGTGCAGGGAGAAAATATTGAAATATCATGGTCTGCTGATCTGCGTTATGAGGGGCAATCATGGGAGTTAAATGTACCTATTGAACCAATGCCTGAAATGGACAGAAAGGATATAAGCAGGATTATTGATAATTTCAATATACTGCATCAACAATTGTACTCTTATTCGGAACCTAAGGAGGTAGTAGAGTTTATCAACCTGAGAATCAGGGTTAAAGGCAAAAATCCCGCCCTCTCCCTCCCGGCAGAGAAAAAAGACGTTTTTTTACTTAAAGATGGTTGGAAAAACATCAGGGAGGTCTATTTTGATAGTCTGGGATGGCAAAAAATACCTGTATATGAGAGGGGAAAATTGATCACAGGCAGCAAAATTAATGGACCATGTCTTATTGAAGAAAAAATTTCCACCACCCTGATACCTCCTGAATTTTATTGTGTTATAGATGAATACAGGAACATCATCATAACACATAAAGATAAATAGATTCCATAATTAACCACGGATATTGGGGGAAAGATGAACTATAAAGTAGATGCCGTTACAATGCAGGTAATCCGTTATGGGTTGGAAGCCGTAGCCGATGACATGGGTTATAACCTAATGCGTATGGGCCGTTCAACAATAGTTAAGGAGATTATGGACATCAACTGTGGAGTGCTCGATGCAAATGGAGACATTCTATCTCAGGCCCATCTCTGCCCCTTGATGATGTTCAGTCTTCCCACCACCGCTGTTAATATGCTGGAGCGTGTTAAAAAGTTTGATGAAGGCGATGTAATTATCTGTAATGATCCATATTTAGGCGGCCAGCACCTTTTGGATGTCCAGTTTTTTTCCCCTGTTTTTGTAGGCAGGGAACTGGTCGCCTTTGTTGCAAACATAGCCCATCAACTCGATATGGGTGGTGCCGTGCCTGGAGGAGTAGCAGGTGGGCTCACAGAGATCTATCAGGAAGGGTTGCGCATTCCCTTTGTGAAACTGTACTGCAAAGGAGAAGAAGACCAACAGATTTTCGATATTATCTCAAGCAATATCAGGATACCGGAAAAGACCATGGAGGATTTAAGGGCCCAGGCAGCTACTACCATGGTTGGGGTAAAGCGGGTAAAGGCCCTGGTGAACAAATACGGACTTGATATTTTCCGTAAATGCACAAATATGCTTATGGATTACAGCGAAAATGTGGTTCGCCGTTTTTTAACATCTCTGCCTGACGGGGATTACACGGGTCTTGATTATTTAGATGATGATGGCTATGAGGATAGACCGGTAAAAGTACAGGTTAATATACACATTAAAGGGGATAACATGAAGGTCGATTTTGACGGGAGCGATTCCCAGACCACAGGCAATGTGAATTCCCCATGGGCCTGTACCCAGGGAGGAGTTTTTTACACCATGGTGGGAATCATAGATCCGTATATGGCCTTAAACTCAGGGGCCTTCCGCCCTATCGAGGTGAGGAGTGCAAAGGGGCTGGTGACTAATCCATTACCGCCTGCCGGTGTTACGGCCAGAAGCCAGACCATGACAAAAATAGTAGAGGCCATGCTTAAGGCGATGAGTGAGATAGTTCCCGATCGGGTAGTAGCAGGCAGTCATGGCCAGGCCTGCACTAATAGTTTTTCCGGAATCCATCCTGAGACGGGAAAACGATTCACCTACTTAGAGATTCAGGGCGGAGGAGCAGGTGCAAGGCCAGAGAAAGACGGTCCTGACGGACAGGATCTCCATCTTGGTCGTTTTATGAATACACCGGTTGAGGCGGCGGAGCTGGAAAACCCCGTCATGATAGAGCGTTATGAGTTCCTTCCTGATTCAGGGGGGCCTGGTAAATACAGGGGAGGGCTCTCCCTGCGTCGGGATATTCGCTTTTTAACCGATGTAACATGGGCGCGCTATTCAGACAGGCAGAAGTTTAAACCCCTCGGTCTTTTTGGCGGCATGGAGGGGAGCATGGGAAGCCTGATATTGAACCCGGGAACACCGGAGCAAAAAAAATGTAGGTCCAAGGGAGTTGATCAGATCAAAGCAGGCGATCTACTTAGCATATGTCTTCCCGGGAGCGGGGGATACGGGACGCCGACGGAAAGGGACCCTGAGGCGGTTAGGTGGGATGTTGTAAATGGTAAAATCAGCATGGAATCGGCACGGAAGGACTACAGGGTTGTGTTTGATGATGAAATGGGGCTTGATATGAAGGCGACGGAGACGCTTCGCAATGAGATACGATGAGTGATTTTATCTGCGATGAAAGGAGGTGAGAATAAATATATTAACTTGGGGAATAAGAGGTTTAGGTTGAAATTTAATGTTTAGACAAGGGGGATGAATGAAATGAAAAAATTTATATTTTACTCACTGATCATTACGCTTATGACGGTCTTTTTACTCGGGATAAATTCGACTGTTATGGCAAAGTCAAAAACGCTTAAAGCGGTAAGCTTTTTGCCAAAAAACCATCCGCTCTGTAAAATGATCCATGTTTGGGTGGACCGTGTGAACAATCAATGTAAGGATGCCATAAAAATCGACTGGGTAGGAGGCGGTGAAGTGATACCGGGTTTTGACCAGGCCGAGGCGCTGCGCAATAACACCGTGCAGATCATTTTCAACCCAACAGCCTATTATGCGCCACTGGCCCCGGAAGTTAATGCATTCACCTTATCAAAGCTGTCCATGGCAGAGGAGCGCAAACCAGGCGGTTTTTATGATTATATGGTGGAACGACATAAAAAACTTGGCATGATGTATATTGGCACATGGCTTTATGATCCCTTCTATTTAAGGGTAAATAAGCCTGTAAAAAACCTTGCAGATCTTAAAGGAATCAAAATACGGACTTCGGCCCTTTATGATCGTTTCATGAAAAAACTGGGAATGATACCGGTGACGGTGAAGTTCGGCGAGACATTTACTGCGTTGGAGCGCGGATTGGTTCAAGGGTTTGGTTTTGCAACCCTGGGACCCAGAGAATGGGGCTGGTTAAAGAACTGTAAGTATATTATCGATATCCCGTTTTATACCCGTCAAAACGTCCTTATACTGATGAACCTCGATAAATGGAATGGACTTGGTAAAAAAGTACAGGACATGATCATGGATATCACAGTTAAATTTGAGTCTGAAATGGAGGCATATTTTAAAAAGCAAATAAAGGAAGAATGGAAAAAATATGATGAAATAGGCATAAAGAGAATTAAATTTACACCCTCTGAAAACAAGAAATACTATGATGCTGCATATGAGGCCGAGTGGGAAGATTTGAGCAAAAAGGTCCCGGATCTTGTTCCAGATCTTAAAAGGTTAACAGGAAATTAATCATTTTTCGTAAATAGTTTTCTTTAGATCTTGAATCAAACTGCCCGGATAGATATTGCGGGGAGTCCATTTGATAATACAAATTACAGCTAATTGACGGGTTTAATTTCCAAACTCTTTCTTTGCTTGAATGTTGCAATCAGATACATGACGTCCTGAAACGTGCTTCTGGGCAGTTTTGACTATTTTGTCTGTAAATTCTTAATAAAACAGGGCATTCCTATAGTTTTCCCCTTTTATCCGCCAGTGTTTTTGGCGGGTTGAGAAAGGGGGATTGAGGGGGATTTTTCCTAAAGCTGCCCGGACTTATTGATAAGTTATCTAGTTTTTAAAATCTCGGTGAAATCAATGAAAAAGCTCGTAGAAATTTTTGATCGAGTAATGAATATAATGATGTTTCTGGCAGGAATTATTCTTATCTTTATTATGCTATCGGTCAGTCTTGAAGTTATTTTGAGAACTTTTTTTAATCGTCCGCAGATCTGGGTAACCGAGGTTACAGAGGTTTTGCTTCTATATATCACATTTTTGGGTTCAGCATGGTTACTTCGAGAGGGTGGCCACGTCAAGGTAGATATTATCCTGGGCCACCTAAAACCAAAAACCGTTGCTTTTCTTGGGATAATAAGCTCTGTTATAGGTGTTTTCGTATCCATTATCTTAACAGTGTATGGCTTTAGCGTGACCCTGGACTATCTGCAAAGGGGGATTTATACTCCTACTGCTATGGAAATACCGGTCTCGGCAATTATCGTTGTTATTCCCATAGGCGCCCTCATGCTATTTTTTCAGTTTATAAGAAGAACGGGAAGGTTTATTGCGGGATTTTTTATAGAATTAGGCAAACCTGAACCTTAAACCCTAAACAAATACAAAGGTTTTTTATTATTATGGAATGGTGGATAACCCTTATCCTGATTTTTCTTTGTTTGATGTTTCTATTTGTCATCGGGGTGCCGGTGGCATTTTCATTTCTTTTTATAAATATAATCGGCGTCTATGTTTTTTGGGGTGGCGAAGCAGGCTTAACACAGCTTATAAGGAGCATTTACAGGTCCGTAGCCACATTTGCGCTACTTCCGGTCCCTTTGTTCATCCTTATGGGTGAGATTATGTTTCGCTCCGGGATAGCCCCCAAGATGATGGATACCCTTGATAAATGGCTGGGGCGTATACCAGGCCGGTTGAGTATGTTGGCCATTGGAGGTGGCACTCTCTTTTCCACACTGTCCGGTTCAGCTATGGCAGGATGCGCAATGCTTGGCTCAGTCTTAGTGCCGGAGATGGAAAAAAGGGGGTATAAAAAACAGATGAGCATAGGGCCTATTCTGGGTAGCGGCGGGCTTGCAATTATGATCCCGCCAAGTGCCCTGGGCGTGCTCTTAGCTTCACTGAGCAGGATTTCGGTTGGTGGAATGCTGGTTGCTATCATACTGCCTGGAATTATAATGGCGCTCCTTTATGCTGCATATATTGTTATCAGATGCTATTTGCAACCTGAACTGGCACCATCGTATGAAGTTGCAAGGACACCTTTTTCGGAAAAAATTATACTGACATTCAAATATGTTCTGCCCCTTGGAACAATTGTTTTTCTCGTAATTGGTCTTATGTTCCTCGGAATTGCGACACCGACGGAATCTGCGGCCCTGGGAACCCTTGGCTGTTTTTTACTTGTATTTATATACAAAGGATGGGACTGGCAGGCCATGTCGAGTTCCGTATCCCACACACTAAAGATTACGGTCATGATGTTTATGATCATGACAGGTGCCATGGCATTTTCACAAATACTGGCATTCAGCGGTGCAAGCTCAGGGCTGGTTAACCTGGCCGGGGGTCTAAATATGCACCCCATATTCATTTTAATATTTATGCAGATAATCCTCCTTTTCATGGGAGTTTTTATGGAGCCCCTGACCATTATGATGGTTACCCTTCCGATTTATATGCCGATAATCAAAACTCTGGGTTTCGATCCCATCTGGTTCGGTACAATTATGCTCATCAATATGGAAATGGCAACAACAACGCCGCCTTTTGGTCTTGTGCTTTTCGTTATGAAAAGCGTCGCCCCATCTGACACCACAATGGGGGATATATACAAAGCAGGGCTTCCGTTTTTAGCCTGCGATGCCATTGCAATGGGTCTTATTATGGCATTTCCCTGGCTTGCATTATACCTGCCGGGCTTGATGTGATAACAGTGTTAGGAAATCATAAAAAAATAAGGGGGTAGTAATGTCGGAAAATTCGATATTAAAGGAGCTTGAATACAACCAATCGTCTGGGACTTTAAGCTATAAGGGTGTAAGATATCTATTGATTAGACCTGAGACTGTTGCAGGCTTTCAAAAAGAAATTGAAAAAGTTGCAGGGGAAAAGGCTAAAAAAAGTTTATACCAGGGCGGTTTCAGTGGTGGATATCTGTCTGCAAAGAAATACAGAGAACTTTTTAATTTCTCAGACAAAGAGATTATAGAATTCATGATGAGGATGGGGACTGAGATCGGGTGGGGCGGTTTTTCTCTCGATTATTATAATCCCGGCTCCGGGACCATGCATATAGCGGTAAGAAATTCACCTTTTGCCCAATCTTACGGAAAATCATCTGAAGGTGTGTGTCATTTAATTAGAGGAGTTGTTGGGGGGATGGCGTCGGCTATTTTTGATCAGGACTGCACTGCCTCTGAGCTTGAGTGTATCTCAAAGGGGGATGACCGATGTCTTTTTGTAGTGGATTTAAAATTACAGTCCGCTGATATTTTAACGGGGAAAAGAATACTAATTGTTGATGATGAACCGGATATCCTTGTATGTGTTGAAGAAACTCTGGACATGTGCATTGTGGACAGGGCCTCTGATTTTGAAACCGCAAGACGTCTTATCCAAAAAGAGACCTATGATGCAGCCATTCTTGATATCATGGGTGTGAAGGGATACGAGTTATTAGAGATAACTAAAAACAATGGTATTCCTACACTTATGCTGACTGCCCATGCCCTAAACCCTGAGGACTTTATCAAATCTGTTGAAGGTGGGGCACAGGCTTACATGCCAAAGGAAAAGATCTCTGAGATTCAAATTTTTCTGAGAGATATATTGGAGACACGTCAGAAAGAAGGTCATAAGATTGGAAGATGGTTTGTTTGGCTTGAAGATTTTTTTGAAAATAGATTCGGCCCAGAATGGCAGAAAAAGGCAGATCCGGAATTCTGGAAAAAGTATTTTTATATATGATTACGGTAACATCTCAATAAGGCAGGCCATTCATATAGCTTCCCCCTTAGAAAAGGGGGATTGAGGGGGATTTTTTCTAAGGCTGCCTGGACTTATTGAGATGTTACTGATTATGGAATAAATTAAATGGTGAATAAATGATTAAGTCAATGAACATAGCATGCTGGGTCCAGCGATGGAGCGAATTGAATCCCGGAAAAACCGCAATCTTTTTTGAGGGGCAGGAGATAAGCTATTTGAGACTTCATCAGAGGGAAAACAGGAGCAGTTGCTGGCTTCAGTCTCTCGGCATAGAAAAGGGTGACCGGGTGGCTGCCATGATCAACAACTGCCCTGAATTTATCGGGTTATTCCTTGCCTGCTCGCGATTAGGGGCAATCTTTGTGCCTATCAATTATCGTCTGGCAGGGCCGGAGCTTGAATACACACTGAAAAACTCTCGGCCCCGTCTTTTTGTATACGGCAGCGAATACGATGAAAAGGTAAAAAAACTAAAAATAAACAATGGAAGACCATATATGATGCTGGCCTCTGTTGGAGAAAATTTGGCAGAAAGTGATGTTATGGATTACATTTCTGAGACCAGGGAATTTGACGGCCGGAAACCTGTTTTGACCGATTCCTCAGGCCCTGCTGACCCGGAAGAGCCACATGTTATAATGTACACGTCAGGCACCACCGGCCAACCCAAGGGAGCAGTTCTTTCTCATAGAAAAACTTTTTTTAACTGCCTGAACGCTGATATTTTCTTTAAGCTTAATTTCGATGATATCATGCTCATAATCCTTCCACTTTTTCATTCAGGGGGACTCTTTATACAGGCAGCTCCGATTCTATATAAAGGCGGCACCATGGTTATTCATCCGAAATTCGAGCCGGATCGAGCATATAAGGATATAAATAAGTTCAAGGTAACAAAATTTTTAGGAGTACCCACCTTGTACAGGTCCCTTCTTCAGGTAAAGCCTGAAGACAGGGGCGATATGTCCTCTTTGAAGGTTTGCGCAATTGGAGGGGAAAAGACCACGCCGGAAATCCTTGAGCAGTGCAAAGAGGCAGGGTTTCCTGTAAGGCAGATTATGGGCCAGACAGAGACATCAATCCTATTGTGGGCATCTGAAGAGGATTCAATACGGAAACCTGGAACTGTAGGGAGACCGGTATTTCACGCTGAGGTTAGCCTTAGGGATAGGCAGGAAAGGCAGGTTAAAACCGGAGAGATAGGAGAAATAATGGTAAAAGGGTCCATTATGATGAAGGAATACTGGCGGGACCCGGAAAAGACCAAAGAAACCATCAAAAACGGATGGCTTCATACAGGGGATCTGGCCCGCATGGATGAGGAGGGCTATTTCTATCTTGTTGACAGGGCAAAAGATATGTATATATCCGGAGGGGAAAACGTCTACCCTGTAGAGGTAGAGCGTGTTATAAGAGAACACCCTGGCGTGGAGGATATTGCCGTTATCGGTGTCCCGGATAATGTATGGGGAGAGGCAGGAAAGGCATTTGTTATTAAAAAGGAAGGCTATGATATTAATGAGGAAAATTTGATATCTTGTTGTGAAGGTTGTCTTGCAAGATATAAATGGCCTAAAAACATAGTCTTTTGTGAAACCTTTCCTCGCACTTCACTCGGTAAGGTGAGGAAGGCATTGCTAAAGTAAACCATAGGCAATTTTTTAAGACAACAGGATAAGACATGGAACTTACAGAGATTTATAACAGCGGAGAAGAGAAACTCAAGAGTCGAGATATTGGAAGACTGTTAAATGGAGTGGAAACGGAATTTGTCATATCCAACAACCGCAGAATAATCGATCAATATACGATCAGACAGAGATGCATTAATGGGACGGAAGCTAATGCTGCGTGTAAGGTCTTGGGAGTAGAGCTGAAAACTCCTGTTATCATGTCATCAATGACCTCTCCAATCCCAGCCATTAGGAATAACGGTCTTATGGAGGTTGCGGAAGGCCTGAAAGCTGCGGGAAGCCTGATGTGGACGGGCCTCCCATTCCTGATAACCTCAAAGAAATCGTAGAAACAGGTTTTCCTGTCGCGGCAAATGTCAAGCCTTTAAAAGACAGGAGGAAGATGTTCGAGGCTATTGATGAAATACAATCAGCCGGCGTTAGCTGGATAGGTATAGAAATTGACTCCGGACAAGGGACAAAAATTCATGATAAGCAAATGGCCTCTGACTGCTTCCCTCTTTCTTTTGGAGAGTTAAAGGAGATTAGGGCAAGGGTATCCGTGCCTCTTATCTTTAAAGGGGTTTTGAGTAGAGAAGATGCTGAAAAATCTTTAGATGCCGGCGCAGATGGGATCTTCATTTCAAATCATGGCGCTCATACCCTGGATTACCTGCCCCACCCCTTCCAGGTCATGGATGAAATTCTTTCTGTTGTAAAAAGAAAAGCTGCCATATTGGTGGATGGTGGTTTTCGCCGGGGCAGCGATGTTTTTAAGGGACTGGCCTTTGGCGCCCATCTTGTAGGTCTCGGAAGACCAGTGCTTTACGGGTTGGCTGCTGATGGGGCTGATGGTGTGAAAGGGTTGATTCGTCAAATCACAGAAGAGTTGAAGCGCATAATGTCCATGACCGGTTCTTCCGATACGGAACATATTAGCAGGGATCTATTGATTAACAGTCTACAAGCATAACTCATCGACAGAGACTTGAGCGCACAAATTAAGGAGGACGAAATGCTTTCCAATCAACATATGAATTTAGGAACCCTGTCTGTTTGGGCAGGTGAAGAAGAATATTTGATGCAGAACGCAACCCAGGTACCGGTGGCTCATAGCGTCTCCTTTGGATACAAGAATGTCGATGAGTGGTTGCAGGTGGCGCTGGGTCAGAAACCGGGACATATATATGGACGTAATACTAATCCCACTGTGCACGTTTTTGAAGAAAAAGTCCGACAGCTCGAGGGCGCCGAAGCTGCCACCAGCGCAGCGACCGGAATGGGCATCATTAGCAGCGCCTTATTCGCATTGCTGTCCCCAGGCGACCGTGTAGTTTCGGTAAAAGATACCTATGGCGGCACGAACAAGCTCTTCATCGAGTTTCTGCCCCGTTTTCAAATTAAAGTAACTCTGTGCGACACCGTCGACCATGAAGAGATTGAGGCAGAGGTGGCTAAAGGCTGCAAGGTGCTGTATTTGGAAAGTCCGACCAATCCTACGGTCAAAGTGATAGATATAGCCCGACTGGCCAAAGCAGGGCGTGAAGCCGGCGCTATCGTCATTGTAGATAACACTTTTGCTACCCCTATTAACCAGAACCCGTTACATCTCGGTGCAGACCTGGTGTTGCATAGTGCCACCAAGTTTCTGGGTGGTCATGCTGATGCCTTGGGCGGCGTGATTTGTGGCAAAAAAGAGTTGATTGACCGGATTTACCACTTTCGTGAAATCAATGGAGCTACCTTGCATCCAACGGCAGCTTATCTGCTGCTACGCGGTATGAAAACATTGCATCTGCGTATTCGCCAGCAAAACGAGAGTGCCCTTAAGATTGCTCGGTTTTTGGAATCACACCCGGTAGTTGGACGAGTCTTTTACCCCGGCCTGGAATCGCATAAAGGACACAAGATTGCCCGCAGGCAGATGCGTGGTTTTGGTGGTGTACTAAGTTTTGAGTTAAAAGAGAATACCTTTGAGGCAGTGCGGCAATTTCTGCCGCGTCTGCACTATGCTCACATGGCTGCCAATCTGGGGGCGGTAGAGACCATTGCTGGGCCACCTGCCACTACCAGCCATGTGGAATGTACCGCTGAGGAACGGGCTGCAATGGGCATACCGGAAAGTTTGATTCGTTACTCCGTCGGTGTTGAGGATACGGAAGATCTGATAGCTGATTTAGAGCAAGCTCTGAGCGGAATAGCTTAGCAAGGCTTCAAAGTGGTCAATCGTTGAGAAGGGCGGCTAATCACTCACTGAAGTTGGCCTTGCTATCGAGTCTTGTTTTTAGGTAAGCGTATGTAAGCGGAACGTCGGCAATAAGCAAAAATTCCCAAACTCATATTTAGCTATTTTCTGACAGGATTAACATGATAGCTTTTCCTGCCTGTGTTTCGATTGTATACCCTGGAAGGTTATCACTATAATTTCAAATGGGTAAAACAAAAGCGGAAAAACGAAAGGCCGAAAGAAAGATCAAACAGAAGGATCGCAGGATTAGTGGAGATGCCATGCAC
>Ga0307990_1002577_pt1 | contig 14415 bp, 19 predicted proteins | sample EllFjometagen129_FD_203168 | JGI IMG/M metagenome (GOLD analysis project Ga0307990, IMG submission 203168) | Marine microbial communities from Ellis Fjord, Antarctic Ocean - #129 | ecosystem: Environmental > Aquatic > Marine > Unclassified | place: Southern Ocean | collected 2014-10-08
ATTATTTTTGACAACATCGATGCTGAAGCCCGTTTTGCCGTAATGGTCGCCGGTGTCTGGTATGTGACGGACGCGGCGTATGCTGACACACGCGATAATACCGGCCCGAACGGTGATTGGGTCCCCCTTAAGTGGGATCCGACATATCCGTTGGCCGCCGCCAATTGGCGCGTGCTCGACAACGCCGCGATCGGGTCTGGCAGCGCTTTGAGTGTCGGAGCCCAGCCTGGAACGGACTTGGACGGCGACGTGTCGGCCGTCGGCCTCTACATGTACGCTGGCGTCAATCTTACTGTGGACGGAGATCACGCCCGCATGGATAATTTCATTGTCTACCTCTCCCCCTTCTTTCCCCGCGGGACGATGTTTTTTGTTAAGTAGTGCGGATATAGCTGAGTGGTTGTATGAACTTAAGGAGTTGAAATGAGATTATCAGTTTGTTGTTTGGTTTGCGTTTTGATGGCGTGTTCAGTTTTAGCAGGTGAGAACGGTTCTAATGCCGACATGACCAAGGTTATGGATTGCCTCCTTAAAGGAGACCTGGGTTCGGCGGAGAAGCTTCTTAAGAGCTCTGCCGGTGAGGGTGATGAATGGGGTGTGTTTAAGAAGAGTGTGGAACAGGTGTTGACTATGCCGGATCTCGTATGGAAGGCATATACTCCGCTCAAGGGAAAAACAACAACCGTTTATCTTAAATCCGGCACAAAGAAATTGCTTATTATGAGCGTTACCCCCAAAGAAATAATAGCGGAGAAGCAGTTTGTCAGTGGAGGACGCGTTGTCGGTGCTGCCGAGAACAACTTTACATATCAAGATTTAAGCCCTCGTGAAAAGATGATAAGGCTTGGCAAAAAACAGAGCCCTGAGTTCAACATTATGCGAGGTGTACTCGCCTGCTCTGCAGGGGTGCCAGACAAGGCTACACCCTTTTTTGAGAAGGCTGGAGATGGACTGGGCAAGATGTTTATAGAGCGCATGGAAACGCAAAAAGAAGAGAAGGTGATAGAAAACCTTGCCGCAAAGAAAGCTGGCGATGAGAAAGCCGCAGAGTCGGCATACAATGCGATATTGAAAGATGCTGGCATACCTGTATCAGAAGACATTGTTAAAGTTGCAGCTGCGGTCCGCGCGAAAAAGCACAGCAAGATCGCCGTCATGGCAGTTAGAAAATCTCTATCGGCATTTCGCTCAAAGTTTTCTGAAACCGATTTTGCAGAGGAGCACTCCGCTGTTATCGAAACTCTCAATCGATCCCTGCCACTATTTATTGATCCAACGTCTGCAAAGAGAGATTTAGAAAAGGCTATGGAAAAACTACAGAAGGCGAACCCGGGTGCCAAGATTGTCTCTGAAGTTAAGATTAAAGAGAACGGGATTATCCTGAATCTGAAGAACAACGCCCACCTGAATGACATCTCCGCTCTGTCGGGCTTGCCGATCAAATCCCTCAACCTGAGCAAAACAACGGTTAATAATTTGAAAGCACTCACGGGAATGCCTATTTCAGAACTTAATATTGAGAAATGCAAGGGCATATGGAGTCTAGAACCACTCAACGGAATGCCGTTGACCGTACTCAATCTTCGTTGTTGCACTGGAGTTAAAAATATTGAACCACTCAGAGGTATGCCTTTAACGGAGCTTTTTCTTGGGTATGGTAACCTTTACGATAACGGGAGGGTTCCCGTTAAAAATTTGGAGCCCCTCATTGGTATGTCGCTGAAAAAACTTGATCTTGTTGGAAGTAAAGTCAGTGATCTTACACCGCTTAAAGGAATGCCTTTGGTGTCGTTGTATATCAATTCAACGCAGGTCAGTGATCTTACACCGCTTAAAGGAATGCCTCTGGTGTCATTGAATATTTGTGGCTTGAACATTAAAGATTTAACTCCCATTGAGAACATAAAGACACTGAAGGATTTAAAGCGATAGCTGAGTTTATGTGGTGCCCAATGGGTGAATCGAAAGCATTGTGATTGAACAGTCAAAGCTTTTGTATTGTCCGGAGTTTTTAAGCATTATTTACCCACAGATTCAACGAAAGCCCGTAATTCTTTTTGAAGGAAAAAATGGATCACCAAAACTTTGCTACTTATTAATAGCGTTCCATAGACACACAGGCTCGGAACCCAAACCAGTCCTCAACAATAATCCCAGCTTAGCCCCATCCAAGACATCAGGACACTCAGGCCAAACCAGCACAGCTTCATTCAGCAATCGTAATCCAACTGTAGCTTGAGAACCTCCCCCACAACCGCAACCCAAAAACCCTAACAATCCACAATCAGAGCTAACTGTTTTTTTTGTTTTGTCAGCCAATACAAATTATGATTAAATTAAGATAATGATATTGAAAACTTGTAGCAAGTGCGGTGAACAGAAAAGCGGCGATCGCTTTGTCAAGAATAGTGCTACATGTAAAGCTTGTCGGAGAGAGTACCTGCGTAAATATCGCTAAAATAATAAAGATAAAGAGTGGCAAAGATTGAAGTGCTGTTATGATTCTGAATCTCTTGTGATTTTAGTAATTATATGTGCTGTGCTAATGTGCCGTTTTAGTGTGCACGACATCATCTATGTCAAATCTTGGCGTTCGCTGACGATAAATTGTCGTCAGATCAGGTAATATTTTCATATTTATAGATTCATCCAGTTGCATGTTATAGCACTAAGTGCTATAGTTAATTATGAAAAAGTTAAAGACAAAACATTTTTCGAAGTGGGCATCGAAGCAGAGCATTTCTGATTCTTTATTATTTTTGGCACTAACGGAAATGCAGGAAGGGATATTTGAAGTAAATCTTGGCGGAAATATTTATAAAAAAAGAATCCGTTTTCACGGTAAAGGCAAAAGTGGAAGTGGACGTACGATCATTTGTTACAAAAAAGAAGAGCGGGCCATTTTTATACACGGATTTGCAAAGAACGAGAAATCGAATCTATCAAAGAAAGAATTGACCGCTTTGAAAGAGTTTTCAAAAATCCTGATGGCTCTTTCAGCCAAAGAGATAGCAGTTGCCACAGAAAATGGCGATTTGATTGAGGTGAAATCATGAGAGATACTATTACGAAATCTATTAGAAGTACAATTTCAGATTTAAATAAAAGTGGTTTAGTAGATGATATTACTATGAAAAATATTGATAAACTGTGCCTGCCTGAAATAAAAGAGTACAGTCCTAAAAAAATTGTAACTATCAGAAAAGAATTCAATTTGAGTCAAGCTGCTTTAGCGAGTGTATTTAATGTTAGTACATCAACTGTTCAAAAATGGGAGCAAGGTAGTAAAAAGCCTACAGGTGCATCAAGAAAATTACTGGATGTTATTGAACGAAAAGGGTTGGACGTTCTAGTTTAGACTTTCGGAAGTCTATCACCGGCTCTTTGATGCCCTAAGACGCAACGGAGTCATCCATTATAGTCAAACCTCAATTGCGCCAAGACATAGTCCACCTAGTCTTGGTGGACCTACTTTGGTTGATTGTGATTGATGGTTGAGATCCGCTTCCTCTTCGTCCCGCACGCGGGAGTACGGCGTAACATGTCGCTCCATGCCGAGCCAGTCTTCGTCTAAAGGCTACGCCCTGCCGAGCTGGGGCTCAGCGTTCCCAGAGTTCCTCACTCAGCAATCATCATTTAGTAATTTCCCACGTAGCAACCAAACTTTAGAACTTCAGAACTCTCGCACTTCAGAACTTCTCCAGACATCTCTTGCGCTGTGGTTATTTATTTGATACATATTAAGTAGACGTTAGTTCATTCCTGTAAGTAATTAAAAAAAGGGACCCTTTCTATGTTGGCTTGTGTATACTCCGGAGCTGTTTACGGTGTTAATGCCTTCTCTGTTGAGATTGAGGTCAGTGCAGGTCGTGGTGATCCATCGGTTGTGATTGTGGGCTTGCCTGATGCGGCGGTACGCGAAAGCAAGGACCGGGTCTGGACTGCACTTCAAAACAACGGATTCGCATTAAAGCTCGGTCGCACCACCATAAATCTGGCACCGGCTGACATCATAAAAGAGGGTCTCTCATTTGATCTTCCGATTGCGGCTGGTATTCTAGCGGCTTCGAAGAAGATTAAGATGCCCAATCTGCGCGACTACGCCATGGTTGGAGAGCGCAAAACGGGCGATTGAGGTAGCGGTCAGCGGTGGGCATAATATCCTGATTACCGGGAGTCCAGGTGAGGTATTCAAATACTTTGCCAAAGGTCCTAGTTGTCTCGCTGCTTAATAAACGTTTGTAAGTCAACAGTTTCGAGATTACCTCCTCTACAGTCCATCCCCCTAAAACACCTGTAAATTGACCGCTTTTTCGCAGTCATCGTATAATCTGAACAGTGCCACCGACAGCACTCGGTTGAGGTTGTTCGCAGTCGTATAAATGTGCAACCCAACAAATGGAACTGTTGAACTAAATCACTGCCAGGCGGAGGGACTGGCATTGATAGCTCGTGTGACAGAGGCGGCTGCTAGGACTGGTATACAGTCGGTCAAACAACAACCGGTTTAGAGACCATTCTGCGAGGTGTTTAGAGAGATGGTTTTGAGGGCTTTATTTGGTTGGTTGATTTGTGATAAATTATCTGTATGAAATTTATTGAGGGACCCTGCGTGTGAAACGAAGACTGGAAAATGACAAAGAATTGAAGAGGAATTTCACCAGAGTTCTTGAGTTGCTGGGCGAGATGAATGGGTGATTCTTTTGTGTTTGTTGTCTTTTAATACACGACCCCGATGCTGACCTAACGTAGACAATTTTATGAAGATTTTGAAACCAATGAATTGGGACTGAGGAGAGATGTATGACGTGCAAAGTATTTATCCTAGTATGTGGCATTCTTGTTGTAGGGTGTTCAAGTTCGCATAATAGAAACTCAAGTCACACTAAACTATTATCAACAATTAAGTTTTATCACGATGAGTTCAGAGAAAATTTTGATAAAGGAAAAGCTTTAGTCTTTTTAAACGAACAACTTTATAAGCACCAGAGTGGTTCTAGCAAGCTGCTTATAAACATAGACAAAAGTCTGGAGACGTCAGGCTATGGGGTGAAAGAAAATACAGATAATCCTTTTAGAGAGAGGGAAAACGTTGATTGTAATCATGGTGTTCCAAAAATACCACCACTCGGTGATTTTTATATAGATGTTATAGATGCACTTAATTTTTTTTGTGACATAACTGGTTCAGGGTGGCGTGTTGAAGATGACGAAATTATTATTTTCTCACGGCGACAGGATTCCGAATGGGTTTCGAGAAGTTCAGACTTTATGGAAGGGGTCGAGCCTTAGTCGCGACAAGTCAAACTGTGGCTGTGACGAGGTCATCCATTATAGTCAGAGGTTAAGACACGAAACAACCCTCCGGTCACGCTCTGACTGTACCAGTACTCCCTGCGGACATCAGGGTCGTGTATTGAAATATAACAAATGTATCAGAATCACCCATTTATATCGCCATGCAACTCAAAAAATCTCATTGCCTAACGCCCGTAATCATTGGCTTTTATCACTAAATTTACTGCGGTTGGTTTTTTTGAACCTACGGGATAGTTTGTGGTTGGCTGATTGAGATCCGCTTCGTCTTCGTCCCGCACGCGTGCACCATTGATTCAGATACCATTCAGCCCAATACGTGCTTTTATAGTTCCTGAAAAGCTGAAAGCTTTCTTTTTAAACAGTTACTCCCCTATTTCCTGCTTTATAAACGATTTTAAAAGCTGAAGATGATTATTGATTATTTGCCAGATTTCCTCGGCATCAATACCAAAATAATCATGTGCTACAATATTGCGTAAACCACGAATTTTAAACCAATCCACTTCGCCGGAAGTGAGGTCCTGATAAACATCCGACAATTTCTCTGCCATTTCACCTATGACAATAAAATTCATCATCGTTGCATCAAAAGCTTGAGAGTCTTTATAAAACTCATCCGCATTTGAATGCGCAGATGTATACTTCTCAATTTTAGTGATCGCATCAAACATATTTAGCAAACAGGCAAAATCTTTGTGAGAGCATCTAGACATACTTTGCCTCTTTACTGATTGAATCACGAAATACCGGCTTTATATATTTTAACCGGCAAATATCAACCGGCAGATCAAACTCATCTTGAATTTCTTTCCTCAACCTGGCTTTCAACTCATGCAACTCTTCTGTATCCGGTCTGAATTCAACAATTATATCTATATCGCTATCTTTGATTTGCTCTCCTCTAGCCAAAGAACCAAACAACCCGATCTGAGTGAGATTATATTCTGACTCAAACCTTTGCTTATTATTTTTTAAAAAAGTTAATATTACTGATGATGTCACCATAATGCATCTCCCTCCTTAAATAATAAGATATTCTATCCATCACTTGTTATTAGAAGTAGTATCCGTTTTTTTGGAAATTTCTTCAAGGGTTACTTTTGGGAATTTTTTAATATCTGACACCAATTATTTTTTTTATAAATGTTTGCGCCACTTCGCGCCATATAAGGACTTTCACCTTGCTAGCACTCCCTGAAGCCATGCTGTTTCATCGATGTCAATTCCGGAACCAGGGGATAATGTAAATATAAACCTGTGAACCCTGCCCCAATGCACACTGGTTGCACAAGTGGCATATACTTTCCAGGATTTACCAAATTCTTTGGCAACCAGTTTATAATCAGTTGGCAACGGATTAACCTTCTTTAGAGGCTCAACTCTCGCATCTTCAGGAGTAGGCTTCTCAAGAATTTTAAATGACCTGAGGTCAGCAAAGGCCCGGACTAATAATTTTGCATCGGCAGCACTCTTAACATTTTGAGTAAAATTACTAAGGAAATCAAACACATGTTCATTTGTTTCAAGATGTGAGGGGACTCCTCTAGAATTAACAACAAGCGCCGAAAACTGAATATAATGAATAATATCGCATGATGAAACTAACCGAAAAACTTGATAGTCAGGCAAAAACCTTTGTAACGCATCAGACTTGATTGGCTCCATCAGCAAAACAGGACGCTTCCGATCTCCTTCTCTTAACCACAGAGGATTGCCGTCACATCCGGCATTGATTCTGGCATAGAAGTTAGTACCCATCCTTGATTCAGCAAAAACATCAGGAACGATAAATACCCCAATCATTACAATCGGGATAAGCATTTTAACTCTGTCATATAATTTCATTTAGTTATTCTATCACAAATTACCCAATCAGATAAAGACCTCATAACCATCAGCCCAACAGACAATGAACAGTACTCAACCCGAGCCAACCTCTATTTTGTTTTGTCAGCCAATACAAATTATGATTTAATTCAGATATTAAAAAAAGGGTGAATTAATGATAATGAAAACTTGTAGCAAGTGCGGCGAAGAGAACAGCAGCGATCTCCGTCACAAATACTACGAAAACAACAAAGATGAAATAAGCTCGATTTACAATCGGGTACTAAGTTGTAAAGAAATCGACAAGTTGATTGGTAAAGGAACCCTGGTCTCTTTTTGATAGTTTGCCTATTTTTTTAATTATCATGGATTTGTCTACGGTTGCAAATTTCATGCGAAGCATTGACGGTTTTGGTAAACCGGAACTGCTCCACTCATTGATTATATAATCACCACATCGATTACTCTGATCCAACTTACTTGTAATAAAAGCAATGACAACATCCAATTGATCATTGTACTGATCTGGCGAAATCACAAGTGCCGGTCTTTTTTTTGAGCTCTTCATGTTTGTAAAAGGAAATGGGACCAGCACGATTTCCCATTTTCTATAAGCTGTCATAGATTTCATCTTCCGCATTATTCCACTCCATGAAAGATTTCTCTGACAAACCCATTATCGCATTTATATTTTTCTTCTCTGACAGTGATACAATCTTTTCTTTGTTATGCTCAATATAACCCTCAATTAGATCAGATACTATGCTTCCCATAGTTTTACCTTCTATAGATGCAATGACTTTCAGAGCCCTGCGCCTATTGTCATCTATTCTTATACTCATAACACTCATAATAATTTGCCCTTCATGTCGTAGATCCTACAAGTAGTATACATCATCACCGTTTGAAATTTCAATCATAAATGTCAGAAAAACAAGAACTTGCAAATAGGCATTTCCAAAAGCATTTTGTAGCTACATCAATTATAATCGCAATACTCCACCTCATAGCGGTGGACCTACTTTGGTTGGTTGATAATTGTTTGTTTGTGGTTGGCTGTTGAGATCCGCTTCCTCACACACGCGGGACTACGGGAAAATTCGTAGCACACGTGCTACTACTGAGCTACGCCCTGCCGAGCTAGGGCTCAGCATTCCCAGAGCACAGCTTCATTCAGTGAAGCCGAATCAAACTGCAGTTTGAGAACCACCCCCCACCGCAACCAAAATCAAACAAAAAAGACAGGAATCGGGGCTGGAGTCAGCATCTGAATTAGTCGTTTAAGGGTTGTGATGGAAATATTTATATGGCTTGTCGCTGAAAAAAGGAAGGCATCTGTTGGCTCTAACCAGGTCTCGCTTAAGCTATAGCAAATCTTTTGATCTTTAAATTTGTGGTTCTCTTTTTGGCTTCATAAAGATCATATTGAATCTGCTGATTCAGCCAGCTTTCAGGTGAAGTGTCGAAAGCTTTGCCTAAACGAATGGCCATCTCCGGAGTAATGCCTGCATGGCCGTTTATAATTGCAGACAAAGTCTTGCGGGAAACTCCAAGCCCTTTTGCAGCGTCTGTTATGGTGATCCCTAGCGGCTCAAGGCATAGTTCTCGAATTACCTCTCCCGGATGAGGTGGATCAAACATTTTCATAAATTACTCCTTCTAATGATAGTCTTCATAGTCAACAACAGTAGCATCAAGATCATGGAAGGCAAAGGTGATTCTCCAGTTTCCGCTTACACTTACTGCCCAGGTTTCTTTTCTCGATCCTTTCAGTTCATGCAGTTGTAGCCCCGGAAGATTCATGTCCTGCGGACAAGTGGATGCATTCAGACGGGCTAGTATAAGTCTAATGCGTCTTTCATGCTTTGTCTGGATGCCGGCTTTTGAACCTTTTGTGAAAAATCGCTCCAGACCACGATGTCTGAATTTCCTGATCATTGAAATAGTGTAACGCGTAACGTTTCGGGTGTCAACCATGAAAAACAGATAAGCTGACGCGTTTTAGGTAAAAAATGGTAGGCAAGAAAATTGGGTGCATCGGGGTCGTATATTGAAATATGGTTCCGCTGGCTTGACTGGTTTGTTTTGTTTTTTCATTCCTGTAGGTTACAGGAGAACTTAGCCACCAAGCCAGCGTTTCTTTATCAAAAAAATATGCGTAATTACGGGGTTGACATTTTCACCCCCCCTGCATACTACATGCCAATCATTGAATTAGAAATAATTTCAGCATTTGTACACGGCGGGCGAATTCTTAATTTACTAATTATACGGCGTGAACGGTTACAAGAACAGGACGTTAGAGGAGGTGTAAAGATGAAGGTGAATGGACTGATGGCAATCATAATTGTGTTGATGGTGAGCTTGTTGGCCGGGACGGTTCAGGCCGACATCGATGTCGCGGAGCCCGCAAACGGCAAGGCGATCGACTGGTGTTCGTCGCACGGGACGTATCCGGGTGCAAAGGCCTTCGATGGTGTCATGACACCGGCCGTGACTGAAGGCCGCTGGCTACCGAGGCAAAGCGAAAAACCCAATTGCTATGTCACATGGCAATTCACGAATGGTAACCTCTACGCGATCGGTCGGTATCGCATTATGACGCAACATGCCACTGCGGCAAAGCGTGGTCCTAAGGATTTTCAATTGTACGGGTCTAATGACGGAACCGACTGGACGGAGTTGGATGCGCGCACCGGGGAAAGCCTGGGTTCTGCGGACATCTGGAGCTCGTACACCTGCGCATCGATGGGTGCCTTCGAGTACTACAAGTTCAACGTTTCCGACTGGTCGGATATCGACAGCTACGGCGGTATCCGCGAAATCGAGCTGTACGGTGAGGCATACGGCACCACGTTACTCGCGATCTATAGGTTCCTCGATCAGGACAACAGTTCGGCCGATGTCGAAACGAACTCGGCGGCCGGCGTTTTCACCATCGTGAATCCCAGCGGAAACTGGGGGTTCTCCTCGGTTGGTGATAACGTCTTCGCCAAGAGTACGGCGACGACGAACGCGGCCACGGCCGCCGTGGCCGCGGGCGATTACTTCAGTTTCAAGGTCACGCCCAATCCCTGGTTTGAGTTCGCCTTGACGGAGCTGAAGTTCACGACGCTCCACAACGTCACGGGCGCCGGCACGCAGGAGACCGGAGGATCCATGAAGTTCTTTGTCCGCTCCAGTGTGGACAACTTCGCCGCCAACATCGGTGGGGCGACTTACACCGAGACATGGATGGGCCAGACGTCCCGGGTTCTGTACCTCAATGATGCGGTGTTTCAAGGCATTCGGGCTGAAATCGAATTCCGGTTCTATATCTACGATAGCGGTTTTGATGCCACTGGAAGCGGCGGCCGGGTGGATACGGTCATACTCGAGGGCTTCGTGGCTAAAACTAGCGGCACGATAATTTTTATATGGTAGGAGCCGGGTCCTCTCGCTGAAGTGCCCGATGTGCAACATGATCAACTATATGGATAAACGCGTAGGCGAATTGAAGGACCGAAGAAGTGATAGGGCGGATAGCCATACCAAGGAGAGCTTGATGAAAAGAGGAACGCCAGCATGCGCTTTGTGTGTCGTGGCCTTCGCGATCGCGACGGTGCAAAGTGGAGAGGTGAAGATGCAGCACAGCGAGACGGAGGCGAAGGACGGCGCATGGTCTCTGCTTATGTGATGACGCAGGCAAACTGCCAGTCAACCACCACAGTCAAAGATTCCGTGGGGCTCGCCTCGTATCATATGGACTCGCACTTCTGTCAGCGCGTGGTGGAGGAACGTGATGGAAAGAAGACCGTGCGCAACGAAGGCGGCTTCGGAAAGGGGTGTCCAAAGCCCTTCCCCATCGCCTACCGGTCGATCGTACCGAAGAGGGAAGAGTGTCAAAACCTGATTGTTCCCGGTTGTCTTTCTGCCTCACACGTCGCCTACGGATCGATCCGCATGGAGCCGGTCTTTATGATTCTCGGTCAGAGCGCAGGAACGGCCGCCGCTCTGGCGATTGACGAGGGCACTACCGTGCAGGATCTCAACTATTCAACCCTGAAAGCAACGCTGGAAAAGAATGGGCAACGCCTCGAATGGTTCAAGGAGCGATCGGCGGAACCGGCGAAACAGCTTTCGGGTCTGGTGACCGATGATTCCGCAGCAAGAACGACCGGCGTCTGGAGTTCTGGAACCCTTTCAGCGGTGTGCGGCGCCGCCTACCTCCACGACGGCAACGATGGCAAGAGCCCCTCCAACGTGAGCATCGGGGTCGTGTGTCTAGATTCTAGATTTCATCCTCTCCCAGTTTTACCAGTACAGCCAGATAGGCTGCAATCAAGTCGTTGTCGTGTTCCATACGCTTTCTGATGGATGAACAGGCGAAAGAGACAGCCTTGTCCTTCATTCCGATATGCTCGCCGATCTCTCGCAAAGTCAGCCCACAACGCTGACGGGCAACATATACCGCCAGATTCCTGCCACGGTCGCCATATCGGTTTTTAAAATCATCCCAAGGCTCCCCTTTCTCCTCTGAGCAATTCAATGAAATGCTCATGATCACGGTCGATCTTAAATATCGTCCGTTTGCCCAGTCCTCGGGTTGTTATATGATACCAACCGCCCGGCACATGATGTCTCAATTGCCTCGCCATAAAGAAAAAATTAACAGAACTGACAGGGAGAATCAAACCATAATTCTAGAATCTAGACACACGACCCCGTTACAAGAGCCTATGACTACATATCTTCAAAAATCTGTTGGATACCCTGAACAAATGGGTAAAAAGTTATGCCGTTTTCCTCGTATGGGTAATCGGCCCTGCATAATACATAGGCTCTTGCATTTTCATGTTCATTCATGAATGCCGATAGAGCCGTGACATCTGAAAGTGAAGGCATTGTTGATGACTTGACTTCGATGGCAATCGGTGAGCTGCTGGCATTTTTCTGTATTATTAAATCAATTTCCCCTCCATGATTAGTCCGATAATGATAAAGCCGGAAGTCGTAATTATGGACCTCATTATATTTAATGATTTCATTGATCACAAAATTTTCAAATAGATGTCCATACCTAAACGATGACTCTCTTAGTTCGCTTAATAGTTCTCCTGTAAGAGCATTGACAATACCATTGTCAAAGAAGAAATATTTGGGAGCTTTCTGCAGCTGTTTTCGTATTGATTGTGTCCATGCTGGTATTTTGCGCACCATGAGAGTGTCTTCAAGTATCTGGTAGTGGGATTTTATTGTCTGATCGGCCACTCCTGTTTGCCGGGAGATTTTTGTGTAATTTATTGGGGTGCCATTGGAAACAGCGGCAAGCTCCAGAAAACAACTGAACTTATTGATATTTCTTTTTCGAGACTCCTGTAATATTTCTTCCTGCAAATATGTTCCTGTGTAACTTTTCAGATAATCAACGGTTAGCTCAAGGTCGTTTTCAGTATATGCTTCCGGTAGCAACCCATATTGAAGAACCTTATGAAGGTTATCATTTACATCAATTTCTTCAAAACTGAATTTAAAAAATGGTATTTTTATTGCTCTTCCTGCGAGTAGATTTACATTTTCAGATTTAAGTTTTCTTGCAGATGAGCCTGTCAGAATAAATACAACACGCTTTTTGTATTTTTCAATCAGCAAGTGTATTTCATCCAGAAGTAGAGGCACTTTTTGGATTTCATCAATAAATACGCATAGTGATCCACCTTTTTTCAATTTTTTGTGTCGGTCATTTATATGCCTCTCGCTTAACCTGCCAACAGATTACATTCAAACGACATCAAGCAAAGTGGCACTTAACGGCAGACAGCGCGGAACACGTAGGTGCCGTCGCTGTAGGCCGGATCGTCCCAAAGCTCGTAGCCGCAACGCAGGTTGTGAGCACCGCCGCCCCAGCTCCCGCCACGGAGGTAACGGGTGGATCCTAACGCGTCATTACACCACTCCCATACGTTTCCCGCCATGTCATACAATCCGTACCCGTTCGCCGCAAAATCTCCTACCGGACTGGTATAAGGATGTCCTCCATCGTCATAGTCGGGGTGAAAACCACTTGTGCTGTTGATATCATAACTATATGATAAAGTACTGTAATAATTCGCCCGACTTTGCGTGATCGTATCACCCCACGGAAACCGCTTTCCACTCAAACCGCCACGGGCGGCATACTCCCACTCATCATTTGTCGGTAAACGATAACCGTTAGCGCTGAAGTTACAGATCCACGTGCTCTGATCATAACAGGGTGTGCGCCCATCCATCTCACTGCGGTAGTTGCAATAGGCCACCGCTCCATACCATGTCACCTCCACGCAGGGGTATCCACTTCCCTTGGTGCTCTCCATCCCGAATAATGACCCGCTCCAGGTAATGCGACACTCAATGTCATCAAGATCCAGTAATTCCTTCTGGTTCCCTTGAGCATTCTTCACAGACGTGCTGGAGACAACCAACTTGCTGTTATCATACGCCCACTGCATCACCCGCACCATCTCGTCGTTGGTCACCTCATACTTATCCATATAAAAAGTGTCCACAGTCAGTGAATATGCCCCGAAATCAGGATCGGTTCCGCTATTTGTTCCGCCCGATATCGGAACCATATTCTGAGAACGCGGAGGAGGTGCGTTGGTAACAGCAACCATCCTATAGAACATCGGCACCGAGCTGGTCACACTCCCAGCCCCAGTTGCAACAATACCATTCAGCATCCCGGATCCCTCGAAGCTGTACCATGGCCCACCCGCAGCCGGAGCCCACTCAACCCGGTAACTGATTGCATTTGTAATCTCATTAAACACCAGTTCGCCATTACCTCCAAACGATTTAATCACAAGATCATCTGCCTGCACAGATATTGTTACAACTATAACAGCAACCAACGCCATTAACCACTTTACGTTATTAGCTCTCATCCCATTCTCCTTATTGTTAAAAAAAAATTTAATATACTACAACATTTGAAAATGATTACACATCTGATAAAGGGAGTCAAATAATTTGATGCTACACAGCACGCGACTCTCATTATACAGGTGCTGCTGAAAATCGATGAACATATCCCGTATACCGGCAACTGGTCCCAGCACGTCGACCGCATCGGGGATGGTGCTGTACTTCAGCTCTGTCAGCTGCGGCAGCTTGGTCTCGTTCAACTCATAATACACACATAGGGGTTGCTCATGGGCATCGGGGTCGTGTGTCTAGATTCCAGATTTTATCCTCTCCCGTGTGCGGGCATCAGGGTCGTGTATTGAAATGTGGTTCCGCTGAAAAAGT
>Ga0307990_1002578_pt1 | contig 14413 bp, 6 predicted proteins | sample EllFjometagen129_FD_203168 | JGI IMG/M metagenome (GOLD analysis project Ga0307990, IMG submission 203168) | Marine microbial communities from Ellis Fjord, Antarctic Ocean - #129 | ecosystem: Environmental > Aquatic > Marine > Unclassified | place: Southern Ocean | collected 2014-10-08
AGTCGATGAGAAGGGCTTTCTTCACGCTGATTGGAAGTTGGACGATTCAGGTGAATCGATTGTGCTGACTCATCCTGATGGTGTCACCGTGATCGATCAAATTTTGGACTATCCGGCTCAGCGTTCTGATCTATCCTATGGCTGTGATTTGAAAAACAAAAACACGCTGGCATTTCTGGAACCTACGCCAGGAGAGATGAATCTGACAGAGTCTTACGAAGGCTGGCTCCACCCCGTGATTTTCAGTCATAAGCGCGGTTTTTATGACGGCCCCTTTACCCTGTCTATTGAAAACCTGGCCCCCAATGCCATCACACTCATGTCACTCAATGAATTTGAGCCAACCACGCCCGCACCCTCCTTATTTGAGTTTCAGATTCAAGATACCCTGACAGTACGGGCGTACTCTGTACAGAAAAATTACAAACCCTCCGATAGGGTGACTCACAGCTACCTGTTCCTGGACGATATTGTGACCTCAGCAGTGATGAGAAACAAATCAATCGCCACCAATCCACAATACGCGGACAGGATTCGCAAGGGCCTTTTAGATCTGCCCACCTTTATAGTGTCTGTCTCAGAACTGCCCGATGACTATATTGAGCGTCCGGCATCTCTTGAAATCATCTGGCCTGACAGCTTCACAGAGTCTATTGAGTTGAGCTGTGGCTTTGCCCGATATGGCGGGGCATGGACCTCATTTGCCAAGAAGAACTACAAGCTGAAGTTTAGAAAAGAGTATGGCCCAGGGAAACTCCGAGCGCCACTGTTTGAAGGATTTGATCATGGCATCACGGCCGTGGAAGAATTTGACACGCTTGAACTCCGTGGTGGTTCACATGACATGAGGCAGAGAGGCTTTTACATGGCCGCCTGTTTTATGGAAGATTCCACGCTGGATATGGGAAGCCTGAATCCCCATGGCCGTTTTGTACATCTGTACATCAACGGCGTCTACTGGGGTCAGTATCACCTGCGAGAACGTGTTGATGACAATTTTCTGGCCTCTTATCTCAAGGGCGGCACAGAAGATTACTTCAATGTCAAGGGGAATGACAATGTAGGAGGCGGTTTTGTACCTGGTACGCCCGCCCCTGTCAATCGTCACACATGGGACATGATCCGCTCAATGAGGGGATCATACCAGGCAATTCGAGCCTATGTGGATGTGCCAAACCTTATAGATTTTATGCTGCTCTGGTGGTATGGTAATTGTGAATCTGAGTATCGTAGTGCTGGACCTGTAAATCCTGGAGACACATTTGACACAGGCTTTAAGTTCTGGTCTGCAGACTCCGATGGCTTCTTAAGAACCAGCGCCATGGGCAGTAACAGAACGTCGATTGCAGGCCCCTCGGATATTTTTGGGTCCCTTGTGTCAGAAAAAGATCCTGACTTTATGACATTGCTTGCCGAACGAATCGGCAAACACTTTTCACCGGGTGGCGCACTGAGCCCTGAACAAAACACCATTCGCCTTCAAGCACGCATGGCTGAAATTCAGGACAGCCTAATTGCCGAATGTGCCAGATGGAATGAAAGGACACCGGAAAACTGGGTGGGGGCCGCTCAGACTATCTATACCAACCTGTTCCGGGGCCGAACGGATCAGATGTTGGGATACATGAGACAAAAAGGATGGTATGTCATACCCACTCCGCCTCAGTATAACCAGAACGGTGGTCAGGTATCTGCCAGCTTCAAACTGACCCTGAACGCCTCTGGCGGCACCATCTATTATACCGTGGATGGATCAGATCCGCGTCTGGAAGACGGTACCGTGTCACCTGATGCCAAGATCTACGTGCCGTCGGTTTCAACGGACACCCTCATCGCCTCTGGCTCACAATGGCGATACTGGGACAAGGGCAGCGAACCGTCGAACGCCTGGACTACTGTGGGGTATAATGATGATGCATGGTCCGCTGGAAAAGCCCAATTGGGATATGGTGACGGCGGCGAGGCGACAGTGATTAACTTTGGCCCCAGCTCCAGCAGCAAGTATTCTGCCACCTATTTCAGGCGTCTATTTACCGTCACGAACCTGGAGAGTATTGAAGGCCTTAACATCAATCTTGTGCGAGATGACGGTGCCGTGGTCTATCTCAATGGCGAAGAACTGCTTCGCAGCAACATGCCTGCAGGCGTCATCACCTATTCAACGACAGCCCTTGGTGCCGTGGGCGGTTCAGATGAATCCGCCTGGTTTGAGCATTCTCTCGGATCCGAAGCACTCGTTCAAGGCCAGAATGTCATCACAGTTGAAGTCCACCAGAGCAGTGGCAGCAGCTCAGATTTAAGCTTTGACCTCGAGGTTCAATCGCGTAAATCGCAGGCCGAAAACTCCATTATTCTGAACAGCAATACGGTGGTAAAAGCCCGCGTCCTGGAAAGTGGTTTGTGGAGTGCGATCAATGAGGCAAGTTTTATTGTTGGGCCATAAAACGTGAAGGTAGGAAGGTAGGAAGGTAGGAAGGTCGGAGGCACTTTAAATGTGAACGTAAGAGGGTAAGAAAGTAAGAAGGTCGGACTGTGGGACACTGCCCTCAAACGGTCCCTACGTATTGAAACAGAGCCGTTCATAAAAACAGCTGTCAGCCATATGGAAACACCGGCCATCGTAGTGGCTCTGCCCATAAGACTGTTTGTCATTGCGAACGAAGTGCGGCAATCTTCCATTGTTAATTATTCTAAGCGAAGGATGATCCAGACAACCGGCAGTGATTTCAACTCAATTTGGCCGGCGGCGGCCAAATCTTTTTGACGCAAATTATTTGTGATTATAGTGATACATGCCAGAGGTTAAAACAATCATAAGAACCGACCACGTCACCCCGAGGCACCGAGGGGTCTATTTAACACAGCATGCGAAGCATTCCAATAACCTGAGAGAACTGGTTAGAGCTCCAAATAATCCTTCAGCTTGTTGACTGCCAGTCGGTGAGCAGCAGGATTCATTTTGCGAATATTAAGAAGCTTCCATTGGACGGCTGGCAAATTCTCAACACCGTCAATCCCAAGCAAATCCCACTTGGGATCGCCCTCTTTGACAGAAAGGAGAAACTTCCTTTCAGCAACAGTGATGTTGCGCTTGATGAGGTCTATCATTTCTTCCCGTGTTGTCAACAGTGCTTCCAGAGACACTGGTTCCCAGGTCATGCCGGAAAACTTTCCTGACGTGGCGCAATAGGCAAGTAGGTAAGATCAATGCAAACCCTTGGAGAACAATATGACTGATTCAGCCACATTATGCATCGGCCTCAATGATAGTTTGGATTTGGAGATGAGTGAGTCCTTCCGATTTGAACATTAATCAGATGGAAGCTCCTATTCTTATTGTGCTGACGCGCTTGGTATGAACCCACTGGACTTCCAACCTTTTCCTACTTCAAACTTCACCCTTCAAACTTCAGCGCAGCGCCCGGCTCTGCCCATAAAATTGGTTGTCATTGCGAGTTCTCCGCCCCAGAAGGGGCATATGTAAGAAAAGAACAAAAAGCCCATTTTTCGCCGAAACATGGGGTGTTCCTTAGGAGGAGGCACGACGCAAAATCTTCCATTGTTCAACTTTTTAAGCGAAGCGTGATCCAGGCCAACGGCAGTGCTTTCAACTCAATTTGGCCGGCGCCAGCCAAATCTTCTTGGCCCCCGAATTATGTGTGATTATGGTAAGTTCACTCGACAATCTCAAACTCAATCATGTCACTCTCTGCGTAGCTTATGAGAACGCCTGTGATAGAATGAGTCCCTGGTGTAAAGGTATACCAGTAGTGGTCCTGTATGGGGATTTTTCTTGTCCAGGTGTATGACGCGTTTGGAGCGATGGTCATGTGGCGTACTGATGGCATTGCCATTTCAAACGAATATGGATCGAACGTTCCGTCAATGCGATAAGACTCATACATCCAAGATCCAGAGGAAGAGATGGTCATGGGCTCTGAACTCGGATTGAAGGCTGTGATGTCCAGTGTTATTGTATCCGCCATGTCATAGACCTCATTCTCTGCCCCCTTCCAGACCACATACTTACCCCAGATCGCAGGAGATGGTTTCACCGAACCCGTCTCGATCGTGATAGAATCGCTTCCAATGGCCACCGTACTGACCACCATACACAGCACTACAATAATCACTCCCACTTTGCTTTTGGCTCGTACTACTCGCATTTTGTCTCCCATCAGTTTATCCCCTTCTATAGCCATCTTTCTGCGTATTTCTGCGTCTTCTGTGGTTCATTGATTTTGATCAACGTACATCGCCGAGCGATTCCGCACTTCACACTTCTAACTTCACACCTCACACTTAATGCCCCCCATCAGTCCAATGCCGCATTAATATCACCAGGTCCTCAAAATCCACCTTACCATCGCCATTAATATCACCGGCTACAATCGTCTCACAAACCGGCTTACCAAAGTAGCTCTTGCTTGCCTCAGCAGTTCCCCCATAGGCACCCATGTTGATCACTCCGCCATTGGGGAATGGCTCATGCATAATAGGACTATTAGGGTCGCCCGCGTCAATACAGGGGCTGGTCGCATCGTCACATATCCATGTTTCGGTTTCAGAATCCCAATGGCCAGATTGTGATTTCAAATGATAGTCATGACCGAAGGAATCAATAAAACAAGGATCTTGATCAATGTTGCCCTTGCCATATCGCCCGCCTCGCACATTGCTATACCTGATTTCTATAAAAGAAGGATCATCCTGGTATACAGGGGTATCTTGCTCCCAAAGTATGCAATTGGTAATCCTTGGACGGCTACCGCCTTCTCGACCACCGCAGGCAAAGGCTCTGCCATACATAGCATGATTCTGCACAAAGGTACAATTATCTAACTGCGGACGACTGCTAAGATACCCTCTATTAAACATCCCACCGCCACTTCTTCCATATTCATCAGACAGTCTATTAGCATACCACAAACAGTTTTCAAAGACCGGACAACCATATTCATTGTAGACGCCTCCTCCATGAACACCAGCATGATTCTCCCCAAAAACACAGTATTCGAAAAAGGGACTCCCCTCAACCTTGGTTATGTTGCCCCCAACAAAGATGGCGCTATTACGAACACCCCCTCCCGTCCAGGCCGCATTGTCCATGAACTGACATGAAACAAACCCACAGTCTGATTGATAACAAGCAACGCCACCTCCTCCGCCAGCACAATTTTGTTTGAACTGGCAGGACGTAAAAATACAATTAGACTGGCGGCAAAAGACACCGCCTCCTCCCCCTGCATAATTGCGTAGAAACGTACAAGACATAATCCTCATATCGGCCAACTCAACAACCAATCCTCCGCCGCTAGTATTAAGCCAAGCACTTCCATTGGCATGACCAGCAGTAATCACAAATCCACTCAGCAACGTATTGGCACCCGTTTCAATAGAATAAACCACATGAAAGCTATTCTCAAACCGAGTAGGCTCGGTCTCCAGATCGCAAGGGTCTTGTACAACCACATCATCCCCAGCCAGATCACCACTCAGAATAGTCTCATAGGTTTCAATGTCCCGCTCATTGGGATCAGACGTGCCCAACCCGGCATAGCCGCCCTTTAGTACAACACCATTAGCCAGCGGAAATGAAGCCGTCCGATCCTTCAATGTGTCTTTACTCCCCTGGTCTGGTTTGTACACTCCCTGAGCCACCCGGATTTCTATGGCTGTAGAAATACCCTCCACCACCGAGTTTGTCAGCAAACGAATGCTGCGTATGGGCCCCTCCGGCTCCACAAAAGGAGAGTCAACCTGAGGCAATGCATCCTGCAAAAATCGATACGCCGTACCCCAGGAAACACCATCGCCACCCAATGGCGCGTCATCGTCTACATAGATAATCTCCCCAGCCCAAACAGAACAACTAGCCAAAAGCACAAAGATTGCAGCTATGATATGGTGTATTTTGGGGTTCATGAGTGCATCCTTCCCTTCGCCATTCATTTTCCGTCTTACCTCGTGAATCTTCTTTCTGCGTACTTCTGCATCTTCTGCCGTTCAAAATAAATCCAAAATCAAAACTTAAAAATCAAAAATGCCCCCTCCCTCCTCACTTCACACTTCTAACTTAGCACTTCACACTTCGGATCTGCCGCCCAATGACTGCAAATCGATGCAAATCCCGCGGAAATGAGCCTATTTTTGCGCATGCAGCCACTCTAAGAGAACATGAAGGCAAAAGGAGATAAAAATACGTCGCTTATGATAACTGTCTTGAATTTATAATATGGGGTTTCGCCTTCTAAACGAATTACCCTTAGTGTACCGAGAAAAGCCCCTGAATTTCAAGGGAAAAAATCAAAAATAGCTATCAGCGTTCAGCTCTCAGCCATCAGCTCCTTTGAACCGCTTCGCGTACTGATCTAAACGGGCCCCGCAGTACTTGGGAATGATTCACCAATCGGCTCCTTCGCATAAGAACCAAGCCGTTCTTAAAAGTGGGCGACGGAAGGAATGTCGACCAAGCTTGCACCTTGGGCATTTACGACTTGACGAACGACCCGGCGTCAGCTCTCTGTGTCTCTGTGTCTTAGTGTGAGATAACCTAATTCGAGCAACGCGAGAACAATCTGTAACCCGTGTAATCCGTGTCAAAAAAAGAGTGCCATCGGCGGCAGCCCATAAACTAGCCCACGCAGTGGCTCAACAACTTAAAACTTAAAACTGAAGCGTATCTCCCAACCGAATAACTTGAGCACAGTCACAAGAGACACTCCCAATGCAACCACACAATTTCCAAAACGCTTACGACCACGCGGATACCTTCTTAACTTTCTGTCAAAATCCCTGTTCGCAGGGTTTAAAAATGGCGGTCCTGGAAAAATCCAGGACCGCCATAGGTTTCACTTTTTACAGCGTTACAACGCCACGATTTAGCAAAGCACTAAAATGGCTTCACAGAAAAGTCGTCTCTGTTAAAGGGGTTTGTACATCTTTGAATGACCCGCCAATCCGGCTGCTTCGTCAGCTGACAATGGGATTGTGTAGAAACGCACATCGTCCAGTTGTCCTGTGAGGAAACGTTCCATCACGCCATTGTTGGACCAGGCACCCAAGGTACCCTCTCCTAGATTGAACGTGGCATCTGAATCGCCCAGGCCTGGGCCAGAATCGGCCAAGACGCCATTCACATACAATGACACAGTATCACTAGAAAGCGAATACATGACGTGATACCATTGATCAACAACCAATGAAGGGGGGTTGAGGAGATTAGGCAAGCCATTGGTACCCATCGTAAACTGAGTCGAGCCACTGACATGACCATGGACATCCCCTGCACTCCAGTCATCATTGTGGAAAATTCCAAAGAATCCGCTAAGGAGTTCACTGTTTATTTTGACCCAGGCAGAAAAGCTGAGTGCATCTGTGGTTCCGCCTCCAATAAGAGGTACGATCAAAGCATCGGTCGTACCATTAAAACTGGCAACCTGACCTCTTTCACCATCATTGGCAATCTCAACAGATCCCACAGGGATCAGGTTGTTGCCCTGGCCACTGCTATCAGCAAAACTACCGTTGAAGCTGTACTGAGCCACCAGATTATCTGTACCGGGTTGGGTCGGTTCAATATACTGAATGTCTTGGTTGTACAGTTTGATGTCATCAATGAGAATCATACCGCTCCCGGCCCCTTCAACACCAATGCACATGCTGGTGATGTTTGAAAGGTTTGTCCCCAATGAAGCCAAGTCAATGGCCCAGAACTGCCACTCAGCAGCCTGAGTCGCTGTAGGGTTCAAATCGTACAGCTTCTTGATACCATTGATCTTGACATACAGCTGACCGCCATTGTCCGGAGCACCATAGAAGTAGAGGCCCAGTGTCTTAACGCGACCCATGGTCCAGTCTTGTGCCACTGCAAATGTACGCTGAGTCTCAGAAGCCACACCACCTGAATTGCTGTAATAGAACGGCATAGACTGGTTACCGCCAGCAATTGTGTTGGCCGTTTCCATGATATTGCCATTGTAGTGCTCACTGGCGACTGTCCAGATGTCATGGCCAATACCAGCACCGGTACCATTACCATTGTACCCGGCAGGGAAAAATTCGTCGGCTGAATAGCCATACCCATCAAGCCAGGTCTGGAAAGGACGATCCGGACTGTCATTACCATAACTCTCGAAATCATCAACTGTCAATGTGGCCACGGTCGAGAAGCTCCACACAGGCCCTGCCCAGACAGACACAGCCTCAGCATTGTTAACTTCATCCACACGCCAGTAATAGGTTTCACCCAATTCAATATCAAAGGCGCTAAGATTGATACTGTTGGTATTAGATGTCGCAGAAGCTGCTAACCCATCAGCCACTTCATTGGGATCAGTACTGACATAAACAGTACTCTGGGCCGCTGAACGGCCTGCACGCCAGGACACCACATCATTGGGAAATACGCCTGTTGATCCAGACTCAGGCATCGGTGTACGGGCCGCAGCAGGAATCATACTGAATTGAACTTCGCTGAGGCTGTAGGACTCCAAGAAGCCGCCAAAGTTGCTTTGAATGTTCAAGCGAACCATCTTGGCTGCCACCGCGCCAAAGTCGATTTCATCATACTGGCTATAGGTGGGTAAACCGGGTGCCCGACTCAGCTCAGTGACCGCTTCGAGCGTTTCCCAGGTTTGACCATCCGTTGAATACTCAATCGACACGCCGTTAACACCATAGCCAAGGAAGCCTTCGGCAGTACTATTCGAGTTCCAGACCTTCATGATGTCCAGCTGCTTGATGCCCTCAAATTCATATTGAATCCAAGGCGTGGCATCACCCATGGCCGTGAACCACATGGCTTCAGTGGCAATGCCATGCGTGTCGTCTTCGCCCAATCCAGACCCATCAATGGTCTTTTCCGGCAGAGAGTAATCGTTGGAAGCACTTGAGGCAGTCACCACAATCTCAGAGCCTGCTATCTGGATCGAATAGGGTTCAGCCTCAAAAGTCCAGACATTACCTTGAAATACTGTCTTGTCCGCGGTATCATTGACTTCATCCACACGCCAGAAATACGTTTTACCAAATTCTAAACGTCCGGGATCAAATGAATTGGCATCCAGGCCAGCGCCAGTGGGCTCAGTCGCATCATTCACATCGTCAAAAGCCTCGCCGAAATACACATGGTGCGTACCGGCAAATTCACCAGGGGTCCAACTCAGGATACCATCACGAATTACATCCGTAGCCTCATGTTCAGGCAGCGCATTGGAAGCCAATTCTGTTTCAGCCCCACGACCTGCCATAGCATCCAAAATCTCTGCTTCGGTCATGGCATGGTTATACACACGCAGATCATCGATCATACCATTGAAATAATGGCCGAGACCGGGTGTATCTGACCCAATTCGAAACTCCGAGGTTGAAACACCGACAGACTGAGTCTCCGTGGAGGAATCTGCCAGAACCCCATTGTGATACTCATTGAAAACATTAGCCTCGTCATCATAAACCCAGGCCAGATGTACCCAGGTATCACCGGGCACAGCAGGCCCATCTGTATCCCTGTTCAGGGTGCGACCTCCGGCGTCCTGCAGATCCATTTCCATACGATCGTTGTAGATGGCGCATTTGAAACCACCCCCTGCGGTATTAGTGCCCTGGTTGTTGCCGCACATCTTCATATCTCCACCCGCAGGCTTGTAGATCCAGGCACAGGCTGACACACCACCTGTGACAGTGGTATCAATATCCATCAGCCCACAATTGACATAGTCCCCGCTGCCGTCCACAGTCAAGGCACCGCCTAATTGGCCAACCGCCCAAGCTGCATCGCCATTTAGTGTACCGTCAAAGCCATTTCCAGTACTATCAAGTGCTGCTGTACCTGCCCCATCGTCCATGCGCCAATGCGCAAGCAACTCGGCAGATGCGTTCCCCGCCAAACCCAGCACCACAACCATGGCCATCAGACATATGACTCTTCTATACATATGAATGCTCCTTCCTAGAAAATGCCCTTGCTAAAATCCCATAATCCCATATTCACATTGAATACACAGACTATATTCACAATTTAACTCGGTCTCAGCCTTGGAGAGCCCCTAGCTGACGCACCTTGCGATCTCTACGTTATTTTCATTTCACCTACCAGTCACCCCAATTTACCACATCTTACCCTTGTCAAGCAACGATAATCACCAACATTCACGACTGCGTCATGGGTTTTCGCCCCCCCTCGGATGTTCACCCTAGCGGAATGAGCATCCTGCAAACCCCTCGTCAAACTAACCTGACTCAATGGTGTGACGATTGCCATATTCCCTGTAAAATGACCTGAATGACAGATTAGCTTTCAATTCTGAAAACTCAGGTTCATCACCCCACCATCCTCAACAGATCAAACACGAGCCTGGCAAATCCCTTGGCCTTTGCTGGATCAGATAATAATTGTGTCATCTGATTTTGATGGGCGTCGTGGCTATCCAATACGGCATCATCCACGGCTCTTGAGAAATCACCCAACATGGCCTGCTCAGGCGTATTGTTGGCAATCTGCGTCATGACCAATTCGTTTTCCCTGACTTTGTCTCTGATGGTATAGGCATAATTCACCAGGTCCTTGTCAGTGAGCTGGTCTGTGATAAACAACTCATTCAATCGAACGATGATCTGAGATAGAAATTCCTCGTGTTTGTCCTTGGCTTTGGCCGTGCCTGCCCCTTCGCCAGGGGTCAGGTTATACTCAGCCGTGTTATCTTTGAGATTCAGATTTTGCTGATGGGTTTTCGATAACCTGTAGTGGCTCAGCATCACATTATTGAGGTCAACTTCATCTTCGGTGATTAAAGCTTCTCGCAACATGGGACGAAGGTTGCGTGCGTACAGGCTCAGCTTTTCCAGGTCCTTGTTGTCATAGTCCACAATCTGAGACATGAACTCATAGAACCGTACAAAGGTGCCCAGATCCTTTTTAAAGATCTCCATGGCATCCTTCTCTTTTTTACAGGCCTTTAAGCTGTTTTCCGCATTGGCAATCAAAACCGCATCAGACGAGGCCTTGGCATGGCCAAACACCTCCTTGGCCTGTTTATACGCCTCAATGGCTGCACTGTATCGCTTCTGCCAACGCTCGACCGCAGGCTTGCAGATATTGGCGATGGCCGCATTACTCTTACTCTTCTGGAAAAATGCCACGCAAAACTGCTCGACCTCCTGCCACAGGAAAATACCCGCTGCACGTAGCTTGTCAAACAGGTCAAACACCAGATCCGGATTGGACACATCCGCCAGTGTCGCAGTCTGAAAGTAGGGCTTAAACGATTCCAGTATATCCTCCGGCTCATTAAAGAAGTCCAGGATAAAGGTCCCGCCCTCGTCTTTTCCCGGATAGATCCGATTTAAACGAGACAAAGTCTGCACACACTCCACACCCCCGAGTTTCTTATCCACGTACATGGCACACAGCTTGGGCTGATCAAAACCCGTCTGGAATTTATTGGCCACGATCATCACCTGATAATCCGGAGAATCAAAGGCCTTCCGCATATCACGGCCCTTGAGCTGGGTATTCATATTGCTCTCAGAGAATTTCTCACCCAGTAGGCCTGCCACATTAGGATCATTCTCGGCAAACTCCACCTCACCGGAAAATGCCACAATCGCATGGATATCCTTGTACCCCTTCTCCGTAATATAGGTATCAAAGCCCAGTTTAAACCGCACGGCCTCTTTACGCGAACTGGTCACCACCATGGCCTTGGCCTGACCGCACAACAAGCCCATCACATTGTCTTTAAAGTGCTCAACGATCACCTGAACCTTTTGTGCAATGTTATAGTCGTGCAAACGCACCCATTGGTTGAGCTTCACCTTGGCCCTCTTGCTATCCACCTCCTCATCAGCCTCTTGAATCTTCAACGCCAGATTGTACGCCACCTTATAGTTCGTGTAGTTTTTCAACACATCCAGGATAAACCCTTCCTCAATGGCCTGACGCATACTGTACACATGATACGATTCCGGCTTATTCGTCTTGGAAGGCGGTTCCTCTGGATGGGGCAACCGGCCAAACAGCTCCAGCGTCTTGGTCTTCGGCGTCGCAGTAAACGCAAAATAGCTCAGGTTCTTGGACGCACGACGTGACGCCACCGTCGCATCCAGAATATCGTCAGCAGACAGCTCTTCGTCCTGATCATCCCCAGCCTCAATCATCAACACCTCTTTTAACTGCCGCGCTGTGGTCCCGGTCTGAGACGAGTGGGCCTCATCTGCAATGATCGCGTAGTTCCGCTCCTTCAAACTCACACTATTCTCAATCGCCTTCAACACAAACGGAAACGTCTGAATCGTCACAATGATAATCGGCTGCGAACTCTCCAACGCAGCCGCCAGCTTCTCCGACTTGGACCCCTGGCCCTCTTTCCGGTTAATCCGTCCCACCACACCATCCACATGCTCAAACTGGTAAATCGTATCCTGCAACTGATCATCCAGCACTCTCCTGTCCGTCACAATAATCACCGAGTGGAACTGCTTATCACCCGCTTGATCATACAGCGACGACAACTGATGGGCCGTCCACGCAATGGAATTGGACTTGCCCGACCCCGCACTATGCTGAATCAGGTATTTATGCCCCGGCCCTTCAGAGCGTGCCGCAGCAATCAGTCGATTCACCACATCCCACTGATGATACCGTGGAAAGATCAGCGTCTCTTCCTTGGACTTGCGTCCCTCACAATCCTCTAAGTCTTCAATCTGCAAATGCACATACCGCCCCAGAATCGTCAGCAGATTCTCAGGCAGCAACACCTCATTCCACAGATAGTCCGTGGCATACCGAGTGGTATCCTCAGGCACATCATTGCCTGCCCCACCCTCCTTCGTGCCACGATTAAACGGCAAGAACCGCGTCTCTGCCCCACACAGACGCGTGGCCATAGACACCTCGTACTGGCTCACCGCAAAGTGCACCAGAGCCCCGCGTTTAAAGGTCAGCAGCGGCTCCTTGTTCTTGGTCGCTGGATCCACCGGCAATCGCGTGGTTTGATACTGCCGGATCGCATTCTGTACCGCCTGCTTAAATTCCGACTTCAACTCCAGCGTGGCCACAGGTACACCATTGACAAACAACACCAGATCAATACGCCACGCCTTGGCCTTGACCCCGGTTGCCGCCAAACATGCCTCAGTGGCCCACGGGCTATACACCAGTTCAGGCACCACACGCAATCGGTTCTTCTCGTAGCGAGCCAGCGTATCCGGATTCAGACCATGCTCCGGCTTGAACTGACACATGCGAAACCGAGTCCCCCGATCACGCAGCTCATGACGCAACACCCCCAGCGTCCCAAAGGTCCGCAACTCCTTATCCACAGCATTGGGGTCCGCCTTATTGAGCTGAGACGCCACCCGCTCCAAAAACCTCTGCTCAGGATCATTCGGGTACAGCTTCTTGTACTTCTGCCACTGACTATCCTGCGTGTCCTTCACAAAGCCCAGCACATCGTCTGAATACAAGGCCAGTTCACGGTTGTACTTCTCCGGTGTGCCCAACAACCACCCATTGGCCAGCATCTGCTGGATCATATCGTTTTGAAATATTGACTCGTTTGCCTTGTTGATCATGTTGTGTCCTTAATTGATGGGATTGTTGATGGGCACGCTGCGCTTTGCCCATCCTACATGTCCATCCATGTGCTATTCATCTTGCTCGTAATTGAGGTCTTGCGTGCTTTCCTTTGATAATGCAGAGCTTCTGTACCATCCCTTTCTTATGGCATCTTGATATGAACTATGTGGCCAGTCTTCCGGCGTACTCACATAGCCATGCTTGACGGGATTGTAATGAATATAATCCACGTGTCGTTGCCAATCAGTCTCATCCCGAATACGGTGTTCCCAGAATCGCCGCTGCCAAATTCCCTTTTCACGTTTTCTTGCCTTTGAAGCGGTTACGGCCCTATTGGGTAACCCCGATGAAAACTTACGCTTGATGACCATCCACCGCCTTGAATAGTCAGCATCATCCTGTGGGAGTTTCCAGAGCGTATGCAAATGATCCGGCAATATAACGATTGCCTCTATCTCAAAGGGATAACGGTTCAAACACAACCGAAAGGCCTCACGCAACCGTTCTATCTCTTTAATCAATATAGGCTGCCGATTTTCGGTCACCACCGTAAAGAAATATCTCGCACCCTTTTCATAAAGTCGACGATATTTCAAATCATTCACCTCATATTTCGCATATCACAAAACGTTTCGATACGTATTACACTTTGTAGGATGGGCACCGTAGGATGGGCAAAGCGCAGCGTGCCCATCCTTTATTGGACAAAACCCCGTATACTCATCAAATGAATCCCACGAATACCTTTGATCGTTTTGGTTTTCCATGGTTTCGGCGTTTCCTCTTGGCACAACCTTAATTGATGGGCACGCTTCGCTTTGCCCATCCTACAGG
>Ga0307990_1002579_pt1 | contig 14412 bp, 9 predicted proteins | sample EllFjometagen129_FD_203168 | JGI IMG/M metagenome (GOLD analysis project Ga0307990, IMG submission 203168) | Marine microbial communities from Ellis Fjord, Antarctic Ocean - #129 | ecosystem: Environmental > Aquatic > Marine > Unclassified | place: Southern Ocean | collected 2014-10-08
AATTCATTCGCTTCGATCGTTTGCATGACTGTTCCTTTCGTTTGTTGTTACTCGAAAGAATACTCTGCACTCGACCGGAGCTTATATCAAAGAACCTCTATATGGTTATCAGCCGATAATGGCACTAAGTTAAGCTGTTTTCCCACAACCGTTCACGTTGTTCTCTTGAGAAAATCAGAGAAATAGAGAGACAAATCCGGACTCAAAAACCCCTGCCTATGAACAGCAGATTGAAAGTCGGACTGGTTCAGTAGTCGTGCACTGGATTATTTCGAACAGAAACTGATTACAGGTGCAGATTTCGACAAAATTCTGGGTTGCGGCATTGCCGCGCTAGGTCCATCCGTGGTTAAACTCCTTTCCTTATGACACTTGAAGAATTTGGTTACAGCTCCTGGTTTAAAGATCAGGTCGACATCAAGCCTGACGACGGCTGGGCGGTTGCACGTGTGACGGCGATCCATAAAGGATGGAGCGACATCTGCGACGGTGACAAAACCCGCCCCGCAAAAAGCACGGGCAAGCTGCGGCACGAGGCGCGCGCGAATAAAAACTACCTCACCGTCGGCGATTGGGTTCTGGCCAAAGACTTCGGAAAAGAAGACGGCTTTGCGGTTATCCACTCCGTGCTTAAACGAAAAACCGAACTGAAACGAAAAACCGTCGGCCGCGAAACCAGCTTTCAGCTGATCGCCGCCAACATCGACACAGCCTTCGTCGTCCACACCCTCGACAAAGGCTACAACCTGCGCAAGCTAGAACGCTACCTTTCCATTGTGCACGACAGCGGCATCCGTCCGGTCGTGCTGATGAGCAAAAAAGATCTTCTTCCCCGCCGCGAACTCAAAGAGCGAATGGATGAAGTGAAAGAGCGCCTGCCCAACGTGGAAGTGATTGCCATCAGCAACACCACCAATTCTGGTCTGCGGAAAGTAAAACAGCTGCTCGAGCCCAGCGGCACCTACTGCCTGCTCGGCCCCTCCGGTGTCGGCAAAACATCGCTCATCAACAGCCTGCTCGGCAAAGAGGATGAATACTTCACCCTACCCGTCCGCGAAAAAGACGGAAAAGGCATCCATTCCACCACCTGGCGCGAACTGATCGTGCTCAAAAACGGCGCACTGATGGTCGACACCCCCGGCATGCGTGAACTCGGCCACCTCGACACCGCCGCCGGCATCGACGAAACCTTCGAGGACATCGTCGCGCTCGAAAGCGGCTGCAAATTCCGCGACTGCGCGCATGTGAAAACCAAGGGCTGCGCCATTGAAGCCGCCGTTGAGGCAAAAGAAATTTCCAAAGATCGCTACGACCACTTCATCCGCATGCGCGCGGAATCCGCCAGCGTCGCCGAGGCCCGCCGCCGCAAAAACTGGAAGTAAGCCATAACGTGGCTGCACAGATTTTGCAGGCTGAGCCTGCACCCCTCTATTTTTACAGGGTTTGAAAATTCTGTAGCCGCGATCCATGATCGCGGAATACCAGCGAGGTCACGGCCCCCACCCTACAAAAACCTTTTCCAATCATTGGAAACATCACGGCCCCTTTTTCCAACCATTGGAAAAAATAACGGCAAACGTTCCAGACCTTGGAACGTATACTGGCTTGTCTGTGTAGGACGAGGTTGCCACTCCTTCGTCGTTGCCTCGCAACAGCGAGGCCTCTCTTCGAGTCTCTGTATTCAGAGAGCTTGTGTCCCTCGCACGAGCAGGAGCACAAACGCTCCCGAATACGGCAACCGCGTCCTACAAGTTGCCCCATGGCGGCCTCGGGAGCGTGTGATGAACACAGATAAATGCAGATGGTTTCCTGTTTTGGAAAAACCACTGATTGAGTTCGCGCCAAGTCGGGTGCAGATGCACGACGTCAAAAGGTGACGCTGTAGAAGTCCTACCGCGAGCCTTTTGCAACACAGCAGATGCGCTCAAATTGGCACGAAATCAATAGAGTTCGTCGAGGATTCCGTACCAGTCGGAGATCGACTGAAGCGATTTTAGCATTAGGACAGATGAGCCCCAGGTAATCAGCAGAATCACAGTGGTCCAGATTATTTTTTTGCGAAGGCTCCAGTTCGGGTGAAGCCAAAAAAGCGGAATCGCCAGCGGGCCAGTACAGACTACCGCCGTCACCATCACCGCTGGCCGAACATACCATGGAACCTTTTTCTTCGGACTCAGGAACTGACTACAAAACCGACAGTAAATCGCATCATCCTGTATTTCTTCTGCACAAAAGGGGCACTTCTTTATAGAATACGAAGCGTACGCCTTCTCAACAACATTGGCAACCGGTCTATCACAGAGAGCGATTTCGAACCGCCAATTAACCGCTGTTTTTCTGACAGGATAACAGGATTCACAAGATGTCTTTCTACTGGATTTTAATCCTGCCCATCCTGTTATCTCCTGGGGCCCGAGGCTTCGGGCCCGTCAAAATTTTCTTTTAACATGCGCCTGATCATCTTGAAAAGCAGGAGATATCAAAGTTTGAAAAATCAGAAAGGCGGAGCGCTTTCACACTCCGCCAGTCCATCATTTCATTATTCCAATCCCTATGGATCGATATTGATAAGTTCCTGCGTATCGAGGTCGATGCGGCGGTAGTAGCAGTTGCGCGGCTCGCCGTTTTTATTTTTGGTGTGGCAGATGCTACCGCGGTTCGGGCGGACAACAAATAGCAGGGAGTTCTGCTCGCAGTTAACGCGTGCTTCGAGCAGATCAAAGGTTTCGCCGGAGGTGAGGCCTTTGATCCACAATTCCTGGCGCGACGAGCTCCACAGCACCAGCATTTTGCGTTTCAGTGATTCTTCAAACGCCTGCTGGTTGATGTAGGCGACGAGGATCACCTCTTTGGTGTCGGCATGCTGAACGGCCACGGGGATGATGCCTTTGCAGGCCGCGGCGGCTTTTTCGACTTTGTCCCAGTCAAGTTCGAGGTTCAGTCCTTCTTCAAGTTCTTTGCTCATGGAGTCTCCTTTTCAAAATTAAAGCGACACATCCTACGGAAAGTTCCACCCTTTGGAAATAGTGGGTTCAAACGTTTCAATAGTTCGGCAAGCTCACCACAGGTGTTTGGAACATCAGCGGCGCTTGCGACGGGAGGGCACGGAAAGGGTTCCATTAAAAAACTCAATGATGTGTCCTTTATCGACCATCCAGCGGATTGGCTTAAGAATTTCATTCGCTTCGGCGGAATCTTTTTCCGCGCCGGGCCTCAATCCCTCGACGAGCTGCTGCCGGGTCGATCCGGGGTGGTCGGCCAAAAACTCGAGCACAAGCCGAATGTTCTCAACCGCCGCTTTCGGCGCGATGGGGTCGGGCTTGACTGCGGTGATGAAGTTGATGTTTTTACCGGCCTTAAATGTATGTAGGTGCAAGTGACGGAAGGCAGCGCGCAATGCGAAAGCGAGTGAAATCGGGAAGCGGCTTTCCTGCTGCCAGGCCTCGCGCACCATACGAATCAAGTTGTAGTCTTTAATTTTGCGGGCTAGTGAGGAGGGCAAAACTGCGCGGCTCACTTCCTCGATTTCGGTGTCGGCAATGTGGCTACGCACATAGTCTTCGGCCTGAACCAGTGAGAATTCTTTCTCTGGGTCGCCCTGCGTGAGGCGATAGACGGTTTTTTTAGAAGACTCCTGCTTCCACTGCTCAATCAACTCTTCTTCGCGGACAGTCTGTACCCGCTGCTTAAAGCGGTCAAAATCCATTCCGGCGTAGCGGGTACGATGGATTTCGGCCAGACGTTCGGCGTAGCTATGATGGTTCGGCGGAGCGATGAGGATGTCGTCGATTTTTCCAATCATTGGAAAAACACCCGCCGGCGGCTCTGTTTCAATTTCTTCTTTGGCAAAGAAATCTTCAAGATGCTCGTCGATCAGCTGACGCAGAAGCACCTCGCGGTCTGTGGCAACCATTTTGGAGCGCTTGCCCTGATAGAGCGTGAAGCCGCCCTCCCCCGACTGCACTTCCAGCTTCACCATGTGGCCACGTGGATCGGACAGAAAGATGTGAGCGAGGTCGATTAGCGGATAGGCACGATTGGAATGGTGAATCTGACGAACCAGCGAAGCCAGCCGCGTCTGCTCGGGAAGAAAGCGGATTTCAACCGGCAGCTCGATGCGTTGCGGGCGCGGCTCAAACTCGCGGCGAGGAGCACGCGCGTCATCCCGACGCGGCGGACGATCCCCATCCCGAAGCGGTGGGCGATCTCCATCTCGGCGCGGCGGGCGATCTCCATCCCGGCGCGGCGGACGGCGGTCAGAGCGTGGCGGAGCATCCCGGTAGTCGCGGCGCGAACCCCCACGACGATCAGGCCGCTCAGAGCGTTGATCCGCACTTTGATAGTGATTTTCGCTCGGCGCTTTCTTGGCCCACTTGGGGACAAAATTCAGATCAAGGAGGATATCCTCGTCGGGGCGACCAGTATTTTTCGACGGACTCATATTATCAGACATGGCAAAACCTTTTGCTTTAGAAGTCTATTAGTATACGCTTTTGGCATCAACGAAAAGTAAAAACCGATTAGAGGCCTATGAACATCCCCACTGTAAAAAAAGACGAGTTAGAGAAATACTCCTCCGCCATCACGCTATCGGACATGGAAATCTTTGTTTTCCCGGAGCTGTTGTACGCTCTACTGCTAGCGAATATCATGAGTCCGCGCGTCTGGGCATGGCTCGACGACCCGTGGTTTGCGAAGATCGACACGATGTCGCCGTCGAAAAAAATAACACGGATCAAGCAGTACATCATTGATCATTATGAGTTCAATCTGGATCTCGACACCTGGGGCCTGACGGATCAGGAAACGGAAATCAAACGGTTTGAACCGTTTATGAGTCGCGATACCATCAGCGGCTCCAACGCCCTATTCGGTTATCAGGGTGACAAGCATTACTTCGACCTCGATATCCGCCGCCACTTCGGCCTCGAAAAATATGACGACACCATCATTCCGTACTGGAAAACCGAAACCATCGAAGCGATGGATGCCTTTTCGCACAAAGACGAGTATCGGGTCGGCGCCGGCGAATGCGTTTCGCTCTCCACGCTTTACGCCACCGCGCTCTTCATCATTTGTAAAATCCCGCTCGAAAACATTTTCCTGATGGCCACACCGCTCCATTCGCAAAACTTCATTGCGCACAACGGCGGATTCCTCACCAACAACCGGCGGATTGTCACCAAAAACATGTGGTTTAATGGCACGGCGCTGACCGATAAGGCGCAGCGCGCGCTGCGCAACGAGCAGATCACCATGGTGATGAACAACACCGGCATCGTGCACTGCATCTACGATGAAATGAGCATGGACCCCGCAGAATTCGACCGATTCAAACAGCAGATCGGCGACTACCTTTCCACCCCGATCACCTACGAAATCCTCGCCAACTTCCTGCGTCAGCACTCCCAATTTCAAAAATGCTTCCAAATCTGCCAAGACTATCACGGCAAAAAGCGATGGATCGCCGCCGAGCGCGCTTACGCCTATGAACACGCCGGGCCGTACAAAGTGAGCGACCGCACCCGCGACAAACTACTCGAAGAGATCGATAGCGAAGAATTCTACTGCGATCCCCTGCCCGGCCGTATCTGCATGCCGCGCCTCGAAGAGTTCTTCAAAAACAACCCCATCCAGCATTTCGATGCCGACAGCATGGCCAAGCTCGGCGAAAAGCTTCACTGTCAACATGAAGGAAAAGCCGAAATGCTCGCCGCGCTCGCCGACTTCGTGCATCTCGATCCGGAATTCCCTGCAATTGAAACGAAAAAGACGGCCACCGGAACTTCCGCCTGGAAAAAATTAGAGATCACACCCGAAATGAGCCGCGAAGAAATAATTGGGTATGTTGAATCGGTCCGGGACGAAAACCCCTCGGCCGATCTCTCGTTCTACGCGCTACGCGACATGAGCCGCTGCGACTGGGCGCCCTACCTCAAAGCCTCACTCGAACGCAACCCCGCCTGCATCGAAGCCACCAAAGCGCTGAGCGACGATGAACTGATTGAACTGCTGACCCGTGCCCCGCAACCTGAAGATTCCGAACCAAATGGCGGGGCAAGTCTCTCCGAGCGAGCCGCTCTCGGCTCCGACTCCATCTACGACGGTCCGCGCCTGGCCCAGCCCGACGAAGTCTGGAACTTCCAAACCGGCGACGGCCTCGAAAAAGCCATCCTATTGGCCAATGGTTGGCGCGCGCGCCATCCGGATGAAGCCATTGAACTAGATGTTCAACCCAGCCGGGTACAAATGACGCTGGGCACAAAATCCGTTTCATTCAAATCAAACAAAGGGCTAACCCAACAATGCCAACTATAACCGCCCCCGAACTGCTTGCCCCCGCCGGAACACCCGAAGCCGCATGGGCCGCATTGGCCTACGGCGCGGATGCGGTCTACGCCGGACTCCCCCGTTTTTCGGCCCGTGCTAAAGCCGCCAATTTCAGCCTCGATGCGCTCGATGAACTCATCGGCTACGCACATCACCTGAACCGCTGCGTCTACATCACCCTCAACACCCTCGTGCAGCAGCACGAACTCGACACTGTACTCGACACGCTCGCACAAATTCGCGATCTCCATGCCGACGGCGTCATCGTTCAAGACATGGGAGTCGCCCGCCTAGTTCGCAAAAACCTTCCGCAACTGCGACTGCACGCGAGCACCCAACTCGCCGTCCATAACCTCGACGGCGCTCAGCAGTTGGCCGAAAACGGCTTTTCACGCGTGGTGCTCGCACGAGAACTAAGCCTTCCGGAAATTGAAACCATCGCCCGCCGTAGCGGCATCGAAACCGAGGTCTTCATCCACGGTGCGCTCTGCTATTCCTACAGCGGGCTGTGCCTCTTCTCCTCGCACCTGCTGGGCCGCAGCGGCAACCGCGGCCACTGCGCCTACTGCTGCCGCCAGCCCTTCCGTTCCGATGACGGCAAGGAAACCCTTCCCTTTTCGATGAAAGATTTTTGCGCCGCCGACCACCTGAGCAACCTGTGCGCCGCCGGCGTCTCCTCGCTCAAAATTGAAGGCCGCATGAAAGGCGCGCTCTACGTCGCCGCCGTCACCGACTTCTACAAAAAGTCGCTCGCCGGCGAAATGAAAAATCCAGAGCAGCAGCTCGCAGACATCCAGACCATCTTTGGCCGCCCCGCCACCGACCTCTACCTGAGCAATGCTCACGCCGAACCGGTCGACCCCGTCAACGACGGACATCGCGGCGCGCAGATCGGAACCGTCAAAGCGGTCATCAACGGCTGGCTCATTTTTCACAGCAACCGCGCCCTGCAAAAGCACGACGGACTCAAGGTTGAAACCGCCGGAACCCGCCCCTTCGGCTTTGCCGCCGATCAAATGCGGCTCGCCGCAGAACCGGAAAATAAAAAACACTTCGAACTACCCGCCGACAAGGAGATCGCCCTGCGGCTTCCACCCGACGCCCCGTTCCTCGAACCCGGAGCCCCGGTAACCTGCTCCTTTTCGCAGGCCGTCCGCCAACGCTACAACTTTTCAGCCCCGCGCCCCGGTCAGTATCGCCAGCGCCGCCCCGTCGACATCCATGTTTTCCAAACATTGGAAAAAATCACACTGACCGCATCGGCGGACGGAGCCCAAAGCGAACACCTTTTATCCGGTCCGTTTGAAGAGGCGCGTCAGCCCAAGAAATCGGCCGGTGCCGTTCGGAAGTGCTTTGAAAAACTGGGAGAAACCGACTGGCAGCTCAACGAACTAACTCTCGACGGCCCGGCTGTCTTTGTACCGATGTCCGTTCTGAACGAGGCGCGCCGCCAGCTAATCGCCGACTTTTCCAATGCTTGGAACCGACTGCGTCGGGGCGCAGAACAAACCTTCCAAGGTTTGGAAACTTTCCCAAAATCGCCCGTTCTACAAACCAATTTTTGGTCGGTAAAAATGCGAGTTTTCCAAACCTTGGAAAACATCGATGAATTTATTTTAGAGATTGATCCGTCAAAACGGGAGGAAATCGAAAAAGCGCTCGCCGTCCTGCCGGCCGATCAACTGCGGCTTGCACTGCCGGTCATTATCCGTGATGAGGAGGCCGATGCGTTTAAAGAGCTGATCGATTCGCTGCCCAATCAGAAGAAATGGGAAGCGGCCAATCTTGGCGGCCTTCATCTCCTAAAAGGGCAACAGGACATTACAGCGGACTGGCCGCTCTACACGCTCAACACACAGGCGGCATTACAATGGCGGGAACAAGGAGTTCAACAGTTCGTACTGTCACCCGAAGATCAGGCGGAAAATCTAATGATCCTCATCGAAGAACTGGGCGATGCAGCCATTGTGCCGGTCTATCAGCACACGCCACTAATGATTTCCGCCACAAAACCGGCAACGACAGGAACCGAACTGGTTGACCGCTCGAACCGCGCGTTTCGCGTCGAGCGCAACGGATCGCAGTTTGTTACGGTAAACGAAGTGCCCTTTTCTCTCGCCGACAAGCTCGACGAGCTGAAAGCCGCCGGCGCGCGCCGCTTCCGTATTGATTTGTGTTACGGAACCAACTTATCCGCACAAGAGATTGTGGAAAACTTCATCTCCGATAAGCCCGTCCCCGGCCATAGTGGAAACATAAACGGCCACCTCCAATAGAGCTCCGTTGACCCGACATATCAAAGGAGCTGATAAAAAATCAGACTCCGGGGTTGTGATCTCAATGAAAATCGGGATGATGTCGCGCCAACCAGAAGGGCCTGAACAGGTTTCAGGCCCTTCCTTTTTGATTTTGAAAGGGAGCCCATGACGAAAACAAACAAACTGTTCAAGCTGAAGATCGAACGTCCGCGGAACATTAAAAATGATATTCTCTCCGGCCTGACCGTTGCCCTGGCTCTAGTCCCGGAAGCGGTTGCCTTTTCGTTTGTTGCGAAAGTGGACCCAGTCATCGGCCTCTACGCAGCTTTTATGATGGGCCTGATTACGGCGATCTTCGGCGGGCGCCCCGGCATGATTTCTGGTGCCACCGGTGCTGTGGCCGTCATTTTTGCTCCGCTGATGATTGAACTGGCGCAACCGGGTCTTCTTCCGGAAGGTGTAACCAAAGAGGGCTATCTTTTTGCCGCAGTTATTCTGATGGGAATCATGCAAATGATCTTCGGGATCTGTAAGCTGGGTAAGTTTATCCGGTTGGTGCCACACCCCGTTATGCTCGGGTTTGTGAACGGCCTAGCGATCATTATCTTTAAATCCCAGTTTGAAATGTTCTATGTCGGCCACGGGGAACACGCCCATCTGCTGCCGATGATTGATCTGTTCATTATGGGCGGCATGATCGCCCTGACGATGGCGATCAGTTTTTCTCTTCCCAAGCTGACCAAAGCGGTACCGGCCACCTTGGTGGCGATTGTCACCGTCACTGTAATTTCTCTACTGCTGAAGAAATTCGGCATTCACGAATCCCGCAACGTGCTCGATTTTGTGCAGGGCATGGATCCCACCAAGGAAACCATTGCCGCCGGGCTTCCAACCTTTGGAATTCCTCAACTTCCGTTTAACTTCAAAACGATTCGAATGATTCTCCCCTACTCTGCTCTGGCGGCAGCGGTAGGTCTGATTGAATCGCTCATGACCCTTACGCTGGTGGATGAGATCACCGAAACCCGCGGCCACGGGAATAAAGAGTGTATCGGCCAGGGTCTTGCCAATCTGGTGAACGGTTTCTTCGGCGGCATGGGCGGTTGCGCGATGATCGGCCAAAGTATGATCAACATCCGCGGAGGAGGCCGTGGCCGCTCATCCGGTATTGCTGCTGCGCTCTTTCTGCTGGCGATTCTTCTAGTCGCCGCGCCGCTGGTTGAGATTATCCCGCTGGCCGCGCTGGTCGGGGTGATGTTTATGGTCGTGATCGGAACCTTTGAGTGGTCGAGCTTCCGTGTGCTGCCGAGCGTCCCAAAAATGGATGCCTTCATTATCATTCTGGTGTCTGTCGTCACCGTACTGCACGACCTAGCGGTTGCCGTACTCGTCGGCATCATCGTTTCCGCACTGGCCTTCGCCTGGCAGCACGGCAAGAAAATCCACGCCGACATCAAGACCGATCAGCACGGCACCAGAATCTACCATCTCGACAGTGCGCTCTTTTTCGGTTCCGCCCAGTCGTTCAAGGATCTATTCGACCCAATCAACGACCCACAGGATGTGGTGATCGACTTTAAAAACGCACGCGTCTACGACCACTCCGGCATCGAGGCCATTAATAATATTACCGAGCGTTACGCCGATCAGGGAAAATTCCTGCATCTGCTCAATCTAAGCAAAGAATGTCAGGAACTGCTGAAGAAGGCCGACAACATCGTGGAACTGAGCGTGATCGAAGATCTCGACTGGCACCTCGCTGTCGACGAGCTGGCGTAACCGACTGCGTCGGGGCACAGCGCTTCGCGGCGCAAGGGCAGCGTTCAACCCTCACTGCTTTAGAGCATTCAGAACGTCTACCGGATCGGTGAGCGGGGCTTCGCAGGCGAAGTTGCGGCAGATGTAGACGGTGGCTTTGCCGTCGATCTGTTTCTGATCCTTCGTATAGGACGCCAATTTCATGACCGCCGGATCATCCGGCTCTTTGAGCAGCACGACCTTGTTCGGCAGGTAAATGGAGCGCACCGCGCGGATCATCTCTTTTGTGTCCGGCGAGTCCGGATTGCCTACAATGACAATCTCGACAGAACCTCCGCGAGCAAACTGAACGGCTTGCAGCGCCTGTGAAAAACCGTCTGGGGCGCGGTTTATGGTTTGCGCAAATGAATTCACAACCCCTTCGGCCAGCGATTCTAGATCTGTTAGTCCGGTCAGACGGGCGAGCTTGAGCAGGTTCATCATCTGCACGGAGTTTCCTGACGGCAGCGCGCCGTCATACATGCTTTTGGGGCGAATGAGCAGCTTTTCGGCATCATCCGCGGTGAGATAAAACCCACCATTTTCCAAACATTGGAACTTTTCGAGCACGACCTCGTTCAGAGAGACGGCTTTTTCCAATGCTTGGAAATCGAATGTTGTTTCGTAGAGTTCGAGCAGACCGAATGTCATGAAGGCATAGTCGTCGAGCTGACCCGGGACCGCGGTATGTCCTTCCCGCCAGCGGTGCCACAGCCGATCGCCCTCCGCCATTTCATTCAGCACGAAATCGGCGGCGCGTTGCGCGGCAACGGCATAGACCGGCTCGTCGAACACTCGCGCGGCTTTGGCGAGCGCGGCGATCATCAGCCCGTTCCAATCCGCCAGCACCTTGGTGTCTTTGAGCGGATGAATCCGTTTTTCACGGGCTTCAAACAGCTTCTGCCGGATCGTTTTGGACACATCGACATCACCGGCCAGATGAAGGATATTTTCAACTGTTTTCAGACCGGAGGCCTCGTCACGGAAGTTTCCTGAAGGCTGGACGTTGAAACGATCTACTACAAGGGCCAGCTCATCCGCATCAAGCACCCGTTGCAGCTCTTCAAATGACCAGACATAGAATTTGCCTTCCACACCTTCGCTGTCAGCATCTTCGGCAGAATAGAAGCCGCCGCCGGGCGCGGTCATATCGCGCAGGACATAGTTGAAGATTTCTTCGGCGGTCTGCCTTGCGGATTCTTCCCCATAGGCTTCGTACGCTTCAATGCAAGCGAGCGCCAACATGGCCTGGTCGTAGAGCATTTTTTCAAAGTGCGGGACGAGCCATTCGCGGTCGGTGGAATAGCGATGAATTCCAAAGCCGACCTGATCCCATACGCCTCCCCGCCTGAGCGCCTTCAGTGTAGGCAGAACCATCTCTTTTGCATCATCAGGGCTCTGACGCATCAAAAAGGTTAGACGATGAGCCGTCGGGAATTTAGGCGCACGACTGAACCCGCCATGTTCCCGATCATAAGACCGTTCAGCCGCCTGCACAGCGAGATTAAGAATGTTTTCCTTTAACACGCCAGAGGAATCCGACCTGCCGGAAAGTGCTTCGACAATCCGATCGCTTGAGGCCGTTATTTCGTCGCGGCGAGTTTTCCAAGCATTGGAAAGCCGGGGAATCAGCTCCATCATTCCAAGACGTCCGAAGCGGCTTTCTCGCGGAATGTAGGTGGCGGCAAAGAACGGTTCTTTTTCCGGTGTCATCACAATGGTGAGCGGCCAACCGCCCTGTCCGGTCATCATTTGACAGACGGTCATGTAGATTTCATCAATATCTGGCCGTTCCTCACGATCGACTTTGATGCAGACAAACGCCTCGTTGAGCAACGCAGCGACCTCTTCGTTTTCGAAGGATTCGCGCTCCATGACGTGGCACCAGTGGCAGGTGGCGTATCCAATGGAGAGAAAGATCGGTTTGTCGGCCTTGCGGGCGGCTTCAAACGCCTCTTGGCCCCATGGACGCCAGTCAACCGGATTGTGCGCATGCTGAAGCAGATACGGGCTTTTTTCATGGATCAGACGGTTGGGTTGGGTGTTCATAGCAAAGCCCCTCTGCGGTTGAATAATCGCAAGGCAAATCGCGGACAGCACGATTACTTTCCTTTTCATGGAAGAAGCATACTGCCGACGGATCAAAAGCCAACTAAAATGATCATGTTTTCCAGCACTGTAGGATGTAGTCTTTTTGATCGACCAGAATGTCGATGTACACGGCTTCCATTTTGCGGGCCTCGCGATCACTGCGGCGGATCCACTCAGACATCCAGCCAAAGCGGATCGTCGCGGCCAGTTCCAAAACATTTTCCCACGACTCCGACGCGCCGTATCCGGCCGTGCGCAAGGTTTGAACCAGCCGGATGACTGGCTCTTGAATCAGGTTGTCCGGATTTTCAAATCCCAAACAGCCGATGAGTAGCGCCGCATCGTACAGCTCCGGTTTGATTCCGCAGAATTCCCAGTCGATCACTGAACGCATGCTGTCCGGCCCCCAAACCATGTTCAGCGGATGGAAATCTCCATGGCAGAATGCAACCGGTAGCTGGTCGTGAATCGGAAAAAAACTCTGCATCAGTTTAGAAAATGACGGCTCAAGCTTTTGGCTCAGTTTTGAATAGCGCGTTCTCCATGCCATCATGCGGCCTTCGGCATAGGCCGCAATTGGAAATAACCCACCCCGCCGTTCCGGCACCCCTCCCGTGGAGGGGAATTGATCGGGGAGGTGCTTCCTCAGTTGCAGTAGGAAGTCGGCCATCTCATCGATCCGCCACGGATCGTTGAGATAGGTTTCGCGATTCAGCGGGATGCCTTCGACAAATGGGCGCAGCATCCATCGGTCAGCAAAGAATGAATCTGCGTTCGTTTTTTGATAGGGGTGGATCCGCTGCAGGCCGGAACTGGCCAACATAGTCAACTGCTCCGCAATTTCCTGTTTGCGCAACCGATTCACCTCGTCGATCTGTTCGAGAATACAGCGGTTTCCCGTGGTGTCGTTAAATACGGTCCGGGTGACGGTTCGCTCCGGACTTCCTTCAACCTGAGGGTTGTGATCTACCTCAAAGAACTCAATTCCCCATGCGGAAGTCAGTGTTGAAAAATCCATACGACGGTTTGTCAAACTAAGCGAACATTAGAAGAATTTTGTCCGTGTGTACCATGGAACCTGGGGGACAGTAGCTTTTTGGATTTTTTCATTAAAAAGACGACTGAACTGCGATCCGCGCCCCTCCTTGTAACGTTTGCGCAGTTTTTCAACGGCAGCGGGCACTCCATCTTCCAGCCAGTTCTCGGTTCCCAAATTTGTATCATAAGCAAAAATGTCTCCCTTGGGGCCTAAAACGACAGCAATATATCCAAGGTACTCCATGCCACGATTAAAGTTGGGCAAGCCGTCGTTGGCCCAAGTCGCACAGTATGTTCGACAGTGGACATCTTTAACGACAAATTCATGTTCACTCTTTTTACCCTCCGGAAAAACAAACTTCGAGGTGTATTTCTCAAGTAAAACCCAGTCTTTTGAGTCCACCATAGTTCCGATTACATAGAGTTCAGCCGTCAGCTTAGCTTTGCTATCCATTCGGCTTTTTTTGGACAGCTTTGCCTTTAAAGTATACAGCTCGGTTCGGTCGCCCTGAATAGTCCACTCCAGCACCGGTCTCTGACGAGACGACTTTCGGACCTGAATATTCATCTCCGGACAGGTTGTCGTTTGGATGTAGTTCAAGTCCGCGGTGGAAAGCTTCTCAACCGGTATCAGACGCAACTTGTCTTCGGTATCGCGAACTTGAATCCGCCCAAGGAGTTGACGAGTGAATTCGCCCCGGAATTTCTTTCCGTCTTCACCGGTCCACATTCGCACTTCTGCGCCAACCGACACCGACCAAAGGGCTCCCACTAAAACGATCCATCGAAATGATTTCATCATGCTATTCACCACTTAGTACACGTTGAAGATAGTAGGACTGGTTAAATTCGCTTCGCCCCTTAACATCGAATAGGAAATTTCGTCGACCAGATGCTG
>Ga0307990_1002580_pt1 | contig 14410 bp, 8 predicted proteins | sample EllFjometagen129_FD_203168 | JGI IMG/M metagenome (GOLD analysis project Ga0307990, IMG submission 203168) | Marine microbial communities from Ellis Fjord, Antarctic Ocean - #129 | ecosystem: Environmental > Aquatic > Marine > Unclassified | place: Southern Ocean | collected 2014-10-08
CCGCAGCCGGCGTTGGCGCTGGAGTTCTCGACTGGTCCGGACGATATGCGATGGCCGACGACAAGCCCGTTGCGAGCATCCCAAAACCGACCCCGTCGCAGATTCGCTGGCAGAATTGCGAGATCGGCGTGCTCTATCATCTGGACATGCCGGTTGTCGCCGGGGATTTCGCGCCGAACAACGCGACGCGCCGAACCCAAGACCCCGCAAAATACAATCCGAAAAAGCTCGATACCGACCAGTGGCTGGCCACGGCCAAGGCGGCGGGCGCTAAGTACGCCATCTTCACCGCCACACACTTCAACGGCTTCATGCAATGGCAGAGCGATCTGTATCCCTACAGCCTCAAGGACGCCGCCTGGCGAGGCGGCAAGGGCGACATCGTCGCCAACTTCGTCGAATCCTGCCGCAAGGCCGACATCCTGCCGGGCGTGTATCTCTCGACCCACCGCAACGCCTATCAGAAGGTGTGGGACCATTACGTCGACTGGGGTAAAGGCAAAGGCACCGCAAAGCAGGCGGCCTACAACCGCATCGCCCAAAAGCAGGTTGAGCAGTTGTGTTCGCGATACGGCAAACTCGTGCAGATATGGTTCGACGCGGGCGTCAAGACGCCGTTGGAAGGCGGACCGGACGTGCTGCCGATTTTCGAGAAGCACCAGCCAGACAGCGTCTTCTACCATTCGACCAAACGCTCCGACCATCGCTGGATCGGAAACGAAGCCGGCATCGCCGGCTATCCGTGCTGGGCTACGATGCCAGGCCATGAACGCGGGAGCATCTCCCACAATAGCGGCGTCTGGAAGAAGTGCCTCCGCCAAGGCGACCCCGACGGAACAGTCTGGTCACCCGGCATGGTCGATATCGTTCTTCGCGGCCACGGAAACCACGACTGGTTCTGGCAGCCCGGCAAGGACAACACGCAATACCCCGTCGAGAAGCTCATGGCGATGTACGACACATCCGTGGCGCGAAACAGTAATTACATCATCGGCCTGGTCGTCAACAACGAGGGGCTGGTCCCGGCGCCGGACGTCAAACGGATGGAGGAGTTCGGCAAGGCCCTGCGGAAACGCTTCAGCAAACCCGTCGGCCAAACATCGGGTACGGGCAATACAGTCACACTCGATCTCAACAAACCTCGCACGATCGACCAGGTCGTCATCCAGGAAGACATCGCCCACGGCGAGCGAGTGCGCGCGTACGTGCTGGAAGGTCGCGTCAATGCAGACACGTGGCAAAAATTGGCTGAAGGCCAGAGCATCGGGCACAAACGGATCGAACGGATCACGCCCATTGAGGTCGCCTCGGCACGACTGCGCGTGACAAACCGCCGCGCCGAACCGCGGATTCGAAATCTCCAGGCCTTCACCCCACCGACAACTTAGCAGCCCGCACCCCAACGCCTCGATGGCAGCCATGCCAACCAGCGGTGCGCAAAAAAAGGAGCGACCCGGGAGAACAGGCCGCCCCAAGGCAGAGCGCAGCCCGGGTTGACCCCGTGCCAATACTCCGCACTTCCATAGTTTTATGCGCGGGTCTGCAGGCTCTGATCTCCGCATCCCGCGCCGCCGTCTTGTCTCACAGCCAGACCTTATTTCTGCCTGAAAACTCGCCCGCATGGAGCGGGCCGACGGGCTTTGAACTCCGCCGATGATGGCAGCAAACACCAGCCCAAGCCAAGACAGCCGCCTGCCTTTTCCATGCCTGTCAAAGGGCAGGCTGCAAAATTCCCATTGGGTACGCTGTAGTATTCGAATTGTCTCCGGCCCTGGTCGCCAACCAATCAAAGCCCGGCCTGCTCGATCCGAACCGGCGCAATGCAACCTGGCGTGCGAATAACCGATCCAGGAAGTAATCGCGCCCCATCAATGCATCTCTCCGGCCACCGAAGGCAAATGTAAGCCATGCAAGACCAAAACCTGCGTAAGCAACTCCTGCCAAGTATACATTAACATTGGCGTTTCGCACAGAACTTTGAGGGCACAATCACCAATAAAACATGTAAGGTAATTGCCTTACATGTAATTTCAATGGAGCCCGGCCGCGAGTTCGCCCGCAACCAGAAACCGAAAGCTTTGTGGAAAAGATCGCCCAAAGGGCCTAACATCTATTGGATCCTTTCTGGGGGTCCGCAGGTTCGTTCTCATGTGGCTGCGCGGCCAGCTTTTCGCCGTTAACGAAATAAAGGCCGCGACCGCCGGTCGCTGCGCAAGTGCGCCTGCTCAGCGAGCCTACAGCTTGGCGTAGCGCAAAGGAGATATCTCATGATTCGTTCAAAGATTGTTGTGGGTCTGATCCTGGCATTGGGGCTGGCCGCAGGCTGCGAAAAGAAGAAGGACCCCCCCACCCCAACATCCCCGAAGCCTTCCCAGACCATCACCGCAGTTGACGCCAATAAGGCAACGGCGGACGCCAAGGCCAAGGCCGACGCCGACGCGGCAAAGGCAATCGAAGACGCCAAGGTCAAGGCTGACGCCGACGCAGCGAAGGTAATCGAGGACGCCAAGGCCAAGGCCGATGCCGACGCAGCGAAGGTAATCGAGGACGCCAAGGCCAAGGCCGACGCCGACGCAGCGAAGGTAATCGAGGACGCCAAGGCCAAGGCCAAGGCCGACGCCGGCGCGGCAAAGGCAATCGAAGACACCAAGGCCAAGGCCCTCGCCGACGCCAAGGCGGCGGGCTTAGATGCCACCTCGCAGATCGAGCAAATCCAGTCGCTGATCACCGGAGGCAAACTCGCCGATGCGGAAAAACTGCTCAAGACCCTGGAGGACCAACTCGCCACGTTCGCTCCTGGCATCCAGGAGAAAATAAAGGCGCTTCGCACGGCCATGACGGCCAAGAAAGCCGCTGAAAGCCTGAAGATTCCAGGCCTCCCAAAATAACCGCGCGTACCGATCGAATTGACAAACACAACTGCCCCGCCGAGCGACAACGCCCGGCGGGGCTTTTGTCATACCGCTATTGCCTGCCATCATCCAGTCGTCCGACCCATTACCGTCGGCGGGGTGTTTATCCAAGTAGTGGCCTATTCCAGACGAACCCACTGTGATGTTCGCAAGGGATCGGCGTGAGTGTTATAAGCGCCTGGACCGGCAATCCGCAGGCCAGGCAAAGGAGTGAGTAATGCACAATCGCACGAATCTGAAAACACGACGGGAACTGCTTATGATCGGCGCCGCAGGGGCGGCCGGGGTGATGCTGGGCGGACTTAGGCTTGGAGCGGCCGGGACGGACGCCGCGAAAAAGATCCCCGTCGGCCTACAGCTTTACTCCGTACGCGGCGAGTGCGGCAAGGATGGCGGAAAAAACCTCGACAAGGTCGTCGAGGCCGTGGCAAAAATGGGCTACCAGGGCGTCGAGTTCGCGGGTTATTACGGCCGGGACGCCAAGCCCCTCAAGAAGTTGCTGGACGACAACGGCATCAAGTGCTGCGGCACGCACACCGGCATTGGAACTCTGCTTGGCAACCAGTTGAAAAAGACCGTCGAGTTCCACAAGACCATCGGCAACAAGTTCCTGATCATCCCGCACATAGGCGGCAAGTACACAAAGGACGCCGCGGCCTGGAAGGCAACGGCAGGGCTGTTCAACGAGATCGCCGCCAGGCTCAAGCCCGAGGGGATGTACTGCGGATATCACAACCACTCCTCCGAGTTCAAGCCCATGGAAGGCACGACGCCATGGGATATTTTCTATGGCAACACCGTAAAGGATGTGGTCATGCAGATCGACACCGGCAACTGCATGGCAGGCAAGGGCGACCCGGTCGCAATGCTCAAAAAATACCCCGGGCGGGCGCGTACAATCCACTGCAAGGAAATCGGTGCGCCAGGCATGGGCCTCGTCGGCGAGGGCAAGGTCGACTGGAAGCATGTGATCCAACTAGGCCGAACCACGGCATCCACGGAGTGGTTCATCATAGAACACGAGCGCCGCGGGGTAAAGTCGCTTGAGGCCGTGGAAAAATGCCTGATCAACTTCCGAAAAATAATGGCCGAAACGCCCCAAACCTAGAGCAAATCACGTACAACCTCCGAGCGGCGCTTTGGGGAGCTGTTTTTACTGTTTTTGGAATTATTATTGCTTTGATGGATTCAATATAATTGAGCCACTCGCTAAGCTAGTAACGTAAAGACATACAAAAAATGCCATTACGATCAGACCCGCAGGCTAAATCCGAATAATCGGCACAAAAAACATGAATGGGATATCTTGGGCTATGTTTATCGGGAAATCGCTGTACAATGGTTCGTGTCGTTGGAGATGTCTCGCTGGCTAAAGAAACAACGATTCTATCCCGTTTTTAAAGGCCTTTGTTTATGCAGGTATCGTTGGGCCGTTGTGCGCGGCCACTTACTAAGGTGAATCCCCTACTTTTGATCTTCGCCGCGTTTAAGGACATACCATGGCCAAGTTGATGTCCCAAAAATGTGAATATGGCTTGCGCATACTGCTGGAGTTAACCAGCCAGCGAGGCCGTGGGCCGGTATCGGTAAGCAAAATAGCCACCTCCCAGGCCATCCCCCAGCGATTCCTGGAGCTTATCATAAAGGAACTTCGCCAGGCCGGGGTGGTCCGTTCCTATCGCGGCGCAAAAGGTGGGTACACCATGGTGGACGACCCCGAGCGCCTCGCCATCGGCCAAATCATACGACTCCTGGACGGACCGCTGAACCCAATGGACTGTCAGCTTTGCGGTGGCGAAAAGACCTGCGCCCTCCAGGATACCTGTGTCCTTGCAGATATCTGGAAGCAGGCCGAGCATCTCATGGACGAGCTTTACGACTCGATCTCGTTCGCGGAACTTCACCGCCGCCGCGAGAAAATGACCGACACCCCAAAGCCGTCATCCGACTGACCGAAGCCCCGCCCCCGTCGGATTGACCGCCAGGTCGAGCGACACATTTCCCATCGCGGTTGCATAATGCCCCCCGCCAAGCGATCATGGAAAGCGCTGGGACCCGGAACCTGACCATGATCGAACCGCAGCGACTTCGCCCTCTGAACTCCCGCCCCGCGCGCCGGGGACGATACGTCCTGCACTGGATGCAGGCCTCGCAGAGAGCGACATGCAACCACGCCCTGGAATACGCCATCGAGCAAGCAAACGCACTGAACCTGCCCGTGGTGACTGCATTCGGGCTGACGGATGACTATCCCCAGGCCAACCATCGACACTACGCCTTCATGCTCGAAGGGCTCGCCGAAACGCAGGCCAACCTCGCCCGCCGAGGCGTACAACTGGTCGTACGCCTGGGAGACCCAGCCCAAGTCGCCGCCGACCTGGCTGGCGACGCCGCAATGGTCGTCGCCGACCGCGGCTACCTTCGACACCAGAAACGCTGGCGAAGCCAACTAGCCAGGAAGGCCCGATGCCCGGCAGTGATGGTCGAAACCGACGTAGTAGTCCCCGTCGACGCCGCAAGCACCAAACAGGAATACGCCGCCCGGACAATACGCCCGAAACTCCATCGACTGTGGGAGCAGTTCACGGTCCCGCTGGGCCAAAAGCGACTCCGCCGCGACTCGCTAGGCCTGCGCCTCGACGGAGAGGACCTCTCGAACATCCACGCCCTGCTGGAACGCCTGCAACTCGACCCGTCGGTAATGACCACCAAATACTTTACCGGTGGCCTGCGCCGGGCAAGGAAGCTGCTGGCAAAGTTCATCGCCGGGCCGCTGGGCAACTACGCGACGCGACGCAACGACCCGAGCCTGGACATCCAGTCGCACATGAGCCCGTACCTGCACTTCGGACAGATATCGCCGCTCGAAATCGCACTGGCTGTTGGCAAGAGCGCCGCGCGCGCCGAGTGCGTCAATACCTACCTGGAAGAACTCCTCGTCAGGCGCGAACTGTGCATAAACTTTGTCGAGTACTGCCAACAGTACGACAGCTACCAGGCCGTGCCAGGATGGGCACGCGCTACCCTCCGTCAGCATCAACGAGACAAGAGGCCTTACCTGTACACGCCCGAGCAGATCGCCGCCTCGGCCACGCACGACCCGTACTTCAACGCCGCCATGACCGAGATGCGACTGACAGGCAAGATGCACAATTACATGAGAATGTACTGGGGCAAGAAGATAATCGAGTGGTCCACCACGCCCGCCAAGGCCCACCGGACTATCCTGTCGCTCAACAACCGATACTTTCTGGACGGAAGGGACCCGCTTTCGTACGCTAACGTCGCATGGATTTTCGGCCTGCATGACAGGCCATGGCAAAACCGCCCGATCTTCGGCAGCGTGCGCTACATGAACGCAGCCGGACTCGAGCGAAAGTTCAACATCGACGAGTACGTAAGACAGATGAGTTCGCTGGAGTAGATCTGCATGACAACAATATCCGCACCCCAAACCGTGCTCGACGCGGCCATCGAGGCAGGACGAATACCGACTGCACCCAAACTGGCCCCGGAACTCGTCAGTGCGCGACGACGCATTCTCCTGGCCATCGAAACCCACGCCCGCCGCGCCCACGAAACAATCGGCTCGCTGCCGTTCGGACGGATACACGGAGTGTTCCTCTACGCTGTCTGCCGCGGCTACGAGGCCGCTTACTACTGGCACACCGGGGACGACTACGAGATCTCGACGGCGGGGATGTTCACCGGCGAGGTCCAATGCAACGTCAGCGACGAGATGATCGCTCACATTCGCGAGATTCCCCTGGCCGACGAGCTTTTTGAAGCGTTTACAAAATGGGCAGCCGACAACGCCGGCACGTTCACCAACGGTGCCGACCCATTCGAACCGATGATGGACGCCCTCGCAGCAGTCTACGACGTCGCCTATGCCATCGGCATCACATTCCTGCCCCCCCAACCGATAGCGGGAGATAACGCCGGCCCGACGGCACCGGGTGATTGATGCCCCAACCGACCTGAATCATCTCCACTCCAAACCGCGGCGCTCAATCGCTTGATGCAAACTCCAACCAAGCATATAATTGATTTTTAGTCGCCCCGCCGCGTACCACGGCGAGACCATTGACAATAGCCTCTGCGAAAGGATCTCTGGAGTGACAACACTACGCTCACTTTTCGTTGCTCTCTCATTGAGCTTTCTACTCAACTCCATAACAACAGAAGCCAAGACCATGTCACAAATCAATTCAATTGAAAGGGCGAAAGCCCATCCGATCGTTTCCAGCCGGCCCGCAGTGGATTTCTTCGAAGGGGCGATCCTCGGCAATGGCGGGCTTGGAGCGATTGTAACTACCCGGCCTGACGCGGTTGAAATCCATTTCGGCCATAATGATGTTTGGGATATTCGTATCGCTGAGAATAACAGAGACAAAATCGGCACCTTTAAAGAAGTCTTCGACAAAGTCAACGCACTCCCGAACACTGCTGCAAGCCTCAGCAATAATAAATGGTTCACAACGTATCGCGCAATGTGCAGGGAAAACTACGCCAAGCCCTATCCAAGACCATTCCCATGCGGCAAGGTTATTCTCTGGTTCGACCGGAGAGAAGCGGAATTGCTCGGACATAGCGTCCATATCCACTCGGGATCATGCAATATTGACTTCCTGATCGACGGCAAGAAGGCAACTCTCGAATTGTTTGTCGACATGACCCGCGACACTCTGTGGGGTCGAATGATCGGAGCTTCCGGCCAGCCCACCCAGGCCCCCTTCAAGTACATAACCATCGAGCCGGACCCGACAACTCCCCCCGAGTTTCCGCACTACACTTCGGCGAAACACAACTCCACTGGGATTCTATCGTTTCGCCAGGTCCTGCCCTTTGAAGAAGTATCTCCCACAAAGCCTCACACCACGAATCCCAGAGATAAAGCTTTCTCCCTGACAATCCAAGCCAACAACGCCTTCAACGACACTGTCGCCATAGTCGCCGGAGTCAGCGACAATCCCCGCCCTAAACGCATGACGCCTTTGCAAGGCGCTTTTGCGAAAGGTTCCGGTTTTGTGCTGCGTTGCGACCTCGCGCACGGCAAGGCCTCGTCAATAACGCTACAAACACCAAAGGCGGATATGCCGTCATGGCAGGGCTACGACACAGCCGGGAAAAAGAGCAGGCGGATATGGCACGAATACTGGAGCAAATCCGCAATCGCCATTGATGATGACATACTTGAGAGAACTTGGTACTGGAATCTATACTTCCTTCGATGCGCTATTGGACAAGGCGTAACGTGTCCCGGCCTGTTCGCAAACTGGAGCTACAAGAACATCGGGACCGCATGGCATGGCGATTATCATCTCAACTATAACACGCAACAACCGTTCTGGGCGACTTTTTCGAGCAATCATACCGAACTGCATCTTCCTTATGTCGATCTGGTCGAGCATACCCTTTTACCCGTCAGCAAACGATGGGCAAAGGAGTATTACAATATGCGTGGCGCGTTCTTCCCCCACTCCGCATATCCTGTTGAGATGACCATGAATCCATATCCCGTGCCGGGATGGGGCTGGGAAGTCTTTGAGACGCCGTGGGCAGTGCAGAGTTTGTGGTGGCATTACACTTACTCAATGGATAAGGAGTTTCTCGAAACGCGGGCGTTTGGCATCATTAAGGAAGCGGTCCTGTTTCTAGTCGATTATATCAAACGTCCCGACACCCATGGCAAACAACGGGGTGACGACAAGTATCATATCTACCCTTCCGTTCCTCCCGAACTTTACGGCCTGCGCCCCGGCTTCGACAAGAACATCGACACAATACCCGATTTGACGTTGACGAGATTTGTTTTCAACGCTTACCTGCAAGCGTGCGACATACTTGCGATACAGGAGAAGGAAAAGACACTCACCGGGGATGTTAAGGACATTCTCGCACATCTGGCCGATTACCCCAAGGCCGACTCGAAACGTGGAACAGTCTTTGTCACGGTAAAAGGCGAAAATCCAGAGATTGTCTATAATGTGCCGGCAAGTTTGATGTCTGTGTTTCCCGGAGAAGACCACGGCCTGGACTCTTGCCCAAAGGAATACGACATTGCGGTAAATACCTATCGCAATCAGCAGAATGAAGGCGGTAACGATCTTGTGTTCTTGAATGCCCAGGCTGCTCGGCTTGGCATTCTCGACATCGATAGATTTAAGCGTCAGATCGAATATTGCCTGCTCCCAAACGGCACCTGCACTAACAAAGTCCTCCAGATCCACGGGCGATACAGAAATGCCACGCGATTTGCCTTCATGGCGGATATGGGTATATGGTTTGAGAATTTTTCACTACCGTTCGTTATCAATGAATGTTTGCTGCAAGGCTACAACGGCAAGTTGAGACTGTTCCCTAACTGGCCCGCAGACAAAGATGCGGAATTCAAGTCGCTGAGGACAGTCGGCGCTTTTCTGGTCAGCGCAAAGCACCGCAATGGCAAGGTGGCGTGGGTGGAAGTCTTCAGCGAGGCGGGCGGGCCTCTAACGATTGTTTCACCGTGGACATCACCTGTGATATGCGAAAGCGCCGCTGGCAAGTCTACCCTCAAGGGTGAAACTCTTACCGTGAAGACAATGGCGGGCGAACGTTTGCTGTTCAGCCCTGTACAACATAACAAGTAGCGCCTTCCCTGTGTTGTTTACACACACCTTGCAGACTGATAGTTTATCGAACAAGAGGCCTCGCGGCCTGGCAGGAATATGCACTACCATATAGGAGAATCCAGCAAGATGACCAGAACAACTCATACTGCACTGGCGATGATCGTGTTTTCGTTGCTCCTGCCAGTGACAGCGTCGATCGGCTTGGCCGAAGGTGAACGCAAGAGCGGGACGAACTTTCGCAGCGCATGGTTCAAGGACGCCGAGCGGATATGGATCGGCCCGGAGTACTGGGCGAACCGTCTGCAAGACTGGCGCATATCCGCGGGGCGGCTCGAATGTGTCCGTAGTGGCTCGAACCGCAACGTACACCTGTTGACTCGGCAACTCGGGCAGCGCGGTGGCGCCTTCGAGATGAGCGTGCGCCTTGGCGCACTCGACTCGGCGACGGCGAAGCGTCCCGGCTGGGCTGGCTTTCGCGTGGGAGCGATCGGGCAATGGAAGGACCACCGCGACAGTTGCCGACGAGGCGTCGGGATCAACGTCGGCCTGACTACCGACGGCAGGCTGTTCATAGGCAAACTGCCCGCCCGCCCCGCCGCCGGGTTGCCTCCACGTAATGATTACAAGCCGATAGCCCAGACCGTAACGCTGGCGATGGAGTTGCGACAAGGCGAACCCAACGGCGCGGCGGAGGCCAATGGCCCCGCTATTGGAATCGCCAACGTCGAGCTGCGCCTGGCCGCCAGGCCCAGCGGCAAGAACTACACTCTCACGCTTTCGGCCCATGACCCCGACGGAGGCAAGGAGGTTGCGAAGGTCACCCGCGATATCCCGGCAGAGCGATTGGTTGGCAACGTGGCGATTGTCTGTCACAGCGGGCAGGCCGGCAAGGCCAGGCGGAGGCGCGGGCAAGCTGCCGGCGGCAAGGTGCGGTTCTGGTTTTGCGATTGGAAACTCGCCGGCCAGAAGTTCGAGGCCCACGACGAGCATGCCTTCGGTCCAATACTATGGGCTCAGTACACCCTCAGCCGCGGCGTGATGAAAATGACCGCCCAGATGCCCCCGATGGGTCGGGCCGACTCCAATAGTGTCCGCCTGGAAATCCGCAAGCAGCCCGCGGGACCTTGGACTCAGATCGCCAAGGCGAAGATCCATCCCGACGCCCGGACCGCGACATTCCGCATCCCCAACTGGGACGACAAACGAAACGTCCCCTACCGCACCGTCTACTCGCTGATCGGCGCCGACGGCAAACCCGCCGACCACTATTGGACGGGCACCGTCCGCCGCGACCCCGTGGACAAACCGTGCATCGTCGTGGCAGCGTTCACGGGCAACGCCGACTACGCTTTTCCGGACCTCCAACTCAACAAGCACGTGCTGCTTCACAACCCGGATCTTCTGTTCTTCTCGGGCGACAACATCTACGAAAACAGCGGCGGCTACGGCACCACCCGCAAGCCCGTCGACGAGGCGATCTTGGGCTACCTCCGCAAGTGGTATTACTTCGGCTGGTCGCACAGGGAACTGCTTCGCGACAGGCCCTGCATCAGCATTCCCGACGACCACGATATGTACCATGGCAACCTGTGGGGCCAGGGCGGGCGGAAGTGCCCGAGCGGCATCAACACGGGTGGCTACTCGATGGACCCGCGCTGGGTAAAGGTCGTCGAGCGAACCCAGACATCCAACCTGCCGGACCCCTACGACCCGACGCCCGTCGAGCAGGGAATCGGCGTGTACTACACCGAGTTGCTATGGGGACGCATCAGCTTCGCCATCCTGGAGGATCGCAAGTTCAAGACCGGACCCGAGGGAGTCGTCCCGCGCACCAAGGGCCGCAGCGACCACGTGAGAGACCCCAACTTCGACCCGCGCACGGCCGACGTTCCCGGCGCGAAGCTGCTCGGCGACCGCCAGCTCAAGTTCCTCGCCAACTGGGCGGGCGACTGGCGCGGGGCGGACTTCAAATGTGCCCTCAGCCAGACCGTCTTTGCAGGCGCCGCAACGCTGCACGGCGGAGGCCTGATGCGACTGGTGGCCGACTACGACTCCAACGGCTGGCCCCAGGCAGGGAGAAACCGTGCCCTGGCTGCGATCAGAAAAGCGTTCGGATTCATGATCGGCGGCGATCAGCACCTCGCCACGCTCGTCCACCATGGTATCGACGACTTCAACGACGCCGGCTGGTCCTTATGCGTGCCGTCGGTCGTCAACTTCTACCCGCGAGCCTGGGTGCCGCTCAAGCCCGCGAGAAACTTCAAGCCCGGAATGACACCGTACACCGGCGAGTTCTTCGACGGGTTCGGTAACCACATCACCGTCTACGCCCACGCAAACCCCAGGCCCATGCACCATGAGCCAGCCGGAATTCACGACAAGATGCCAGGCTACGGAATCGTCCGATTCCACAAACCTTCGAGGAAAATCGACATCGAGTGCTGGCCGCTCTTCGCCAACCCCAAAGACCCCAAGACCGGCACGCAGTACGAAGGCTGGCCGCGAACGATTACACAACTCGACAACTATGGCAAAGCGCCGAAAGCCTACCTACCGACAATCCAGATCGAGGGCATGGACAACCCCGTGATCCAGATCATCGACCAGACCGACGGGCAGATGCTCTACACCCTCCGCATCCAAGGCCGCACGTTCCAGCCGTGGACGTTCAAGGAAGGCAGCTACACGATCAGGGTCGGCCAACTTGGCACAAGCAAGGTCCGCACGCTAAAGAGCGTCCAGGCCACCAAGGACAAGCCAACCAAGACGGTGAAGGTGAAGTTTTGAACACAGCGCGCCATATGTGGTGCCATGCTTCCGCAGCCGTTTGCGGAAGCATGTTCCAACAGCGTTGCGGGTATGCCATGGCCTTGTGTCACAAAGACCGCACTTGGAGCATGCTTCCGGAGGAAAAAGCATCCGGAAGCATGGCACCGCAAGTCCTGCGCTGGTTGTGTCTGAACCCTAGCCGTCGAGGTGCTTGAAGAACTCGATCACCTCGCCGCCGGGCGAGCGGCAGAAGCCGATGCGTACGGGCATCGGCGGATCCGATGGAATCGTGACGTCCTTGGGCTCGATGGTTATCTCCGCCCCGCCGGAGCGGGCGCGAGCGATCGCGCCGTCCACGTCGTCGCTGCGAAGGGCAACGTGAACGAGCGGGCCGGCATCCGAATCCGCCCCGGCCAACCTAGCCTGGCCGCCGGCAAACATCTCGAAAAAGTTCCCGTCGCCGCAGTCCATAAGAATCGCACGATTGTCGCCTTCGCCCCAGCGGGCATGGACGGTGAAACCGAGTGCCTGCGTATAGAACTCCACGGACTCATCGAAGTTGGCCACCTTGATAGCCACATGATGAAATCCCCCACCACCAATCGCCGCGTTACGCCCAGCCATAATTAACTCCTTCCAAGGCCCTGCCGACTGTGCAAGCAGCCAACCGCGGCCACCGCCAGTCCAAGCAGGAAAACCAAACCTCAGAATCATACCCCAACCCCGCCCGCGAGCGAACAAAAAGCCCCCCGCCACCTACCAGCAGACCCGGCCACCAACACGCCCACCTACCAACACGCCGCCAGTACGTCCTGCCACAAAACATCCCGCCGGCCCATGCGAAGCTTGTCGGTAATGCCCACATCCAGCCCGCTGCTCAAAGATTCATCAGGCAACTCGTCCCCAGCCGGGCCATCAGACCGTCCCGGCCCGGCCAGTGTAAGAACATCCGCAACCACCTCGCCGGCCGCGTTAGCGATGAGCAGAGGTGAGGTGGATGCTGTCGTGGCCAGACGCGGCGGTCCTGAATTGGCAAGGGCGTCGAAGACTGTCGCGGTGTCCTGGAGGCTGGCCGATGCGGCAGGTGTCCCCACGGGCAAGCCAGCCATCGCAACCCCGGCCGCTGCCGCCTGGGCTGCCAATGACGTGCTTGGTTCGGATACCGCTACTACGGCCGCCGGACCCGCGACGACGTCGCGCTCGCCGACGGTCATCGTTGACATCACCGATGCGGCCTGCACCGGCGCAGAGAGAGTCATGTCGATGCTCTGGCCAAAGCTGCCCATAAGAGCCATGAGGTCGCCGTAATCCACCGCACCGCTGCAATCGAAATCCGCGGAACCACCTGGCTCCGTGACGCCGGAGCCGAAGGCCCGCTTGAGGGCGATGTAGTCAGCCGCCGCCACCGCGCCATCACCATCGACCTCGCCTGGCAGGTTGCCGAAGTAGAATACATCATCCTCGGCCAGACCTAGGCTGCCACCGATTGCATCCGATAGGATCGTAACCTCCAGCCAGCATCCGACGATTTCGCTGTCGGCCCAGATGAGCGTCACACGGTCGCTGCCGCCGACGCCTTCGGCGGGCCTAACCGTGACAATCGGTGCGGGCGGCGTCACCAGCCACGTGCTCGGGTCCGCGGAGTTGCCGACTTTGAAGGCGAAGTCGCTTGTCCCGGCCGGGCCTGCCATGCCCGCGATGTCGATCATGATACCGTTGATGCCACGGCTGAAACTCGTGTAGTTGGCAAATGTCGCGGTCTGGCCGGGCAGCAGGGCTTGCTTGCCGACGTCGATGGCGCCGTCGTCGCCGCTGGAGGCCGAGGGATCGTAACCGTCTAAATACGAATCGTTGTAAAACACGTGCCGAGCCACCGTGGCCGCGGGAAGGTCGAATCCCACGCCGTCCAGCCAGAGGGTGAAGCCCGAATCCCACGTATCGGCGTGGAACTCGACTGAACGGATATGATCAAATCCCGGCGAGCCGGCCGTCGTCCGCCGCCAGCCGGTCGGCTTGGTCGGCGGGTCGAGGGGGATCGTGAATTCCACCCACTGGCCCACCGCGTCGTTAAGCGGAGTAGCGGGGTTGTCGTTTTCGTAGTAGCGATACTCGAAG
>Ga0307990_1002581_pt1 | contig 14409 bp, 15 predicted proteins | sample EllFjometagen129_FD_203168 | JGI IMG/M metagenome (GOLD analysis project Ga0307990, IMG submission 203168) | Marine microbial communities from Ellis Fjord, Antarctic Ocean - #129 | ecosystem: Environmental > Aquatic > Marine > Unclassified | place: Southern Ocean | collected 2014-10-08
AAGGGTGTTGCAATGATCGCCGTAAGTCATTGATTTTATTAGTGTTTCCGGGAAAATCCCGAATGGAGTTTTTCGCTAAAAAACCTATGATTTCAATAGGTTAGCCGATTCGTTGCAACACCCTTTACTTGTCCTTTGGCATAGGAGCCAAAAATATAGGCCTTGGAAATATGGAATCCTGTGCGGCGGAGTTTATCTAGAAACAATTGGACATTTTTCAAAACTATAGATTCGATTTCAGTCATATAAAAACCTCTTTGATTTTTTCCAGTTCTATTGCAGTGAACTGCAAGGTGCATTTTTCCCTGAATTCTTTTTTGTAGTCAGGGTATCTTGATTCAAGATTAAAAGCTGTAATCCTTATTAGAGTACGCTTCTGTTCTCCAGTTATTTCTATCTGAGCTTCTTGGGCTAATCTCAATAAATTATGAGAACGAGGCACCTGTTGATTGGTATTTTTGACAAGTACCGCTTTTATGATTTTTTCAATAGCAAGATGGCCAAAGAAAAGCGCATAAGAATAATCTTTTTTTTCAAAAAGATGTTTTGCAACCTGGAGAGATCCATCCGCTTCAGATGCCCAAATAGCATGGTAGGGGTCAGGTCTTGCAATGCCACATTGCCGCGGTGGAAGGGATTAAACCTGGATGTACAACACCGGGCTTCCTCAAATGTCAACCTGTTTTGCCTAAACAGAGTAGAGAAAGCATTGCCAATTTCCCAGTTCCCAGGGAATGGAACCAGACCCAATAAGTGTTTTCCCAGCCGTACAACTGGTAATCCAGTTACGTTCAGATTCGTCAAGGATGACAGCAATCACTGCAGATGTCAATCGCAATATCCATGCTTCCTCAACTTATGGATGAACCGGGTTTTGCCCGCAAGGTCGAGATCGCGTATCGGGAGATGTTTGCAAAATGGTGCGGGAAAAACCAATGAAGTGAATATAAATTACATAATGGTCCATTTACCGCTTTTTTTATGCTCAACTTCATGGAACATCTTCCAGATTCCAATGCGACCTTAGCTAGCATATGGAACAATTTGAAAGACGATGGTCCACTTCAATTCCTGTTTAAGAAAATGGTATTCAACCATATTTTTTCGTTTGGACAGGTATTCCTGATTGAAGTTCGGAACTTTATAATTGTTGATTAAAATTTCGAGAGTATCCTTGGGGAAAATTTTTAAATCACGAAACAAGTGCATACTGTTGGCCAGGATTTTTTCGAAAAGAAATTACTTTTCCCGCGCATCGCCTGAGGTGATCATTTTGTTTAGGTCAGCGGGGGTAACATCATACTCCCAGAAGCAATCTTTGATCAGTTGTTGATAGTTTTCATCCATTCGACTTATCCCTCAAAAAAGGTCAGAGGTTTGTTGATTTCGATATGTCCGGCAAGGGTTTTGACCAGGTGGCCGTCCACCGTAATCAGGACTTCGCTGTAGTTGGAGAAATTCTTGAGGTAGGTGTTCACCAGGCCGTAGACAGCCAGCACTTCATCACTGCTGCCGGTATTGGCCAGGCCGCTGATGATTTCTTTGGACAGGTCCAGGGTGATGCGCCGGCCGGAAAAAGAAACCGAGCGCAGTCGGACTCTCGGTGGCAGGGGCGATTTAGTTTTTGATCCATCGCGGGTCAGTTCGGCAAAAATTATCCGGGCTAGTTGCAGTTTTCCTTTTTTTGGTGCTTTCAGCAATTTGCTGCTGTGGGTCAAAGCGTCATAGTCGGGACTGGCCTTGTAGAGAGTCACGTAAAGGGTGGTGGGTGCCGGTTTTTTTACCGCTGGCCGGGCGGCAGTTTTCTTAGGAGCAGACGGTGATTGTCGTTTGGCGGTCGTGGTTCTGGTGGTCGGCCAATACTTTTGCTGCCATTGTTTTACCAGGATGGTTGACTGTAGCTTTTTTGGAATCAGATGGGGAAGAGAGGAAAGCACGAGAAAGGTCAGGACAACCCCAAAAGTAAAGAAAAGCAGGGAGGTTACCCAGGATCGCTTTTTGGCCGCCGGTTCTCGCCGTCGACTGCTGGTTTTAAGCGTTTTCTTCATGGTGCCGGTGGGCTTGGCGCAGTTGTTTTCTTTCGCTTAAAATAATAAAGCGGGCGATTTCATCTTCTATTTCCATTCCCGGATTGATAAACTGGGCGGCGATCAGGTAGGCCTGTTTCCGGTTCCGACTTTCCCGGATCGTGGACCGTAGAATGAGAGCCCTGACCCTGACCAGTTGGGCCGCATAGGGCAGGAAGAAGGTCAGCAGCACTCTGGTGCCGGAATCCAGCGGTTCGGCTGCCGGGAAGGAAAGCCCGGTGGCACTCAGGGTTAAGGGAAGTGGCTGCTGCCGGAAGAATTCCTGCATCGGCGGTTGAAAGATAATCTGGCTGAGCAGGGAGATTTTCCGCTCCATAATTTCCAGATATTTGCTAAACTTACGGTAATAGCTGCCTAATTCATCACTCTCCCCGGAGTTGGGAGGTAGTGGGGGACGCAGCTCCATAAACCAGGAAGCAAAAGGGTTGTCGGCGGTGGCGAGAGCCGGCAGTACCCCTTCTTCCAGCTCGGCGGTCAGGGATTGCCAGCTGAATAAAAGGGAAACATTCAAGCGATTATAATTTCGACGATCATTCTCATCCATAGGTTGATACTTTCGTAAAAAGTCGTAAAGCCGATGGCACAGTAAACGCTTCATATTCGAGGCAGGCAAAATCTGAGTCATGAGGTGTACTGACAAGTACGTTGTAATGACGAAGGTTGCAGCCTAAGGCCGAAGATAGAGTTTTTCATAGCCATCATAGGCTGAATTTTAGCATGCAGGAGCAACAAAGACAACCGATTTTCTGCCCTTTCCAGGTGATTTCCCCTGGGGTTCCGGGGCCGTGCAGGTTCGATTGCGGCCGGTATCTTTGGCCGCGTAGAGCGCTCGATCAGCCGCCTGTATTAGTTCTGTTCCCTGCTTGCTGAGATAGCCGCTGTCGTGCCAGCAGGCCACTCCCAGGCTGGCGGTGACCATCAGGGGGCTTTCCACTCCGGTGGAAAAAGGAAATTCAGCAATGCTGGTGCGCAGCCGCTCGGCTATCAGACTGGCGGCTTCCAGCTCGGTTTGTGGCAGAATGATGGCAAATTCCTCCCCGCCATAACGGCAGACCATATCGATGGTGCGGATACTTTCCCGGGTGATCCGGCCGATCTCCCTTAAAACCTGATCACCTGCCAGATGGCCGAAAGTATCATTAATGACTTTGAAATGATCAATATCCAGGATGATCAGGGACAAGGGTTGATTATGGCGATTCGACCGTTCGCTTTCCCGGCTTAAAACCTCATGGAAAAAACGGCGATTATGAACGCCGGTTAAGAGGTCGGTGTTGGCATTGAGCCGTAGGGTTTCCAGGGCATTGATTTCCCCCATGCGGATGGCCACATGCTGGAGGCAAAAATGGAGCAGTTGATCGGTTTCCCGGGACCATTGCGGCCTGGATTCCCGCTTTTTCCCAATGATAAAGGCGGCCAGGAAGTGGTCCGGGCCAATTTTATGGGGGCCTGGAAGCGGACTGATGATGGTTTTCGCCTGCCAGGAAAGATTGCCAAGTTCGCTTAAAATCTCAAATCGTATGTCGTTTTCACTGGCGGGCTGTGGGAGTTTCCGGAAAGTTGCCAGGCTTGATTGAATAAGCCGCCGCCCGAAATCATTCTTCCGGCTTAGTTGGCGACTGGCAGTGTGGATTATCAGTTTTCCCTGCCGGTATTCGACGAAAATGATGCTTTCTCTATCTGCCAGTTGGTACAGCAGCCGGCCGGCAGTGGATAACAGGCTGACATCCTGAACTTTGGTGATGGCATCGAAAAATGTTTGTAAGAACCGTAATGGCTGGGAGCGCTGAGGGCTTTTGTGGTTGTCGTTAGGGATGGGAAAGGTTATTTCGCTTTCGGTCAAACTGATGCCGGAAAAAGCCAGTTGCCGTATAGGAAGCAGTGAGTGGTGATTCTCACTGCCGGAAGCGAACATGTCCATGAAACTATTTTTACCCCGCTGCCAGTAATGCCACAGATTTTTGATCATGGAATAATCCTCATTATCGTATAATTGTAACCATCGTGGACTAAGAAAGCAAGGACTATACCATAATAAATTGGGTTGGCGATGTTTTTGCACTAAAGCGTAATGGAATGGCGTTTAGTATGTAACTATACGATATTACAGGGTAAATAATGATATTCTGTGAGTTCTGGAGACTTTGACAATATTCGTGATGATTTCGCGGCGGGAGTGATTGTCAGAAAAGTGGACGGGGATGTGGCGTTTTCTGACGGCCCAGGAGCATTTCAATGAAGGTTTCCAGCCGGGTGATGGTGCGGCCGTCCACCGGGGCCGGCCGGTCGCCTTCGATGGTTAGTACCGGAACCGAAAGCTCTTTTTTAATGATAATATCTTCAATCTGGCGGAAACAGAAAGACTGGACATAGTGGATGATACCATCCAGTTGCCGTCGGCTGATCTCCGCTTTAATGTCGGCAATCCGGCCTTTGGCATCATAGGGGTAAGTATAGGCAAGATACTGGCTGGCCAGGTCGCGATTCCTGGCACCGGGCATACTGAATTGTCTTTGTACCTCGTTGAACACTACTTCAGCCCCGAGTTCTTCAATGATGGGATAAAAGTTACTGATAATCGGCGGGACGCCGATGACCCCCAGGCGGAGAGATGGTGGTTTTGATTGCCGTCTCCGGGCCAGCGCCAAAAATGTATTGAGTTCGTGGCTGAAAGTCTGGGGGTTGCCGCCAAAATCACTGGCTGTAACCAGAAATCGATGGTTTTCCTCCCCGCTTACCTGTCCTTCTTCCCAGGTCAGGCGGTCCAACTCCTCGAGCTGTTGGCGGATGGCATCAAGATTTTGTTTGCAGGCCGCAACGCTGTCCTGGGAAATTTTGAAATAGCGGCGAAATTCTTCCAGCGCAAGCTCCATGCTTCCCGGACTGCGGTTTAGCGGGAAGGCGAAAGGAATAATTTCCACTCCTTCGTATTCCAGCACTTCAGCCAGGGCATGGGTGCTGCTACAGTCACCACTGACTACCGCCACCACCTTCCTGATTCCGTGTTTCTTAACGGTGGAATATATTCCTTTGATCCAGGCACAACTGGTGGCGGGAAAACCGGATTCCTCTGATTGCTCAATGAGCAATCCTGGATGCGGATTGCCAATAAAAAGGTTGTTTAAGTCACAGGGTATGAGGCCGGCAGCATAAATAATTTCCACCGGAATGCTGGAGGTAAAACCAATGCGGTTGATCATTTTTTGCCTGGGGGTCAGGTCTTGCAATCACATACAAGATTTTTTTGAACTGAAAGAAGAGAACTTAACTTTTTGACTTGTGTTGCCAGGATATATTATCAGGATGTTTGGGCAGATAAGTAAAAAGGCGGGCCGAAGCCCGCCTTTTTTGCTGAGAATTCAAAGAAAAAACTAACCGCGATTTTCCCGGGTATCAATCAAGCCTTGGACCACTGAAGGATCAGCCAGGGTTGAGGTGTCGCCTAAACCTTTCATATCAACTTCATTGGCGGCAATCTTACGCAGGATGCGGCGCATGATTTTCCCGGAACGGGTCTTCGGTAGTGCCGGGGCCCACTGGATCTTATCCGGACTGGCGATGGGCCCAATCTCCTTACGGACCAAAGCGACCAGTTCTTTCTTGAGGGCGTCAGTGCCTTCAACACCGGCATTCAAGGTTACATAGGCATAAATGCCCTGTCCTTTGATCTCATGGGGCATGCCGACAACCGCGGCTTCAGCAACGTTCTTATTCAGCACCAGGGCACTTTCTACTTCAGCGGTACCCATCCGGTGACCGGAGATATTGATAACATCATCGATGCGGCCCATAAGCCGGTAATCGCCATTTTTATCGCGCATGGCACCGTCACCGCTGAAATAATAACCGTCATACTGAACAAAATAGGTCGTCCTGAAACGATCGGGATCACCGTAGACGCCGCGCATCAATCCAGGCCATGGGCGTTTGATGCACAGGGCGCCTTCAGCCTGACCTTTAATCTCTTCACCGCTGGTCGGTTCAACAATAATCGGATCAACTCCGAAGAACGGGGTGGTGGCATAGCCGGGTTTCATGTCAATGGCGCCTGGCAGGCCGGTGATCAGGATGCCGCCGTTTTCCGTCTGCCACCAGGTATCAACGATGGGGCATTTGCTGCGGCCGGGCAGCTCATAATACCATTTCCAGGCTTCCGGGTTGATGGGCTCACCGACTGTGCCCAGCAGGGTCAGGCTGTCAAGCTTGTCAAGACGGCTGGTGACAAAACTGTCGCCCTGGCCGGCGATGGCGCGGATGGCGGTCGGAGCGGTATAGAGGGTGTTGATTTTGTGCTTGCCGATAATGTCCCAGTAGCGGCCGGCATCCGGATAGTTGGGTACCCCTTCAAACATGACTGAGGTGGCGCCGTTGCACAGGGGACCATAAACGATGTAAGAATGCCCGGTGACCCAGCCGATGTCGGCAGCGCAGAAAAAGATATCGCCATCATGGTAGTCAAAAATATTCTTGTGAGTGAATGCAGTATAGAGCAGGTAGCCGCCGGTGGTATGGATAACCCCTTTGGGTTTACCGGTAGAGCCGGAGGTGTAGAGCAGAAAGAGCGGATCTTCGGAATCCATCCATTCCGGTTCGCAGTTGGCATCAACCTTGGCCATCTCATCTTCATAAGAGAGGTCATAGCCTGCTTTCATGGCTACATCGACTTCGGCTTCGTGCTTGACGATAATCGTATTTTTGATGGTCGGGCACTGGGCTACTGCGGCATCAACATTGGTTTTCTGGTTGATGACCTTGGCGCCGCGATAGTAGGCGTTGCAGGAGATGAGAAAATTAGAATCGCAGTCCTGGATCCGGTCTTTAAGGGCCTCAGAGGAAAAACCACCAAAGACGATGGAGTGCATGGCTCCGATTCGGGTGCAGGCAAGCATGGTAATGGCCAGTTCCGGAATCATTGGCAGGTAGATGGTTACCCGGTCACCTCTTTTGACGCCGTGTGCTTTCATCACGTTAGCGAATTTGCAGACCAGCTCATGCAGTTTTTTATAGGTGAATTTTTTGTCGACAGTTGGTTCGTTGCCTTCAAAGATCAGGGCTACCTGATCGCCGCGTTTTTCCAGGTGACGGTCAAGGCAGTTGTAGGAAACGTTCAGCTTGCCACCCAAGAACCATTTCAGGTAGACTTCATCCTTGCTGAATTTCCAGTCTTGTACCTTGTCCCATTTTTTAAACCACGTGACATATTCTTCGGCGATCCGTCCCCAGAAACCATCGCTATCGTTGATGGATTCATCATATAGTTTTTGGTATTTTTCCCGGCTTTTGAAGTACGCTTTTTTGCGGAATTCTTCCGGTACTGGATATACACTTTTCAGCTCTGTTGCATCAGCCATGAAAATCCTCCTTCTCTGTAAAAAGTTAAGTGATGCTTACCACCAATACCTGATTTCCTGCCATTTTAATAGGCACGAATTCAGGTTGATTGCCATCTTCGTTGGTCCAGGCTATTTCCCGACTGAACCGATATGTAAATTAACAATCAGGTCCGTCATCAATGTGCTTTTGAAAAGTTGAGGGTGACATAATAAAACGTGAAATTGCATTTATTACGCCGATATTCTCTCCTTATAAGGGGAAGGTGAAAATGTCAAGGGAAAAATGATGATGACACTGATAGTGAAACCCGGTTTGACTTTGTGCAATCTCTCCTTATAAGGGGAAGGTGAAAATGTCAAGGGAAAAATGACGATGACACTGATAGTGAAACCCGGTTTGACTTTGTGCAATTGTTTCTTATAAGGGGAAGGTGAAAATGTCAAGGGAAAAATGATGATGATACTGATAGTGAAACCCGGTTTGACTTTGTGCAATTGTTCATTATCTCTGCAATGAATATGATTCTGGCGGATTCTGACTGACGAGCATTGACTGAGTATATGTTCTTGACATGAACGGTGTTTGTGGTTTATGAATGTCAATATTGTATGCATCTTTATAGAGGTGGTTGATAAGGCTGGAGGACAGTGATTTTACCGTACAGGAATAGGTGATTAAATTCATGTTTTAATTGGTGCTTACCCGGAAATTTCTGTTTCCGGATGAGCTGATGATCATAGACAACCACTAGCTTGGGGAGGTCAGTATGGGTAAATATGATGAGGCGTATCGTCGTTCCATTGAAGATCCGGATGGTTTTTGGGCTGAGGCTGCCGAGGATGTCCAGTGGGTGAAAAAATGGGATAAGGTGCTGGATGACTATGGCAAACCCTATTTTTACCGTTGGTTTACCGGCGGGGAATTGAATAGCTGTTACAATGCCATTGATTATCATGTGGAAAACGGCCGGGCTGATCAGGTCGCTATTATTTACGACAGTCCCCAGACCAATACAGTTAAAAAAATTACCTATCGCGAATTGCAGGATCAGGTTTCCCGTTTTGCCGGGGTTATTCGAGCGCAGGGGCTGAAAAAAGGAGATACGGCGATTATTTATATGCCAATGATCTCCGAAACTCTGGTGGCCATGTTGGCTTGCGCCCGCATTGGTGTCGTCCATTCGGTGGTTTTCGGTGGTTTTGCCCCCAATGAACTGGCAATCCGGATCAATGACGCCAAGCCGAAACTGATTATCTCCGCTTCCTGCGGATTGGAAGGGGCGACCAAGGTTATTGCCTATAAACCGCTGCTGGACAAAGCTATTGAGCTGGCCGAGGTAAAACCGGATAAATGTATCATTCTTCAACGGCCGCAGGTGCAGTCCGAACTGATTGCTGGTCGGGATCTGGATTGGGATGATGCCATGGCCCAGGCCGAACCGACTGAGTGTGTTACCGTGGCCGCCACCGATCCGCTGTATATTCTCTATACTTCCGGAACTACCGGGATTCCCAAAGGGGTGGTGCGCGATAACGGTGGGCACGCGGTGGCCATGAAATGGAGTATGCGTAATGTCTACGATGTGCAGCCCGGGGATGTATACTGGGCGGCATCCGATGTCGGCTGGGTTGTCGGCCATTCCTACATTGTCTACGCGCCTTTGATGCTGGGCTGTACCACTATCGTCTATGAGGGGAAACCTGTGGGTACCCCGGATGCCGGCGCTTTCTGGCGGGTGATTTCCGAGCATAAGGTCAAGGTGCTGTTTACGGCGCCGACGGCTTTTCGGGCGATCAAAAAGGAGGATCCTCAGGGTAAGCTGCTGAAAAAGTATGACCTCTCCTGTTTTAAATATCTCTTTCTGGCCGGTGAGCGTCTCGATCCCGATACCTATCACTGGGCTTCCGACCTGCTGCATAAACCGGTCATTGATCACTGGTGGCAGACGGAAACCGCCTGGGCTATTGCCGGCAACTGCCTGGGGATTGAAAAACTTCCGATTAAACCCGGATCACCCACCAAGCGGGTGCCAGGTTTCAATGTCCAGATTCTTGACAATGAAGGCAAGGAGTTGGGTCCCAATACTGAAGGTATCGTTACCATTAAGTTGCCGCTGCCTCCTGGTTGTTTGCCGACGTTGTGGGAGCAGGATCAGCGTTATAAGGAATCATATGTCAGTATGTATCCCGGCTACTATTTCACCGGTGATGGTGGTTATATTGATGATGAGGGCTATGTCTATATCATGGGGCGGGTGGATGATGTTATCAATGTGGCCGGTCACCGTCTTTCCACTGGCGGCATGGAAGAGATTGTCGCCACCCATCCGGATGTGGCTGAATGCGCGGTCTTGGGAGTTGCCGATGATCTGAAAGGCCAAGTGCCCCTGGGATTCTTTGTTTTGAAAACCGGGGTGACGAAAGATCCTGGTGAAATTGCTAAAGAGCTGGTCCAAATGGTCCGGGATCAGATCGGGGCGGTTGCCTCTTTCCGCCAGGCGACGGTGGTAAATCGCTTGCCCAAAACCCGTTCCGGTAAGATCCTGCGGGGTACCATGCGTAAAATTGCCGATAACGAGGATTTCCGCATGCCTTCAACTATTGACGATCCGACGGTGCTTGATGAAATTGCTGAAGCAGTGGTGCCGTTGGGGTATGGCAAGGGGAAAAAATAGTTTTGCTGGCTTCGTACTAGCTCCATCTTCTTCGTTATGCTGCAACCTTCACCCTTGCAGCGTCCGGTAAAGTGCGCCTCATGGCTCAGGTTTTACCTGCCTCGATTATGAAGCTATTACTGTGCCAGTGGTTTTGCAATTGATGGCCGGCAAGAATGAGTTAGAGATATGCTGAGACATCGTCAAGAATAATATTGTCACTGAAAACGCCGGGGTTGTAAAACCCCGGCGTTTTTTTGTATGCCGTCATCTGTTGAGCGTTGCTTCTCATTAACACAGAGCCTTGGTTTTCTAAAGCTAAAGGCTAAAAGCTAATCACCTTCCCTAGCTATCAGCAACATTCCCTGGTATTCCGCCACGTGTTCATAAAATTCAAGCAAGATTTCCTGTTCTTCGGTGGTGGGCCTGCCGGTGGTCAGCAGGTAATTGATTTCATCATCAAAACGTACCTGGAGCAGGTCCATCAGGTGAAAACGCCGGACTATAAATCCCAGTTTCCTGGCGGCGGCTTCCAGGTGGTCAAAACGGATGGTGTATTCATCATGGTCTTTAAGTTTTACCTGCCGGGGATTTTTATCCAGCCGTTCATAAGTCCGCAGCTGGATGGAAAAGGGGTAGGGCAATTCGGTGTCAGCGCCGTGTTCAGTAATAAATATTCGTTGAATATCAGTTTTGGCCAGTTGTTCGATGAAATGCAGGGCTCCCAGGTTGAGATTGAAGAAATCCGGGAGATCGGTGATGTCCAGCCGGTAGGTGGCTATCAGGCGAGCCACTTCGTTGAGTAATTCATCGGCATCCAGCTTATTCAGATTTTCCGGTGGTACAGGGTTGAAGGATTCCGCCTTTTCCAGACGCGGCCGTAAAAGTTTTTGTTCAATCCCGGTGGCAGTGGGGAAGTCGGCGATGATCTCATTGGCAATCAGCAAGTCCACGGGTTGCCGCAAGGTGGGCAAAAAAGAAAAAATATCCTGGCAGATGAATTCGGCCTGACTGTCTTTCAGGGTCTGCTGTTGCTGTTTAAGCAGAAAATTAGAGATATCCACCATGGTCAGCTTTTTCGGCTGGAGCACAGTCAACAGCCCGGCCATCAGTGAGCCGTAGCCCCCGCCAACTTCAATGATGCTTTCAGGTTGTGCCGGCAGCGCTGAACTTTCCTGCAGGTATTTCCCCACCAGGTTGCCATAGCTTGCCGGTTCCGCTAATGCCTTGGCATACGCCGATTCCCCATTGGCCAAGCTCTGGCAGATGGTCATTTCCCACAGCAGGCTGGGATGGTCAGCACAGTAAAATGATTCGGTGCGGTTTAAAATGGTCATGTCTATACTGGCAACTGCCGGCCACCAATCAGGTGATAATGAACATGGAAAACCACCTGGCCGCCTTCCTTGTTGGTATTGACCAGGGTCCGGTAGCCGCTCTCAGCTACTCCATATTCAAGGGCCAGATGTTTAACCGTCCGGTGGACTTCAGCAATGATTTCCATTTCATTATCGGGAATATCATTCAAGGTGTCATAATGTTTTTTTGGTACGATCAGAAGATGTACCGGAGCCTTGGGGTTGATGTCCCTGAAGGCCAGGACCTGGTCATTTTCATAAATGATGTCGGTCGGGATTTCCCGTGCAATAATTTTGCAGAACAGGCAGTCAGACATAATTTATCCTCCTTTTTTTTCTACCATGAAGGACTTGAAGAGCATGAAGAATCAAAGAATGAAACTTTTCAAACCGTCTTTTAGCAATGTAACATTGAAATTTATCAGAAGTCCATATTTGATTTTGGCTAATTTCATATAAGTAAGTATTTGTGCTTCATGGATGCCGATAATTTCGTTAACGCTTTTAATTTCTATAATGATTTCATCTTCTACTAATAAATCAATTCTATAACCACAATCCAGGTAAATTCCTTTATATTCAATGGGTAAAGCTTCCTGTCTCTTAAAATTAATCCCAGTTAACCAGAATTCCTGGGCCAGGCATTGTTCATAGATTGATTCCAACAACCCAGGACCTAAATTACGGTGAACTTCTATGGCACATCCAATGATGTGATTCGAATGTTTGCTGAATCGCTTCTTCATGTCCTTCATGATCTTCATGGTGAAATAGAAGGAAAATGATCACTCTGCCTGGCAGCCATGATGGTATTTGAAGATCGTGCTGCCAACCGGGGTTTTCAAGTCATCGGCAACTACCGGGCATTTACATTGGAGCAGAAAAAATATGGGCAGCTCGCTCTGACTCAGTGATTCATAATTGCCCTGGCCTTTGGCGATAATCATCGTGGCATGAAGAAACCAGTCAGCCATCTCCGGACTCATCTCATCTTCCAGCAGTGCCGGTGCCCGGCTGCCGCTGTTGATAACTCTGGCCACTTCGGTCATGCCTACCTGTTTGGCATCAACTATGGTCACATCATTGATGATGGGTGCGCCGCGGACGGCAAATCCCACTTCCAGCTGGGGATAGGCGACCTTCATTTGCGAAATAAAAATTTTATCGGCGACAATTTCTCCGGCGTTATCTCCGATGTACAGCAGTTTTTTGGTTTCCGGTAGCTGCTGTTCAAAAGTGGAAAAATCATCAAAATCAAAATGATCTGGAAATTGGCCATTCAAGCCTTCGCTGACTTTAAATCCTTCGTGCTGGACACCAAAATCTATGAGGTTGCCGGAAATTGCCAGGGATGCTGCAGCCCGTAGGCGGTTTGGTTTTCGTTCAATAATTCTTGTTAGTTCCGGCAGGACAGCCAATGCCTGCCGGTTAGAGGCGATTTTGATTTCCCGATAGGGATTTTCAACCCCGGTTTCCCGGGCGATGATACTATAGACGGTCCTGGCAATCCGTGGGGGAGAATATTCCAGCGGCAGGGTGGGCAGGGTTTGCATGACCAAGTCAAGCACCCGCTTTTGCTCTGCTTCCTGATCGGTTATCAGGCGTAAAGCGGCCAGTGCCTGGCGCAGGAAACAAGGATAGCAGTCGAGATAGGTTCGCATGATTTTACGGTTTCTGGCTTTGTAAAAAGCTCCATCTTCTTCGTTAGGCTGCAACCTTCGCCATTACAACGTACTATAAGTACGCATCACGACTCAGGTTTTGCCTGCCTCGAATATGAAGCTTTTACTGTGCCATCAGTTTCGCAACTTTTTGTGAGATTATAAAACTTAAAAAACTTATTCCCTGGTAATGCCCCCTGCACCGTTATTTAAAGACAGCTCCGGTATTGGCGGAAGTTACCAGCCTGGCATAACGGGCCATGTAGCCGGTGGTGATCTTGGCCGGCAGTGGCTGCCAGTTTTCCCGGCGCTGGGCCAATACATCATCGGCCACTTTCAGAGTCAGGGTTTTTCCGGGAATATCAATGGCGATGATATCGCCCTCTTCAACCAGGCCGATCAGCCCACCAGCCGCCGCCTCCGGAGAAATATGACCGATGGCTGCCCCGCGGGTGCCGCCGGAAAAGCGGCCATCCGTGAGCAGGGCCACTTCTTTATCCAGCCCTATACCGGCGATAGCCGAAGTGGGAGAAAGCATTTCCCGCATTCCCGGACCGCCCTTGGGTCCCTCGTAACGGATAACCAGGACGTCACCCGGTTCTACTTGGTGGTTCATAATGGCGTCAAAAGCATCTTCTTCGGCATTGAACACCCGGGCAGGGCCTTCATGAACAAGCATTTCCGGGGCGACAGCCGATTGCTTGACCACCGCGCCGTCTGCCGCCAGATTTCCCTGCAATATCGCCAGTCCTCCGGTTGGATGATAGGGATGGTTCAGGGGGCGAATAACTTCAGGATCATGAACCCCGGCTGTTTGCAGGTTGTCTGCGATGATTTTTCCGCTCACTGTTAAGCACTCGGTATGCAGCAGGCTGGCGTTGGCAAGCAGTTTCATGATTGCCTGAATGCCGCCGGCCCGGTGCAGATCCTGAATATGGTGGGGGCCACCGGGGGACATATTACAGATATGTGGTGTCTTTTCACTGATTTCATTGAAAGTTGAGAGCGGCAGCGACACCCCGGCTTCATGGGCGATGGCCGGCAAATGGAGTGAAGTGTTGGTGGAGCCACCAAAGGCCATATCAACGGTAACCGCATTATGAAATGCTTCAGGGGTCAGTATCTGGCGGAAAGTTATTCCCTGTTCAATCAGGGACATGATCTGCTGTCCCGATTCTTTGGCCAGCCGGATGCGGGCGGCGTCGATGGCCAGGATGGTTCCATTGCCAGGCAGGGCGATACCCAATGCTTCGGTAAGGCAATTCATGGAATTGGCGGTGAACATGCCACTGCAGGAACCTGCCCCAGGGCAGGCG
>Ga0307990_1002583_pt1 | contig 14398 bp, 10 predicted proteins | sample EllFjometagen129_FD_203168 | JGI IMG/M metagenome (GOLD analysis project Ga0307990, IMG submission 203168) | Marine microbial communities from Ellis Fjord, Antarctic Ocean - #129 | ecosystem: Environmental > Aquatic > Marine > Unclassified | place: Southern Ocean | collected 2014-10-08
GAGTATTGTACTGGTCGGCAACCTCAATGTGGATGTGCAGCAGCAACAGCGGCTTTCACATCTGCTTGCACCCCTGCCTCCTGAAATGCGTAATGACACCGCTTTCATGGATCGTATTCATGCCTATATCCCCGGCTGGGATTTCCCGAAGATCAACCCACATGATCATCTGACTGATCACTTTGGGCTTGTGAGTGACTTCCTGTCAGAGTGTTGGAATCGGCTTCGCTCTCAATCGCGAGTATCAGCTCTGCAAGGGCGCATTCATTGGGGAGGCGCCCTAAGTGGCCGCGACATTGAAGCTGTCAACAAGACGACCAGTGGGTTGATCAAGCTACTGTACCCCGATGCTGAGATGGAGATCGCTGATGAGGAACTAGAGCAAATCGTAAGCATCGCTTTGGAATCGAGACGCCGAATCAAGGAGCAGCAGAAACGCCTTGTTCGATCCGAGTTCCGAAACACGCACTTCAGCTACTTCCTCGGGGTTGATGGTGTGGAGAAATTCGTCGCAACACCAGAGCTTCATAGCGACAAAGCCGTTGAGACGGATCCTCTTCCGCCTGGACAAGTGTGGACGATCAGCCCCGGCATACAAGGAGCATCTCCCTCGCTCTACCGCATTGAGGCAACCTGCGGCCCTGGTAGCAGCGTCAAGATCCTGAATGCTCCCGTGCCGCCTGGCCTACGAGAAAGCGTGCGCTATGGCGAACAGAACCTTTACGTCCGGTCAAAGGATCTCGTTGGTGATCGTGACCCACGAGCTCATGAGTTCTCACTGCAAATGCGCGCGATGGACGCTGATACATCAGGCGCAGGGTTGGGTCTTGGGATTCTCCTTGCACTTTGTAGTGGCTTGATGGAGCGAAGCATCAAAGGTGGCTTAGTCATTGTTGGAGCACTCAATCTTGGAGGCTCCATCGAGATGGTTCCCAACCCAGTTTCTGTGGCAGAACTGGGGATTGAGAAGGGAGCACAGACACTACTCATGCCCGTCTCCAGCCGCCAGCAGCTGTTTGACTTGCCCGACGAGTTGGCGACCAAGGTAAGCATCGAGTTTTACTCCGATGCAGTCGACGCGCTGGTCAAGGCGGTACTGGAGTGAAGGGCGGGGCTGTATGACGTCAGATGCCACGGCAAGTGGATCCAAGTCAGACTCAATCCGATCGATGGGCGCAGTACCATGGAGAAACACCTACAGATATCCGCGAAGGTTCCAGGGGCAATGTCACTAGCTGAATTCTGTCAACGTTGCTTTCAGTTGGACAAGTCAGATATGCACTTTCCGCAACCGATGCACTTCTTGGAGTCTATTGTGATCACTGCGGTCTGTTCTGAGTTCCAGGGCAGGAGTAGTCATAGTAGCTCCTTGGAGATTGACGAAAAGGGAAACCAACCGACGACAGGCGGATAAGCCGACAGCAAACTGCAGCCAGGCTTACTCTAAAGCGTTCTGTTCCTCACGATTATCGTACCCCCAGGAGCCTTTGTGGGCCGGTTGAATGAAAAGCAAGTGGCAGTATACAAGAGCGCTACAAATCTGTCAAACACACGCCAGAATTTTCAATCCGGCCGAGCAACGGCTATAGTCTTGCAAAGGCAAGGCAAACAACACGGAGGTGTTCTAGTCAATGCGACACATCAGTATCATATTGCTACTGACAACGTGCATCTTGTCCCTCGTCATTGGCGGATTCGGTGCAGAGATGGTCTCTCTGGTCTATGCGGCAAGCTCCGGTATGGTGCAGCTCGTCAGTCTGGGGGGGTATCTGGGCGACACCGTTCAGGTAATTGCTAATGCAGATCTCGATCATGATCTCATCCTGCGGATAAGGCGCGGTGACGTACTCCTCAACAAAAGCAGTTCGGATCAGAACATGGTCGTCACCCGCGATGTCGACATCCCCCTTTGTGCCGGCGAGAGTATGGAAGGAATATGGACGCTCTGCCTCGACTGGAAAAAAGGAAGTCCCAAACTAGGCCAGATCCTCGATGTCGCTCCTCCCCTCTCCGATTGGCCAAGCGAGCACGCTGACCTCCTGGTGAGGCTCCTTGAGCAAATCGACAAGCACGATCTTTGGGGCGTTCAATACGCACAGAAAGCAGTATGGAATATCACTGACAACCGATCAGTTGTTGACTCAATCATCGGTGGGATCACTCCCGAGCTTCTGCACGCAGCGAAGGTTAGGCCGAACGTCTACAGAGTCTTCCCGCACCCATCGAATCCTTTGTCTGAGACGGATGGCACTGGATTTGTCGTACCACCTGAGTTACTTAGAACAGGTGATATTCAGATCACGCTGACCTGGGCGGGAACGTGCGATCTCGACCTGCACGTGATCGATCCCGCCGGAAACGATGTCTGGTGGCAAAATCAACCTTCCGAGAGTGAGGGAGTTGTGGATTGGCACAATGTGTGCAACTCGGCAGCGCATGGCGGTCTGGAGAACATCTACTGGTCCACAGGGAGCGCGCCATCCGGCGATTACACGGTTGTCATCGACTACTCTGATCAGTGCGACAAGAATCAGGCTACAACATGGAAGGTCACGCTCATCGTCAACGGGGAAGAACGTACCTTCTCTGGAACGATCGACCCCATTGAGAAGATCGAGGTTGTCCGCTTCAACTACTGAACCTTCCCGGAAGTCTTCGCATGCATCCAGCCGAACGCTTGGTAGATCACCTTGATGGCGGCCATGGATGTGATGTCGGAGTGATCGAGGGGTGGAGAGACCTCCACGATGTCGAGCGCACGCACCGGTAGATCAGAGAAGACAAAACGCAGTAGCTCCAACACGTCACGTGTCGATAGGCCGCCCGCCTCGGGTGTACCAGTTCCCGGAGCGAACGCTGGGTCGAGGGCGTCAATATCAAGCGTCACGTAGACGGCATCTACGCCTTGCAATTGCTCAACAACGGATCGAGCAACATCATCGATTCCCTGCACGTAGACATCGCGTGCTGTATGAACTCCGATCTCTGGATAACCGGCAAGGAACTCCGACTCGTCATCCATAAATGAGCGGATGCCAACGAACGCCAGGTGCCGCGGATCGATGTTAGGAAGCTCCAGCACTCGCCGCTGTGTGCAGGCATGCGACCAACGGGATCCCTCAAAGGAGTCGGCGAGGTCGAGGTGCGCATCGATGTGGAGCATTCCGAACCTGCCGTTCACAGTAGTACTAAAAGCTTGCGCAAGCGCAATCGTGACGGAGTGATCGCCGCCCAAGAATATCGCCAAGGGGTGATTCATAACCTGTTGTGCGCGTGCCTTAAGCGTCTTGAAATAACGCTTCCAATCAAGATCTACGAAGACATCTCCGTAATCACGTACCCGAAGGCCGGCGAGGCTGATCCCCTCCTCGGTAGAAGGTGAGGCATGCGGAGTCAATTCGCGAATCTTGCTTGGTGCGAACGATGCGCCTTTGCGGAAGCTCGTAGCACCATCAAACGGAACACCGAGGATGCCGATCTCTGCATTGGTATCGTCGCTTACCAGTCCACTCCACAGCCGCCGATGAGCCGGTTGAACCGAATCTTGAGTTGTCATGCCCTGATTTTAAGCTCTCGGGGCAATAAGTAAACTCTGGCTCCTCAGGCGAAGCTCGTGACAAAGAGCAGTAGAGTAGAGGAGTAGGTAGCATGGTTTAGGATTCGGCATACATCAGTTACAGGGTTTTCCCGTTGTGGCTCACTAGCCGCATGCTATGCATTGCGTGCTACTCCCGTCTTCCCGTAGTGGAGCTTTCGTTCAAGCGGCTCTCCTTTCGTATCGACAGCTACATGTTTCCAGTCAGGCCCCTTCGCTCCACAGGCATTACCCCGCTTCCTCACTACTATGAACCTGTCCGACTCCCAGGTGCCTGTGTACAGGTGCCTGTGTACAGGTGCCTGTGTACAGGTGCCTGTGTACCGGTTCCGGTGCACCGGTTCCTCGACCGATCTTTCAGTACGCGCCACCCCCAATCACCCCGGAGAACCCAACGACTGCTCACGCCTGCTGCTTCGGCGTGAACACTAGGCTTCACCACCTTCGCTAAGTTGGCCGCTCTCACTCGGTGTAACGAGGCCAAATCGGGTTCGCTTGCGCTGTGGCTCATACCTTCGCCAACTCAAGGCTTAGCCTGGCGCACCGAAGAGCACGAAGAACCTGAAGGAATCAAAGAACAAAGCGTTTGATAGCAGTCCTAAGGTTGACGGTGTTCCTGGACAAATTCACAGTGTACTTGCATCACGCAACTGAGTGTCCAATTCGGCAGCTCATCGAATGCCATTCTTCGTGTCCTTCGTGCTCTTCGTGGTGAATTCTCTTTGGCATCTGTCCTGTGCGAACATACATTAGAAGTCACTACCCACTTCTGCCTGCAGCAGGCACGCAAAACCACACGGGAGCACGCTCTTATCAGGCTTCTGGTTTACATGCTGCGAGTAGTCGCACATGGCCGAAGTAGTACAAGTGTGCCTCAAAACGATCGAATCCGTGTGAACCCAGGATCTGCACCCAGTCACGTCGCACGAAGTCAATCGCCAGCGGGCACTCCGCGCGAAAGACCATCCGCACTAACCATGAGGACTTGCTCGGTTCGCACTCGGCGTAATCGAGGATCAGAAACTCGCCTCCCGGACGCAAAGACCGAAACGCATTCTGGATGATACCCTCTCTATCCTCCTGCACAAATCCGTGCATGACAAACGACATGAACACCTTGTCGTACGCCTCGCTGTAGGGAAGTGGCTCATTGATCCGGTGTTTCTCGAAAATGACGTTTTGTTTGGTGTGGCACCGATGCTGCGCCTGTGCCAGCATCTCGTCCCCGATGTCCAACCCGAGAATGCTCCCTTCGTCGGAGAGATACCGACGCATGAGACAGGCATTACGTCCGGTGCCGGACCCCAAGATCAAGATGTCATTATTGGGCTTAATGTTCATGTCGCGCACGACCCGCCGGATGAACCGCGGATAGCTGCCCACAGTGATCAGATTCATCAGTAAATCGTAGTGCCGCGCCTCAAAGCCGGTGACCTCCACCTTGGATACAGAGCGGTCGAGCGTTCGTGACTTCATCATATGGCCATCTTCTCTTGCTGCAGAAGGTTTATGCTCGTCTTTGGACTTCATTTGAAGGACTAGTATACCTGCTATTGCTGCGCTATGGGACGCTCTCAGGTTTCGGAAAATACGGTTCCTCGCTGTTTAGAATGGGTAGCGGATACTGACTGCCAATGATAGAACAATGTCCTCGTGCCCTAATACCAGCCAAGTTGCTAAACTACGACGGAGTGAAGAGACGTACATTCCCAAACGACAGACATTCGACTGGGTGTAGTAAGTACATAGACTCTGCCAGGCACGTGGTCGCCGCCTCTGAGCCGACGAGTACTTACTCCCGTCGGTTACATGCATTCTGTATCAGGAGCGCCATTCCCACTTGTCAGCTCAACTGAAGGGTGATTCCGAATCTGCGCAAGGTGAGCCGAAAACGGTCAAGAACAGATCAAACTGATGCTGAGCTTCTGCATCAGTGCAGAGTGGATAGAGGCAGAGATGACGCACGAGTGCCGGGACAAGTTGACCGGTTGGGACACGCACTGTCCGCGCAGCTTGCGCTCTAGCGGATGATCCAGAAAGCGAGGATTGCTTGCCAAGGGTTACTGAAAGCATGGATTAATGACCAATTGACACCGAAGACGTTACTCAACAAGTTTCGAGCCGATATTGTATCCAAGAAGCAGAAAGAGGCGGACTATGTAGCGCGTGCAGAGGAGATCGCCAAGGAAAACGGAGAAGCTTCTCCAACCCGGCAGGTATTCATGACCATTCCGGAGCTGAGGCCGATCACCTGAATTACATTGCTTGCGTTCTTTCGACAATATCAGAGCGCGAATCGTGAACAGACTGTAGCTGGCACGGACAACTCCTGCTCATCGCCCATGCTATCTACAAGACCAATGAGCCTCACCGCTTCCCGATCAACTAGGGAACTTGACAATCAATACAGTATCTATCGCCTTTTACCCGTGGGCATCGTTGGCACGTTCTGATTTTTCTGTCGCAACATTGGAAAGCACTGTAAGGACCCAGAACAATACAGCAAGTAGTACACACAGTCCGAGGGAATACCATACCCACCACGGAAAGCCAAGGGGGCCAAGTCTGCCATCTCCCCAGTTCCAAAAGTCGTTTCCTAAGATGAACATCACTGCGAAGACAACTGCCCACTTCCATCCTGACCGGGGCTTCCCACACAGACCAACTGGTGCGCACGCGCGGACATGGGGGCGAGTACCGAGGCTCACAGCCACAAGCACAACGCTTGTGACGACAACAACCGGAATTACCGGAAGGGTTCCGAAACTCGGCAATACATGCCCGTGATACGCTACAACTAGTATTTCACCAACGATGATCGACGCTATCGCTCCCTTGGCAGTCGCTCGTCGCCAGTACAATCCCGCCATGACAGTGGGAAAGAGGACAGCAAGTCCTGTGAATGTTTCGGTTGCGATCGTCAGGAATGTCGCCGGCGGTCGTACGGCAATCCCAAGGCCAACTACTGCAAGGACTATGACAAACAGCTTTCCCACCCAGGGCAAGGCATGGGCACCGCGCCCCAGAACTGGCTCTACTATGTCGCGGGTGAACATGGAGGAGAGGGTGAGAAGCTGGGAATCTAGCGTGGACATGAGAGCCGCAAGGGCCGCAGTCAAAACGAGTGCCTCAACTGACGGAGGGACGTAACGCCCGAGAAGGAGCGGGAGGATCTTGTCCGATGAGGTCTCCGCCGGGAGGGCAGGGAACGCCAGCCGCCCAATCACGCCGATCGCTACCGGAAGGAGAAACAAGACCCCGGTGATCAGTGGGTATAGGCTCATCGTCAGCCCGAGCGCCCTTTCGTTACGAGCGGCGTAGAAACGTTGAAAGAGCTGCGGAAACATCGGATCACATAGAAGCCACAGCAGCATGTATCCAAGCCATATCCCCGGACTGAGCGCGCCACCCATTCCAGGACGACTGAATAGCTGTGGTGCTTGAGACGCTGCAGCACGATTCGCCGCTGCAATCCCTCCGAATGGAGCGGCAATCATTCCCAGCGCGACGAGAAGCAGGATAACGAGCGCTCCCCCTTGGAAGACATCTGTCCAGGCAACTCCGCGCATCCCACCAAAGAACATGTACAGGAGCATCACTGCGGTGATGAGGACCGCTCCGGCAAGGTAAGGAATGCCAAGAAGCCCTTCAAGAGCGTACCCGGCTGCCATCGGCTGCATCGCCAGGTAGGGCAGGGTGAACACCGTCAGCACAGAGAAGAACAGAAGACGAAGAGCAGTGCTTCCAAAACGGTGGAAGATGAACTCTGGGGGAGTGACAAACCCATTTTTCTTCCCAAGTTTCCACACAGGTCTACCAATGAAGTAGAAGGACAGAGCCATAAACCCAGTGCCAAAAGCCATGATCGGGTAGAAAGCATACCCAATACGCCATCCCGCGCCTGAGAACCCGAAAACCGTGAATGCGCTGAAGTTCGTTGCTGCCATGGTAAGGAACAAGACAATTGGCGGCAGGCTGCGGGAAGCAATGAAGTAGTCATCCGCCGTTCCTCTTGCTCGCTTGCGAGCAAGGAAACCAATGCCAAGAACAAGAGCCAAGTATCCGATTACGACAAGCCCTCTAGTCAACATTCACCCTCCTTCCCTAGAACCAATAGAAATGGCCACCCAGCGAGGCTGGATGGCCGCATGACCTAGCATACCTTTATAAGAAGTGTACACTTCGGGCGATTTTGCGTCAAGTATGAAGCGTTTCCGTTACACGCACCCGGTTCCTCTCCTCCCGTGTATGTGACCACAAGCGTCCGTCCCCGTTTGCTGCCGGGTCTTGTAAACCGGTAAAGACTGGTTCTATCTTGAGGGACGGCCATCCTGCAGGAGACGAATGAAGACCGATCCGGGGTCTTCGCTTATGCATGCTCTCCATTTCCACGTTCAGTCCTTGCAAGGACCGTCAGGAATCCGAGGAAGGCTATACCAGCCATGACAAGGAACATGCTTCGAAAACCGACAAGCGGGGTGAGTGCGCCGGCGATCAACGGACCGATCACTCCTCCTATTCCACGGCTTGAATTGAACAAACCGAACATCGTCCCCTGTCTCTCCATCGGTGTGCGATCGCCAATGTATGACGTCGATCCTGCGTAGACCGAGCTGAACGACACGCCGAGCGTCAAGTAGCCAAGCGCGATTCCCCACCCACCTCTGGAGAAGGCAAAGATCAGCGGAGCGAGGGCGGAGATCCCGAAGCCAAAGGCAAAGATCACTTTACGCTCAACAAGATCAGATAGGCGACCAAATACGAGCACCCCTAAGATTGAAGTTGTCGCCCCTATGGCGTTGATCGTTCCCATTATCCCCACAGGTATTCCCAGCGTGGCCATGTACACGAAGATCAGCGATGCCGCGCCGGATGTTCCCATCTGTCGAAGCGCCCCGCTGAGGTAGAGGCCATTCATACCGCCTCTCCGAAGTGAGGTGGACAACGACTGGCGCTCCTTTCTGCCGGCATCTTCTGCACGCGGAAGGAAGAACAGAAAGAAGCACGCGACAATCGGCAGTAGCGCAAGCGAGAAGAAGCTCAGCCGATAACCGACGCCAGCAAGCAGGAATCCGGCGATGATCTTCCCGAGTGCTGAGCCTGTTGAGCGCGATGCACTCAAGTACGATAAGTCCCTCCCTCGATGATCGGTCATACTGGCAGCGGAGACGATCGCCATCGTGACCGGTGCAAGGCCGGTTACCATTAACATCCGCAGGAAGACGGCGGGAAGTACACCCGCAGGAGGAAGAAAGAGGGCGAGGGATCCGGTGCCAACTGCGCTCGTCATGAGGATCAAGAACAGCAGACGCTTGCGCGAGTAACGGTCGGCAAGCGTCCCCCACATCGTGCTGCCGATCAGCGCCCCCATCCAGACAAAGCTTGTCAGCAAGCTGATCACGATTGGAGCTGCTTGTAGGTCCTTCAGGTAGAGCTGGGCAAGCATGATGATCCCGCCGGCGGTGGAGGAGAGGATGGATAGAGCCATCAGCGGGGAGATGAGCCGCATCTTCCCCGCGCGTCTGCTGCTTGCCTGTTTCATGCGCTGGAGTTTAGAGCCTATTGGACGATATTGCTACAGATATCCCGCCTGTTTGAGCGACAGGTAGCCGCGCTTGGTGACGATGATGTGGTCGAGGAGTGTGATTCCAAGGAGCTTCCCTGCCCGTGCAAGTCGATCCGTCAGTGCGACATCCTCCGGACTCGCCTCTAGTGTTCCGGAGGGGTGATTGTGGGCGACGATGATCGATGCCGCACGATCGGTGAGCGGATCGGCGTACACCTCTCGCGGGTGCACTTGGTTTGAGTCGAGCAGGCCAACAGTGACAACACGGTTCTCGATCACCTCGTTCGCCCCGTTGAGCGACAGACAGACAAAGTACTCCTGCTTCTTGTCGCGAATCTGCTGCACAAACGGCAGTACGTCCTTGGCCTCACGCACGTGTTCGCCTTCACGCTGTAAGTGCCGACGCACGAGTTCAAACGCAGCGGCAATGCGGGATGCCTTCGCGGGGCCAACGCCGGGGATCTCCTCTAAGGCGGCCACATCAGGCTTGTCTGATCGCAGATCAACCTTGCGCAAGATCTTCGTCGCCAGAGCGAGGGCGTTTGTTCCCTTCATCCCGCTTCCAATCAGGATTGCAAGCAGCTCCGAATCAGAGAGAGCCATCGGACCTTTGGAAAGAAGCTTCTCCCGCGGTCGGTCGAGTTCTGGAAGATCCTTGATCACTTTCATGCGTAGTCACCTTCAAAGGACAGGTATCAACATCTCATATTGGATCACTTGGTCAGGAAATGCAATCCCTTCGGCTGAGCTGTGGCAACGGAGGATCGAAGGAAGCGAGGTTGGCGCAGTCATCGACCTTATCTTCGTGCGCTACCGCGTCTTGGCGGGAACTTCACTCAGCGTTTGGATGCTTGCCTAGCGTTACCCTCCCAACTTGGCTCCAATTCATGAGTACACGCTTTGCGGAAGATAAATCGTCGCTTAGGAAAACCGCTTCTCGATGAAGTAGAAGCACCTCCACCAAGTACGAGATCATCCTTGTGTCTCGCTCATCGTTCGTCCCTTTGTACTGCGCGTGGTCTCGATTTACGTCCACTTTGACGATTCTGTAACGGTCACCCTCTGGGTAAGATGGACAACGTAGATACAAAATCCTGTCCAACTACGATGAAAGAACAGGGTGTCATCCTGCCAGTAGATGAATCATTTGCCCCCATTTGCTCGGGCACAAGCCCTCTGCGGATGTGTTCCATTTCCTGTGGCGAGAAGGTTCGAGCCAAGTGAATGGTCGTTTTCTTCGAAGGTAATGCCTCGGTCTTCCAATCTGCTGGCTTGGCTCTTTTCATTTCTCCCTGTTTAAGCGTGCGAATAATGAGCAACAAATCCAGTTTAGCAGTTTCTACAGATCGTCGCGAGAGGGCCTGTATGTTTTGCTAGCCGTGCCAACATCCCCGGACCGATCTTGTCTCGAACATGAATGTCAAGGTTCACAAATTTTCCCCAGGTTCCACCGGTGATCAGTTACTCGAATAGGCAACACCTTGGCCTTCGTCAGGACATCGTGTTGAGGCGCTGCATACACCATGACGTCAGGCTACTCTACAACCTCGGCAATCCATTGTCTTCTCTTTCGATCTGGATCTTCATGTTCCTAACCTCCGCTGGGGATGATAGGCTGGGAAAAATGATGGGAGAGGTGTTTGACAGTCCCCATGTGGCACAGGCAATGAAAGTGACCAACTACATGGCGTTCATGACACCGGGAATCATCATCATGACTGTCCTGTTCGGAGGCACGTTCGGCGGGATGTCGATCGTGTGGGATCGACGCGTGGGCTACCTGGAGAAGCTCCTCGCCGCCCCTATTCATCGCGGGGCAATACCGTTTGGGAAGACACTTGCTGTGATGATTCAGAACGGCATTCAGGTACTGGCAATAGTGGGAATCGCCTCCGCCTTCGGCGTACATTTCGAGACCGGTTTCCTCGGAATCATGGCGCTCTTGGTCGTAGCAATGTTCTTTGGCGCGATCCTAAGCTCGATATCCCTGTCGCTGGCTGCATCGATCAAGACGATGGAAACGTTGATGTCGCTCATGAACTTGCTGACTATGCCGCTCATGTTCGCCAGCAATGCCCTCTTCCCAAGCGAGGCGATGCCCAGCTGGTTGGCGGCAATCGCAAGGGTCAATCCAGTGACCTACGCCGTTGGGCCAATTCGGGAGCTTGTGCTGCATGGTTGGAATTGGAGCAAGATCCTCCCAGGATTCGCGGTGATCGTGGGCTTCGCAATCTTGCTCATGCTCATCAGTCAGATGATCTTCCAGCGCGCAACAACAGACTGAGCGTTTTGTCCGAAATCCAACCCAACTAGGCATAATCTTATATGTCAAACATTTCTTCATCGCATAAGCGGGGAAGGTAGGTCTCCTCCTTCCCCGCTCTCCTTTCTCTTTGAAGGCGCAGCATCCGTATACTGGTGCAGGAGGTAGACATGAAAAGGCTCTCGTCACTCTTGGCATTCTTACGATTGTGCTTTCACTGCTCGGTGTGAGCGTTCTTGCCGCAAGTTGGCAGGAGCATCGCTCCGGAGTTAAGTTCAAAGTTGATAGCAAGACCGGAAGTACACAGATCGGATTCTACCTGTTCATGAACTACCACCCCATCCCGAACTGCATCGAGATTACGGTCGATTGGAGCGTTCATCCGGTCTCCACGCCGCAATCGCCCCTGGCAACGGACTCTCATCGCATCCGCCGTCATTGCGGTGGCGGTATTTCCTCGGTGAGTAGACTTTCGCCGTTCATCACGCCCGTCCCTGGGCTGAGCTATGCCGGCAAGATCATTCTGCACGACGTGGCAAACAACCTTGTGTACGAGAAACAGATCACTTACGCCGCACCGATCACTCTTCCCACGGGGATCGAGATTAATGTCACCACCCCAACGGGGAAGACCGAAGAGTTTGACTTTGGTGATATTAATGATGAGCAATTGAAGAGCCTTACTACGTGCTATGCCACCGTGACAACGGACTATGTTCAGACCGCCTCTGACATGGGCCTCTCCGATTTCTTCACGACACATTCCTCCTACCAGCCACAGTGGGTATTCGTCCTTGCGCAGCTTGGACCGCAAATCGACCAGACGGGCCCGGGGATCTCGGTGCACGCCTCGTACAACCACCCATTCTTCCTGTACCTTATCGACAGCCTGGAAGCAGCCGCAACGATGACGAAGCAGTTGAAAGATTTCCAAAGCGCTTCGTGGGAAGCGTTTGGCTGGCCAAGGCAGAGACGGGTGGCGACGCTCCACAGGCACTGTTAATGGATAAACAAGCGTGGAAGATTCTGCAGGCATCAGATAATAAGTGGAGTAAGAGACACAATTAGCTTACCCCATTGTAACGACAACAAGAATTCCACTTCTAGCGAGCAGTCTAGGAAAGGAAGCGATCCGCGTTGGCAGTATTGGCAAAGAGCGGCAAGATACCACTCCCAAGTTCGCGCGGCAGTCTATCCTTGACGTAGGAAGAGACAGCGATATTCAACTCCTCGGTAACTGATCTTCCATTTGCCTCAGCAAGAATCGCTAGACTCAACAGTAAGCTCTTGTCGATTATTTCGTCCTCTTGATAAATATGTTGCTGATCCACTACCGTATCTTCCTTATCGGGATTTGAGAGAAACAAGTTAGGAATAGGATTCTAGACTCACACAACAAACACAATCTACCAGGTCCTATCCCACTTTTAAGCTACTGTAGCACGAATCGACCAAGCAAGTCAAGAGCAAAAACAAGGCATATTTCCTTAGTTTTGTAGACAGTGGAAAGGCTGATGAATAGCTTTGTTGCGCGATACCATTCAATCACGGCAAATAGAAGATATCCCAACCCTTGGGCAATAGCGACGAAAGGAGAACTTCGTCACCTGCAGAACAGTGAACAAGGGGTGATGCCTTTAGAGAACGGTCTTATCGCACGAGAGAAGTCGTGTGCATTCCCATTTCGATTTCACATCGCACATACGATCCATCAACCAGCACCTTGCGCTCTTCCTGCCATACGAAGAGAAGAAACGGTCGCGGAAACCGTGGAAGGAGCTCTGCAGGGTGGCAGTTGCACCATGATGTCACCTTCGTCGTGTCGCTTCTCTTGCAGACGGTTCTTCTTCTCTCCACTATGTGGCGCTCACATATGTGCCGCAGAATTTGTCTCCTGCAAGTACGGAGCAAAGTCATGTTTTGAAGTGAATCTCTATGCCTACGAAGGTTGGTTATGCGCAGCTCGATTGTCTGACCAATCCGGTGTCCGGGCAGCAATCGTTTTCGATTTGCAGCGTGACATGACCGATGTTGAACTGTTCATGCAGTATCTGCTCTGCTTGCGCGCGGATCTCGTTTGCACGACTCACCATCATGTCATCGACGTCGATATGCGCTTCAAGGTGATTGTCGTGTTCGCCCACCGACCACGCGTGCACATGATGGATATTTCTCACTCCGGGAATCCCCTCGACGGCACTTCCGATCTCGTCTATGGATAGATCCTTCGGCGCTCCCTCCATAAGGATGTGGGCTGTTTCTTTGATGATCACGTACGCTTCTTTGAGAATGTAAATTCCGATCATCGTCGGATCGAGCCAGTACACATTCCACAGGTAGATCGCCACCCCGCCGAGAATCACCCCAACCGAAGAAACCACATCGGCAAACAAGTGTAGGTAGGCGGCCTTGATGTTCATGCTCGCCTTTGCCCCATGGCGCAACAGAAGCATACCGATAACGTTTGCCGCCAGTCCGATAGCGGCGACGATGAGCATTGTCTGCCCGTGTACCGGCAAGGGTGATGAACCGCTTGATCCCCTCGATGAATAGATAGATCGTGATCACCACAAGGGCCGCTGAGTTGATCACCGCAGCGAACACCTCCGCACGTTTGAACCCCAACGTGTGGAGGGCCGAGCTTGGTCGGCTGCGCAGCCGGATGGCGACGTAGCTGATCACGAGCGAGATCTCATCGCTGAAGCTGTGAATCGCGTCCGAGAGGAGGGCTAGGCTCCCCGAGATCAGTCCACCGACGATCTCCGCTACGGCGATCACGAAGTTGAGGGTCATCGTAACCAACAACCGTGTCCCTGCGAAATCACTTGTGTCGTGCGTGTGGGAATTGCTTATATCATCTCTTCTCTGCCTAAGAGATTAATGCTGATGCCTGTGGCCTTGTCCGTGTCCCTCTGGCTCGACCCATTCAATCGTCTCCAGGTTACCGCGGATGTAGCCTTCAATGACATCCCGC